>Ga0157370_10000944_pt1 | contig 36878 bp, 41 predicted proteins | sample C35metaG_FD_113463 | JGI IMG/M metagenome (GOLD analysis project Ga0157370, IMG submission 113463) | Corn rhizosphere microbial communities from Kellogg Biological Station, Michigan, USA - C3-5 metaG | ecosystem: Host-associated > Plants > Roots > Rhizosphere > Soil | place: USA: Michigan... | reverse complement strand
TACGGTCAAATGGCCAGTTTAGCGGCAGGGCTTAATCATTTCAGCGCAGGTTACCGGCGCGGCTTTCGGGGTTTCGCGGCGCGCCCTGCTGCAGCGCCGACATCAACCGATCCACCTTGTCAGGCGAGCCAATAAACAAGCCTTCCGGCCGATGGCGGTAAGAGAGCATACGCCGATAGAGGTAATCGTTCAGCTTCGCGTTGATCCCCCAGCCTGCCACGTAAGAAAGCCGGAGATTCGAATCGCGATTGATGTCCGCGCCCGCCGTCCACGGCGCGAGATCCGAGCGGTTGCCTGCGTAAGTCGAGAAAAGATCGAACGGCGTTGAGATGCCGACTTCGCGGAGCGATTGAGCGACGGGCGCGTAATCCGGGCGGTTCAGGCGCGCTTCCACTTCGTCCAGGTTGATCGTCACCGGTTCGGCTGAACCGAGAAAGACCATGTCATAGCCAAGGCCATCGCGAGTGTTCGCCCAGATGGTTCCGTGAGGGAAAGCTTCGAAGAAAGTCGCGAGTTCTCCGCGAATTGTTTCTTCGCTGGTCTCGTAAAGCGGCACATACAGGCTGAACCAGCCGCCCGGGTTCAGCCGCTGCTTCACCGCGTCGAAATATTCTTTTGAATAAAGCGCCGCGGTGCCTTTAATGAACACGTCGAGGGGATCAGAGGCGATCACGTCGAATCGCTGCTTCGTGGTCAACAGGAAATGCCGCGCATCGTCGTATTCGATGCGGGTCTTCGGATTCCGCATCACTTCATAGTTCTCGCGCGCGAAATAACGTGCGGAAGCCGGGGGAATGAGCGGCTCGATCTCGCAAACCGTAATATGGCGGATCCCCGGATAGCGGGTGAAGGTTCCCGCCGAGACGCCCGCGCCGAAGCCGATGCCCAGAACCGATTCGGGATGCGGATGCAACAGCGCCGGAAGATGGCCCACCATGCGCTGCAGCTTCATATCGTAAGGCTCGGTAGTCGCTTCCACGTGACCGTTCACATTGATATAGATCGTGCCGTTTCCCCATTGGGTAATCGCGAGCGAGGAGTTCCTGCCTTCGCCCGAGTAAAGAATGCGGGAGAACCCGGCGTTCAGCGCCATGAACCGGCCATAGGCAATCAGATCCGGAGGCGTGGCGGGAATGGCGAAGGCACACAGCGCCGCGAGCGCGACGGCGCCCGTTAAAGGCGCGAACCGCCGTGGAATGCCGGCAAGCCATTGTGGCCCGAGCACCGCGAGACCGCTGGCAAGCGCCAGCAGCACCAAAACCTGCTGCGTGCGCTGGGAGCCCAAAACCGGCACGAGCAGGAGAGTGACGAGCAGCGCGCCCGCGATGGCACCCAGCGTATTGGCCGCGTAGACTCCGGATGCGATCCTTTCCGGACGTTCTTCCGGCTCGCTCACGGCGGCGCAGGCGAAGGGGAAACTCGCGCCGAAGAGGATGGAAGCGGGAAGCACCGCGACGAGGCAGCGTTCGAGATCGAGGCCATACATTCGCCACGCATTCATGGTGTCGAGCCAGTCATCGCGCCACCACGGCAGTACGTGGGCGATCGCAAAGGCGGTCCAGGCAATGGTGGGCGCGAGGAGAATCTGGCAGGCGCCGAGACCCGTTATCGGAGGCACGCGACGGAGCAGCCGGGACGCGCCCCAGCTGCCGAGCGCGATGCCCGTGAGAAAGACGGCGAGGATGATGGCGAATACGTAAACCGTCCCGAGCAGGAGCATGCCAAGCAGACGCGTCCAGACGGCTTCCGCGCCCAGGGCGACGGCGCCCGACAGAGCAATCGATATGTAGACGGCGCGGCGGCTCCATGACGCTCCGGCCCTTTGGGCCGCGGCGGGTTCTGCGGTTACAGCCGCATCTTCATCCACGGGCAATCGTGGCGCGAGCGCGAGAGCGGCGCAGGCGACGACGGTATTGAGAGCCGCCGCAACGAGCGAAGCAACCGTCACATCGTAAAGCCGCAGCAGCCAGAACCCGGCCGCGAGGCAACCCACGACGGCGCCGATCGTATTCGCGCCGTAAAGAAATCCAAGCTGTGGCGAAATGTCGCTTTCATTCCCGATCGCGCGGGCGATAACCGGGAGCGATGCGCCCATCAGAATGGTGGGGGGCAGCAGGCACGCGCCGGCCACGACGCCGCGAAGCAGCATGCCAGCGAACCCGTGCGCTGCGCCCGCGAGGTAGAGCCCGGTGATCCACGGCATGAGCGCGCTTACCGCGATTGCGAGCAGCGCCGTTCCGAGTTCGATCACCGCGTAGATGCGCAGCGGATTCGTGGCCATTCCTGCGAGGCGCGGAGCCACGGCGGCGCCGAGGCAGAGTCCGCCCATATAGGCCGCGAGCAGGAAGCCCATCGAGATAGTGGTTGAGCCGAGCGCGAGTTGCAGCGTCTGATACCAGACCACTTCATAAATGAGCGCCGCGCAGCCACTTACGGCGAACAGAATCAGCAGGGCCGGAAAGTAGCGGGAAAAGCCGGAGGGGCGAACCGCGGGAACAGCCTGAGGAAGCATTACGGAGCTACCAGCAAGCCGTTATGTTGCCATGTCGCGAGCGGGGCGCGTCGTAAAGGATTGTCAGGCATCCCGGGGTTCGATGAGAACTTTCTCTGCTCGCCGCCCGTATCGTGTAAAAAGAGAGTGGAGCTGAAATGACCGAACAGGAACGCCAGTTGATTCAGGGTCTCGCGACCCGTATCCAGAACGCCCCGCCGCCGCAGGTCGATCGTGAGGCCGACGAATTGATTCGCCGCTCCATCACGCGGCCCGATGCTCTCTATCTGCTGGTTCAGACCGTTCTGATCCAGGATATGGCCCTTAACCAGGCGAAAGCCCAGATTGACGATCTGAAACAACGCACGGCGGCCCCGGCCTCGGGATTTTTACCCGGCGAGTCCGGCGCGAGGCCCGCGCAACCCGGCGATTGGGGACGCGACACCCATGTTCAGCAGCCGCCGCCTCAACCGGCTCAGTATCAGGGCGGCGGCTATCAACCCCCGCCGCCGTCGCCGCAATCCGGCGGCGCATTCGGCGGCTTTCTCCGGAGCGCCGCAACTACGGCAGCGGGCGTCATCGCCGGCGAGACAGCTTTCTCCGCTCTCTCCTCCATCTTCGGGCACCATGGCGGGTACGGCGGAGGCAGCGGCTTCCTGTCGGGAGGGCCAATCTCCCCCGGCTCCGAAACGATTATCAACAATTACTATGAGGACGATCGCGACCGAGGCGATGATCGTGCCAATGACCGGCAGGATGATCGCTTCGCCGGCGACGATGACATTCGCAGCATCGACGACCAGGGCGATCAGGATGACCAGGGCGACGACGATGTCGACGATTCTTCCGACGACAGCGGCTCGGATTTCGATGACAGCTCCGATGACGATGGGTCGGTGGACGTTTAATGCGCCGCGCCATCTTCGGCCTCATCCTCTCGGCGGGCGTTCTCGCCGCTCAGGGTAATCCAGACTGGCATCGGCCATTCCCTGAATTCCGTATCGCAGGCAATATCTACTGGGTCGGCACCGCCGATCTCGCCGTTTATCTCATCAAAACCCCGGCCGGCGACATTCTCATCAATACCGATTTCGATCAGGACGTGCCGAACATTCAAAAAAGCATCGAGAAGACCGGCGCGAAGATGTCGGACGTCAAAATCATCCTCATCAGCCACGCGCATGACGATCATGTCGCCGGGACTGCCGCGATTAAGAAACTGACCGGAGCGCAATTGATGGTGATGGAGCCCGATGTTGACGAAATGGAGTCCGGTGGACAGGGCGACTTCCAATACAAGTCCCGCTGGGCGCCGGTCAAAGTCGATCGGGTTCTCCACGATGGCGATACTGTCAAACTCGGCGGGACCACGCTCGTCGCCCATTTGACGCCCGGACATACGAAAGGCTGTACCACGTGGACGACGCAGGTGACGGAAAACGGCCGGCCGCTTCATGTCGTGATCGTTGGCAGCCCGAACGTGAATCCCGGGTACAGGATCGTGAACAATCCGAAATATCCGAACCAGGCGCAGGATTATGAAAAGACCTTCGCGGTTCTCAAATCGCTCCCCTGCGATGTCTTTCTCGGCGCGCATGGAGCTTATTTCGGGCTGAAAGCGAAATACGAGAAATATCCGACGGAGGGCCCCGCCGCGTATATAGACCCGGCAGGCTACAAAGCGTACGTCTCTGAGCGCGAATCGGCGTTCCGGCGCGAACTCGCGCGCCAGTCCGCTCAGCGATGATGTTTCGCAATCCGCATCGCCAGATACCAGACCGTCAGGATATTGACGACGAACAGAACAATCCGGATCCAGGTGAGCCGCCGGTAAATTTCATAACCTTCGAGCGGCAGGAAAAGGGCCGTGCTGATTACGGCCAGATATTCCGCCCAGTGCTTCCGCCGCACCAGCCCGATCCCTTCCGTCAGGAACAGACCTGCATACAAAAATGAGCCCGCGCTGAGTTCTTTGAGCTGCCTCGGCGTAACGCGGAAGGTTTTGACCAGCGCATTGTGGATGTAGCGGTTATCGGGATCGATCCGCAGGGCCTCGAGATAGTGAATGGCCGTAGCCGCCACATCCCTGTGGAGCATGCGCAGCAGCCCGAACCCAAGAATCAGGCAGGCCGCCCCCTTCAGCAGCTTGAAAATTCCAATGAGAATGATCCATGCGTCCCCCGCCTTTTTTGAAGCCACTGCCGATCAGGATAGAATGCGCGTCATGAAATCGGCCACTGAACTTCGTCTCGATCAATTGCGCGGCGTTGGCCCCGCCTCAGTGAAGACTTCACCCGCATTGACATTCATTCGGTAGCTGATCTCGCTCGCTGCGACCGATGCGCCTTCATCGCCGCCTCTGCACGCTTACTGGAGCGCCCCATGACCCCTGTGACTGTGACGCTTTTCGGTGCACCGGCTTTCGGTGTGCGATGGGGCAGGCCCGTAATCCGCATTTCCCCGCGGAACGGCGCAACTGGTGGTATTGGTCGCGCGTCCGCAAGCCGAACATCTCGAGATTTAGCCTGCCGGCGCGATTGCGATCGAGGCGCGAAGCAGAAAACCGCGAAAATCGGCCTGTTTTGGCATTTTTCCGCTTTACAAGCCTTCGCGCGTTCCGTATGATTGTAACGACCCGCGAACATTCAGCCGCTTCGGAACCCAATAAACACAGTACTCCCGTGCATACCTGACGTTCGCGAAATTGGAAACAGGAGGTTTGATGGCCACTCAGAGAATGACGCAGACCCAGTTGGTTCGCTCCCTCGCGGAAGCGGGCGAAGTTTCGAACAAGCAGGCGCGCACGATGCTCGATCATCTTGGCAGCCTTGCCGTCAGCGAAGTAAAAAAGAACGGGGTCTTCGTTTTGCCGGGAATCGGCAGACTCGTTCGTGTCGAGCGCAAGGCGCGCATGGGACGCAATCCCGCGACCGGCGAGTCGATCAAGATCCCGGCCAAGAAGGTGGTGAAGTTCCGCGTCGCCAAGGCGGCAAAGGACTCGATCGTCCCGCCGAAGAAAAAGTAAATCGGACCTGCACGCGCCATCTTCGCGCCTGCGAAAAGAAAACCCCGCTGGAGCCGTTGCGCTCCCGCGGGGTTTCGCGTTTTCAGGAACTCTCTTTAGAAGCCGTGCGCCCGCCCAACTTGCCGGCGGCCAGCGAAGCTCAAGCCTGCTTCTTCGTCTCTGCTGAGGGCTCTTCCTCGGGTTTGATCGCTGCCTTGAAGTTCTTGATGCCTTCGCCCAAGCCCTTCGCTACTTCCGGGATCTTCTTGCCACCAAACAGCAATACCGCAACTCCGAGTACAACGAGGAGTTCGGTTCCGGAAAGGCCACCAAAACCGGCGGTTTGAAAGCTTTGCGGATACATTACGGCCACCTTTCACTTGTTATTGTATACGGGGCGCGCCAGAGTGCGTCAACCGGTCCTGCCGGGCGATGCAATGATCGCAAGCGCAGCATCGCTGGTGGGCCCTGCAGGATTTGAACCTGCAACCAACGGATTATGAGTCCGCTGCTCTAACCGTTGAGCTAAGGGCCCGGCAAGTCTCTTCAGTGTATATGGGAATGGGCCAGTATACAGGCGAGGCGCATTTCTGGGGCGGCTGGAGGGATTCGAACCCTCGACATCCAGAACCACAATCTGGCGCTACTACCAGCTGAGCTACAGCCGCCAAAAACCGATCACCATCATGGTAGCACCGGATATTCAACGGCACGGATTGCCTGACGTAATGAGAAAGCCTGCGAAAATGAGCAACAGCCTACATGCCTGTCAGCTCGGAAGCCGACCCACAGATCGCCAGATGGGACCGCTCCTTCTTCGGTCATCCCCGCGGGCTCTCGACCCTCTTTTTCACCGAGATGTGGGAGCGCTTCAGCTTTTATGGCATGCGCACTATCCTGCTTTTTTACATGACGCGCGCCATCGCGTCGGGCGGCCTGGGATTCCCCGATTCGAAAGCGGGCGCAATCTACGGGATCTACATGTCCCTCGTTTATCTGGTGAGCGTGCCCGGAGGCTGGATCGCGGACCGCATCCTGGGCCAGCGCCGCTCCGTTCTCTGGGGCGGCGTCATCATCGCTCTCGGCCACTATTCGATGGCTATTCCCACGCTCGCGACCTTCTTCGCGGGCCTGGGGCTTATCATTTGCGGGACCGGCCTGCTGAAGCCCAATGTGAGTACTCTGGTCGGCGGCCTCTACGGCGAAAATGACGCGCGCCGCGATGCCGGCTTTTCGATCTTCTATATGGGGATCAACATCGGCGCGCTGATTTCGCCGATCATCTGCGATTACCTCGGCGAGAACGTCGGCTGGCATTACGGATTTGGCGCGGCAGGAGTTGGCATGACGCTGGGCGTTATTCAATATGTCGCGGGATGGCGGTTTCTGGGCGATACCGGCTCCATCTCTTCGCGCGCTCACTCGGATGTCCGGGTTTTCCGCACGGCCGCGATTTCCGCCATTTGCATTCTGATTGTGGTCGGTCTGCTGGGCTGGAGGTTCGCCGGCGCCATCACCACAGCGGCGATCAACAATGCATTCGGAGTGCTGCTGGTCGCGATCGTTGTCGGATTCTTTGCGTGGCTTTTCAGAGCGCCCGGTTATTCCGCGATCGAGCGCCGGCGCTTCAAAGCGATTGCGGTGCTGTTCGTCGCCTCCGCCATGTTCTGGTTCGCCTACGAGCAGGCCGGCTCCACGCTCAACCTGTTTGCGGAACGAAACACGAACCTGCGCGTATGGGATTCGGGGATCTGGGGCAGGTTCCTGCCCGGTTACTTTCAGGCGTTTAATCCGGTGATGCTGATCATCCTCGCGCCCGTGCTGGCATGGGTGTGGGTGAAGCTCGGCCCTCGCGATCTGTCGAGTACGACGAAATTCTCGATTGGCCTGGTTCTCGTAGCCGCCGGCTTCGCCATTCTGATCCCGGTCTCAACCGGCAGTCTCGCCAGCCCCTGGTGGCTGACCCTCACTTATTTCCTCCACACGGTCGGCGAGCTCTGCCTGAGCCCCGTAGGACTGAGCGCCATGACGAAACTGGCGCCGGCGCGCATCGCGAGCCTGATCATGGGGGTCTGGTTCCTTTCGATTTCAGTGGGCGAATACATGGGCGGCTACGCGGCATCGCTTTATCAGACGATCCCGCTTCCGGTTCTGTTTGGAATCGTCGCCGGATTCTGCGGTGCGGTCGGTCTGGCGCTCGCCGCGCTGATCCGACCCATGAAAAAACTCATGGGAGGAGTGAATTGATCGAAATCGCGCAAATGCCCCTTCACGAGATCTGGCGGGAGGAGTTTCCCGTCACGCAAAGGCTCGTTTACCTGAACCACGCCGCCGTCGCGCCGCTCTCCCGCCGCGCGGCGGAGGCGATGCGACAACTGGCGCAGGATGCTCTCGAATTCGGCAGCCTCCACTACGATCAGTGGCTCGCCTGTTATGACGGCCTGCGCGCGGCGACGGCGCAGCTCATCAACGCGAGCCCGAGCGAAATTGCCATCACCAAGAACACGTCGGAGGGAATCGCCACTATCGCCAGCGGGATTCAATGGAAACGGGGAGACGCCATCGTTGCATTCCGTGAAGAGTTTCCAGCGAATTTCCTGCCCTGGAAGCGTCTCGAGCAGGCAGGCGTCGAGTTGCGCTGGCTTTCAATCTTCGATCCGCTCGATCGCATCGATGACGCCGCGAAGGGGGCCCGGCTGCTGGCCGCGAGTTTCGTCCAATATCTCAGCGGCTACAGAATCGATCTCGAGCAGTTCGGCGAGATTTGCGCCCGGCGCGGCTGCATCTTCTTCGTCGATGCAATTCAGGGCCTCGGCGCATTTCCGCTGGATGTTCGCAAAGCGCGCATCGGGGCGCTTGCGGCGGATGGGCACAAATGGCTGCTCGGCCCGGAGGGCTGCGGCGTGCTTTACGTCCAGGCCGATCTGCAGAACGAGATCGAGCCGGCCGAATTCGGTTGGACGAACGTCGCAAAATACAACGATTACGCATCGCGCGATCTGGCTCTCCGGGCAGACGCGGGCCGCTACGAATGCGGCACGCTCAACACGATCGGATGTTATGGGCTTCGCGCCGCCATCGAGCTTCTGCTCGAAGCCGGCGTTGAAAATATCGCGCCAGAGGTCCAATGTTTGGGAGATCGGATCTGGGAAGGAGCGAGGGCGCTGGGCTTTGAGACGCTGGGAACGAGATCGCGCGAAAGCGGCGCGGGAATCGTGAGCTTTCGCCGGCGAGGCCTCGATGCGCAGCTTATGGTGCGGCGACTGAAAGATGCCGGTTTCATCGCCGCCCCGCGACAGGGATGGGTACGGGTTTCCCCGCATTTTTATGTTGCCCCGGAGCGGATCGACGCCCTCCTGGATCGCCTTCGGGAGATCGCCGATACCCGAACCGGCACTTGATTTTGGCCCTGCAGGGTACCAAAATGTAGGTATGCAAAGTCCCCGGGCCCGTATGTCGCCTCAACAGTTACGTACAAGCTGACCCAGGGGATGGCGTGGTTTTGGTCATTTCCACCCTGGCGCATCATGCGCCGGGGTTTTTTATTCCTTGTCAGGTTTCTCTTCGACGCCAGGTTTGGAAGATCAGGCGCCGTTCGATTTCAAGATAAGCATCGCCTCTGCGGTTCGGAATCGGGGCAAAGTAGCAGAGTCTGCTGACTATCCTGCTGTCGCAGCGTGTCGGCGATCAACGCACGGGCGAGTCATCAAACCCGCCTTCGGCAATCTTTTCAATCCTCGGTCAGTTCATCATGGTCCAGTACAGCGCGCCCAGGATGCCCGCAGCCTGTAGAAGCGCGATTACGCGCAGAATCCGAGTGCGGACGCGCTCGCGAATTTCCAGCTCATAGGCCATCACGTTGTACGGGCTGATGCCGAGCGAAACGAGAAACTCTGCATCCGTCTCGCCGATTGCCCTGGACAATTCGGGAATCGTCATCGCTTGTTGCCTTCTGCTGGCAATTTTATTACCTCGGCAGGCCTTGAGCGAAGTTCTTATGTGCGCAGACTGCATCACGGCAAGCCGCGCGTCTCAATTGTCAGATCCGGAAAGCGATGCCGATCAGAATGCGGCCGAGATGGCCGCCGCCTGCTCTGAGCGCACAAAGTGGTACCGATCGATTGTCACGGCGATGTCAAATCCGGAATTGGCGTCGTTATTCCGGCCGCTTCGAACTACCTTCCCGAGGCAACGCACCTTTACGTCATGAACAGACGATAAGAGCGTGATGACGTACTCGATGCGCTCGCCCGTCTGGATCTCGTTCAGTAGTTCGAACGAAACGCCAGCAGAACTGATGTCCGTTGTTTCGCCGCTGCGCGCCACCGTTAAGCTGCCAATCTGGGTTATCAGTATCGGCAGTCGCAGCCTGTATCGTTGTGCACGTCTCTGATCCAAGCCTCAAATTTACGCGACAAAGATCACGATGGCAATGGGTAATGGTACCTAGAGCAGCTCGTCAATTCGCAGTATCGTGAACACAGTACAGCCGTTACGCGACGATGCGGCATAATGAACTCGCAACTCAACGGGCTTGCCGCGACGCTGCGCGCGAACCCGGATCAGCTTCTCTGCATACCCCTTCGGCATCTCTTTCACAAACGCACAAATATCATGCGTTTCCGTCGAGCAAGCGAGTTATTTCGGGAAATGATTGAAATTGCGGAGAATTTAAAGGGAAATTGGGCGTGACCGGCGCAGAGGTTAACCACGACAATGCGCGGGCGCGATCATGCGCGCTGAAGAGCATGCGGAAAAGGGCGGAGAGCATAACGACTCGCCGCCCTGCTCATATCTGCTAAACGACTTTAACGAAAATGATGGCGAACGTGTAGAGCGCCAGCGACTCGATCAGCACGAGACCCAGAATGAGCGCGAACCGGATCGCGGCCGCCGCTCCCGGATTCCGCGCCATACCCTCAGCCGCGCCGCGGACAGCGTTGCCCTGGCCGAGCGCGCAAAGACCCGAAGCAATGGCCATGGAGAACCCGGCCGTGACCGGCACCCATATGTTGCCAGTGCCTGCCGCCCCGCCGCCCGGACCCTGGGCGAACATCGGAAGCGCGCAGAACATCAGCGCGATCGCAAGAAAAATCAGTTTCGTCTTCAACTCAGTTACTCCTTAATTAAATTCGTTTTCCGGAGGTGGTTGCGTTCCTCGCCTGGGGGCGGGAGGCCTCACGCGGAAAACGGCACAAAGCCGGATGAAAATTCGGCGCGAGAGTGTTCGCGGCCCGGTTTAATGTTCCTCAGCTACTGCTCCTGCCACGTACATCATTGTCAGCAGCACAAAGATATAAGCCTGCAGCAGCGACACAAAAACGTGCAGCCCCATGAAAATCGCCGGCCCCACCAGATAAGTAAGGCTCAGAAATACCAGGGTCACCTGCTCGCCCGCGTACATATTCGCAAATAGACGAATCGTAAGTGAGAGCGGCCGCGCCAGATGGCTGATGATTTCAATGGGCAGCATCAGCCAGGACAGCCACCAGATTGGTCCGGCGAAATGGGCAGTGTATCTCCAGGCGCCATGCTTGCGCAGGCCCACCCAGTTGTAATAGACAAATGCGATTAAAGCGCAGCCCGCCGGCACATAAACGGCCTGCGTCGGGCTCATGAACTGGGGAACGATTCCAATTAGATTAGCGATCAGCAGGAAGATGAAAAGCGTCTCGAACAGAACGATATGATTCCGGCTGTCATGGCCCACCTGATCGTCGGCCTCAGAGACGACGAAGTTATGGATCACCTCAAAGAACTGCTGCATTATGCCCGGCTTGTCGATCGACAACCTGCGGCGCAGGACGAGGAACAGCACGATCATAATGGCCGCGACCACCATCTGCATGACGATGAAATCCGCCCAGGGCTCTTTCGGATCCGACGCCGTCTGGTGGAACACGCCAAGCAGCCAGTTCCCGAACCCCGCAAGGTAGGCGTTGAAGAGCTTCGTCAGCCAGGCTTCATGAGTGACCATATTTAAAAAGTTCGTAGATGATTTCGAGGATTGCGGCCGCCGGACACACGAGGAACCCGCAAAACGCAGCAGCCATATTGAAACCGGAAAATCTGAGTATAACAAACGCCCCTAAAACGAAGATTCCGAACTGGATAAGCAGGGACAAGCCGGTCCGCCGGCCCGTTCCGGCCGACCCTTCTTTCGCCAGCCGCGCGATCCGGTTCGCCGTGCGCTCGATGATCCGAAAATTCAGGTATGCCGCGAGCGCCCCGACCAGAAATCCGCTTGCACAGGCGATTCCACACCAGAATCCCGCCGTTGCGGCTCCGAAAATCGCCAGCGCAATGATCCACGCCGGAAGGCGCGCAATTGCTTTATCGAAATCGGCGGCGTTCACACGTCCTTATCCAGCTCCCGCAACAGTTCCAAAAATCCCGAAACCGTTCCCAGTGCGAGGAATACCCAGCGCAGCCAGCCGGTGTGAAAGAGATGATCGAGCCCGTAACCCATCAGGTACCCCACAAATGTGGAGATGGGCAAAAGCATCGCGAGCATTGTGTACTTGCCGATACCGCGCGACGAAGAAGGATCCACGGCGATTACTATTTAAGCGCGACGCAGGGACCGGGCGAAATCGCCGCCGGTCTGGAAATCGGGCTCGGGGTCGGCGCGCATGGCTGTGAGCCGCTCGATCAGCGCATCGAGAGCGCGATCGATCTCATCGCGATTCGTCGCGAGAATATCGCGCCAGAGATCGAAGGAACTCATCGCGAGTCGCGTCGAATCGAGCAGCCCCGGCCCGGCGACCAGCGCAGCGTTGGGCGCTCCGTCGTGAAGCACCGAGGCAAGAGCCGTTGACGCCAGTTGGGGGAGATGAGAACTCCACGCGACCAGCCGGTCATGCTCAGCGGCATCCAGAGTGATTTGCCGCGCGCCGAACCGGGCGATGCAGTCGCGAAGCAGACGCGCCATCGGGTGATTCGGCTCACCGGTCAAAATCCACGGCCGCCCCCGGAACAGATCTCCGTCGGCGACTTCAGCCCCGCGGGACTCCTTGCCCGCCATTGGATGCCCCCCGAGAAAAGCGCAACGAGTGAGATACTTCGTGGCGGCTTCGCAGATGGCGCGTTTGGTGCTCCCGGCGTCCGTGACAAGCGCGTCGGGGTTCACCACAGATTCCAGACGTCGCAGCGTTTCAATGATGCCGGAAATGGGTTGCGCGAGAAAGAGCAGATCCGCCCATTGAGCGGCTTCTTCGAGCACCATGCCACGATCAATCGCGCCGCGCGCAAGGCCGGCTTCGAGACTGCGCCCGGAACTGACGCCCGCGATCTCGCATGGGATTCCGGCCTTGCGCAAGGCCAGACCGAATGAAGCGCCAATAAGACCCACGCCGACGATGGCCACCTTGGGCTTGGGGTAAAAGTTCAAAGCGTACGCCCTACGGCCGGGGCAATCAATCGAAGCTGGTCCATCAGGCCGGCATACTGATCGGGCTTGAGCGATTGCGCGCCATCGCTTAGCGCGTGGTCCGGATCATGGTGGACTTCCATCAGCAGCCCATCCGCGCCTGCAGCCACCGCAGCGCGCGCCATCGGCGGCACCTGGTCGCGCCGGCCGGTGCCGTGCGAGGGATCCGCAACCATTGGAAGGTGCGAAAGTTTCTTCACCACCGGAATCGCGGAGACGTCCATGGTGTTGCGCGTGTATGTCTCGAACGTTCGGATACCGCGCTCGCACAGGATCACGTCGTAATTGCCGCCGGAGAGGATATACTCCGCCGAAAGCAGAAGTTCTTCAATCGTCGCCGAAATCCCGCGCTTCAGCAGGACCGGCTTGCGGATTTTTCCCAGTTCGCGCAGCAGATTGAAATTTTGCATGTTGCGCGCGCCCACCTGCAGGATGTCAGCGTATGCGGAAAGCAATGGAATCTGAGTCGAATCCATCACCTCGCTGATTACAAGGAGATTGCGGCGATCCGCGGCCGCGCGCAGCATTTTGAGGCCTTCTTCGCCGAGCCCCTGAAAACTATAGGGCGAGGATCGCGGCTTGAATGCGCCTCCTCGAATCACCTGCGCGCCGCCGTCGGCCACGATATCGGCCGCGCGCTCGATCTGTTCGCGGCTTTCCACGCTGCAGGGTCCCGCCATCACCACAACGCGGCCGCCGCCGATCTCGACGCCGCCCACCTTCACTACGGTGCCATGGGGGCGAAAGGCGCGGCTTGCCAGCTTGTACGGCGAGACGATGCGGTGAACTTCCTTAACTCCATCCAATACTTCGAAAACAGCGGTATCGAACTCAGCCGGGCCGCCGACGCCGCCGAGTACTGTGTGAATGATGCCGGTCGAGCGATGGACATCGAAGCCGTCTTCGATCAGGCGATCGATCACTTTCTGGATCAGCGCCTCAGAAGCGCCTTCCTGCATTACGACCAGCATGGCTCAATACTTCCCAGGAACAACGCTGAAACGCGCCGCCCTCCTCAAACGCCGTCTCCCGATTCGATGAGTTCTTTCTGGACTCTCCGCATCTCATCCACAATTCGCTCGAACACACGCTTCACGGCTTCGGACGGAAGCGGTCCGGAGTTGTGTTCGATCACATTCCGGAACACGGCGTCCTCGCGCTTTGGCTCGTAGATGGCCATTTTGGAGCCTCTCTTGATGCGGCCAATCTCTTCCACGATGGAAGTACGCTCGTTCAGAAGGTCCAGAATGCGGAGATCGACGGCGTCGATCCGCTCGCGGCAGGCGGCAAGAGCGCGTACGGGATCCCGAACTGTCTCGACATTGCGTGACATCTCGACTAATTTATCGCGGCGTCGCGCATCGCGAGCGGGCTCGTGAGATTGCGCATGAAGGCCTCGAGACCGGCCGGGTCGCGCTCGATCTGCCGCACAATCGCGCTTCCCACCACCACGGCTTCCACATGCCCGGCAAGCGCGGCCACATGCTCCGGTTTCGAAACCCCGAATCCCATCGCCAGAGGCAGATTCGTCTGGGCGCGCATCCGTTCAATCAACGGAAGCGCCGATCCGGCGATGTTGTCTCGTTCGCCCGTAATCCCCGTTCGTGAAACCAGATAGATGAATCCACTCGAATATTTTGCAACCAGCCGCAGACGTTCTTCGGTGCTGGTTGGCGCGGCGAGGAAAACGGTATCCAGCCCGGCCGCGCGCGTCACGTGAACATATTCCTCTGCCTCTTCCACGCTCACGTCGATCAGCAGGCATCCATCAATCCCCGCTTCTTTCGCGTCGTTCGCGAGGCGCCCGAAGCCATACCGCAGCACCGGGTTCAGATAAGTAAAGAGGAGCAGCGGGATCTCCGAGCGCCGCCGAATCTCCCGTGCGCTGTCCAGAACTTTCGCGAGCGTCATGCCCGCACGCAGCGCGCGATCGCCCGCTCGCTGAATCACCGGACCATCCGCAATGGGATCGGAAAACGGAACACCCAGCTCAATCAGATCCGCCCCGCCGCGTTCGAGCGCAGCCACCAGTCCTGGCGTCGCATCCGGCGTCGGGTCGCCCGCCGTCAGATAGGCAATCATCCCGCAACGGCCTTCGCGCTTCAGCTTTTCGAACAGCCTGCCGATTCTCGTCACTGTTCGCCGAGTTCCTTCAGATTTTCGCGATAGATATCGATATCCTTATCGCCCCGGCCAGAGAGGTTAACGATGAACACCTGTTCCGGAAACGCCGGCGCGCGGCGAATCGCCTCCGCCACCGCATGGGACGATTCCAGAGCGGGAATAATTCCTTCCATGCGGCTCAGGGTGACTGCCGCATCAATCGCGTCTTTATCGCACGCTGCGCAATATTCCGCGCGCCCGAGGTCGTGAAGCAGCGCATGTTCCGGGCCTACGGAAGCGTAGTCGAGCCCCGCCGAAATCGAATGCGTCAGCGCGATCTGGCCATCCTCGTCCTGCAGCAGATAGCTTCGGGTACCCTGCAGTACGCCAGGCAACCCTCCAGAAAACCGAGCCGCGTGGTCGCCCAGCTTGTGGCCGCGGCCTCCCGCTTCCACGCCGATCAGTTGCACTGACTTGTCTTCAATGAACGGATGGAAGATTCCAATGGCATTCGAGCCGCCGCCCACGCATGCGATCACCTGGTCCGGCAGCCGTCCCACCGCTTCCAGAATCTGGCGCTTCGCCTCGAGGCCGATCACACGATGGAAATCCCGCACCATCGCCGGATAGGGATGCGCGCCCAGCGCGGACCCGAGCAGATAATGCGTGGAAGCGACATTCGTCACCCAATCGCGCATCGCCTCGCTGATCGCGTCTTTAAGAGTCCGGCTGCCGGAGGTCACCGGAACAACCTTCGCTCCCAGCAGTCGCATCCGGAAGACATTCAGGCGCTGCCGCCGCATGTCCTCCTCCCCCATATAGACGGTGCAATCGAAGCCGAACAGCGCGCAAACAGTCGCGGTGGCCACGCCATGCTGCCCTGCCCCGGTTTCCGCAATAATCCGGTGCTTCCCCATGCGCCGCGCAAGCAGCGCCTGGCCAATGCAGTTGTTGATTTTATGCGCGCCCGTGTGCAGAAGGTCTTCGCGCTTGATATAAATGCGCGCGCCCCGCAGGCTCTCCGAAAGCCGCCGCGCGAAATAGAGCGGCGTGGGGCGGCCGGCATACTGCGTCAGCAGATAATTCAGCTCTTCGTGAAACGCCGGGTCGCGCTTCGCTTCTTCGTACGTCCGCTCGAGTTCTTCGAGCGGCGACATCAGCACCTCGGGCACGTAGCGCCCGCCATACGGACCGAAGTGGCCGCCGCGATCCGGCTGTGTGGGCGTCATGAACGGAGCGCCGCCTCGATAAATTTCCTCATTCGCGCATGATCCTTTCGCCCCGGCTCGGATTCGATGCCGGAACACACATCAACACCCCACGGTTCGCTTCGTTCAATGGCGCTGCGTACGTTGTGCTCATGCAGCCCCCCGGCAAGAATGAGCGGGCGCGAAATGCGCGCTGTAATGGACCAGTTGAACCCTTCGCCCGACGCCGGCCCGTCGAGCAAAATCGCTTCCGAAGGATAGTTTGGATCGGGTATGCGATCCTCATTCACGCGAAACGCTTTCCATATCCGGATATTGGCGGGATGTTGCTCCGGCGTTTCCGAACCGTGCAATTGCGCGACATCGAGACCGAGATCCTTCGCGATCTTTTCAATGCGGGCCGCCTGCTCATCCACGAAAATCCCGACCTTCCAGATATCGGTGGGCATATCTCCGATCCATCGCGCAATCTCCGTCGCATCAACGAATCGAGGACTTTTCGGATAGAAAATGAATCCGATTGCCCGCGCACCGGCGTCGATCGCCGCCATCGCATCATCCCGATTCGTGATTCCGCAGATCTTGACGAACATTACGGGGCCACTTCCGCGCGCGCTTCCGCCAGCGATCCCAGAGCCGCCGCCGGATCGGCCGACTTTACCAGGTGTTCCCCGACGAGAAAGGCTCGGTAGCCCGCATGCGCGAGCTTCACAATATCCGCTGCGGTAAAGATGCCGCTTTCACTCACTTTGACGGATGCGCTGGAAAGCAGCGGCGCAAGAGTAATCGACGTTTCGAGCGAAGTGTGGAAAGTACGCAGATCGCGATTGTTTACGCCGATCATATCCGCGCCGGACGCGAGCGATTTTTCGACCTCGGCGGCATCGTGCGCTTCCACCAGCGCCGCCATACCGTACTCCGCCGCAAGCTCTCGGAACTCACGCATCTGTTCGATCTCGAGGATAGCCGCGATCAGCAGAATCGCGTCGGCGCCGGCCGCGGCGGCTTCGATCACGTGATACGCGGCAATCGTAAAATCCTTCCGCAACACCGGGAGAGAGCACGCCGCGCGAGCCGCTCGCAAATCTTCGATCCTGCCCTGGAAGAAATCGCGATCCGTTAATACAGACAACGCCGCCGCCCCGCCCCGCTCATATTGGGCGGCCAGGTTCGCCGGCCGGAAATCCTGGATCAGCACGCCCCGGCTGGGCGAAGCCTTTTTGATTTCCGCGATAATGGCGGGCGATTTCGCTCGCAACGCCCCAGCGAAATCACGCCGGTCCGCGCGATTGGCATCCGCGATTTCATGCAATTTTTCGATCGGTTCCGCGGCGTCGCGCAACTCCTCCCGTTTGCGAGAGACGATCCTGTCAAGAATCCCTGAATGCAAGGAGATCCCGGAATCCACTGGGGTCAATCCTTAATGTTAGCGCGGGACGTAGATACCCATGCGCTGCTTCACCAGTTCCACAGTGGAGTTCGCGATCGGGGTCACGGCCTCTGCGCCCGCCTTCAGCACTGAATCCAGATAACCCGCCTCCGCCACAATCTCCCGGTACCGTTGCTGAATCGGCTCGAGCTTGCTGATCACCATCTCGGCCACCTGCTTTTTCAGATCGCCGTAACGCATTCCGGTGAAACGCTGCCGCATTTGTTCATCGCTCGAGGCCGAGAACGCCTGAAAAATGTTCAGCAGGTTCGCCACGCCTGGTCCCATCGATTCGAAATCGACGGCCGGGTTGGAATCCGTAGTCGCCCGCATGATGGTCTTGCGGATGCGCTCGGGCGGATCGAGCAGCGCCACCGCATGCCCTGAACCCGCGGCGGACTTGCTCATCTTCGCCGTTGGATCGTCCAGCCCCATGATGCGCGCGCCCACGGCGGGCAGCTTCGTTTCCGGCATCACGAAGGTTTCACCGTACAAAGAATTGAACCGCTGAGCAACATCGCGGGTCAGTTCCAGATGCTGCATCTGGTCTTCGCCCACCGGCACAATGGCCGCCTGATACAGCAGAATATCCGCCGCCATCAGCACCGGATACTGAAACAGCCCATCGCCCACCGATTCCTGCGCCGCCGCCTTTGCCTTGAACTGCGTCATGCGCTCGAGCCAGCCCATCGGCGTAACGCAGGTGAGCATCCAGGCCAGTTCCGCATGCGCCGGCACGCTCGATTGCACCACCACGCGCGAATGCTTCGGATCGATTCCGGCCGCGAGAAACAGCGCCGCAAGTTCGCGAATCTTCGCCTGCAGCTCTTCCGGCTTCTGGTACACGGTGATCGCATGCAGATCGACAATGCAGAAGATACTCTCGAAATCGTGCTGAATCCGGACCCAGTTGGCAAGAGCGCCGAGATAGTTGCCGATATGCAAATTGCCGGACGGCTGCACGCCCGACAGTACGCGTGGAATCATTTTCGATGTAAGCGGGTGAAAAAATTATCGTAGCAGCCCAATGAAAGCCCGCCTCTGCCCCGCATTCGTGATCTTCACGTCCGTCATATTCGCTGAACAAGCCGATATCGCGATCGTCCACGCGAACATCCATACCGTCAACCCCGCCCAGCCCGCAGCCGCGGCTATTGCAATCGCTCACGGCAAAATTCTCGCGGTGGGGCGCAATGTCTCGGCTTACATTGGGCCAAAAACCCGGGTTATTGATGCCCGCGGAGCGACCGTCCTGCCCGGCTTCATCGATTCGCACGGCCACATGGAGGCGCTGGGCGAGTCGCTTGAAAACCTCGACCTGCGCGGCGTCGCTTCCGAAAAAGCGATCGCGGATAAGGTGCGCGCGGAAGCATCGAAGCGCAAGTCCGGCGAATGGATCCGCGGCGATGCATGGGATCAGAATCTCTGGCCGTCGAAGGCGTTTCCCAATGCCGATCTCATCTCCGAAGCCGCTCCGAACAATCCGGTTGCTCTCAGCCGTGTCGATGGCCACGCGCTCTGGGTCAATCGCAGGGCAATGGAGATCGCGCATCTCGATCGCTCCACACGGGATCCCGCCGGCGGCCGTATTCTGCGCGATGCGAACGGCAACCCGTCGGGCGTTCTTCTCGATCGGGCGATGTCTCTTGTTTACGCGAAGATCCCGCCGCCGTCGCCGGCGCAGCTCGAAAGCCGCCTTCTTCGCGCCGCACAGGAATGCGCGCGTCTCGGCATCACTACCGTGCATGATGCTGGCGTCCCGCAGAGCGTCATCGATGGGTACCATTCGCTGATGGCGAAGCATCAGCTTCCGATCCATATCTACGCGATGATCCAGAACTCGCCTGAACTCATTGACGCCTGGCTCGCCCGCGGCCCGGAGATCGGCGATGACCTGACCGTTCGCTCGATCAAACTGATTGCCGATGGCGCTCTCGGGTCGGGCGGCGCCGCGCTGCTCGAGCCGTATTCCGATGATCCCTCGAATACCGGACTCCTGATCCTAAGCCGGGAGTTCATTCGTTCCATCGCGCAACGCGCCATTGCGAAACGCTTTCAGGTCAATACGCACGCGATTGGCGATCGCGCGAATCATGAAACGCTGCTCGCATACGCCGACGCGCTCGGCGGCCCGAACGACCAGAGGTTCCGCATCGAACACGCGCAGGTAGTGGCGCCCTCCGATTTCCAGCTCTTCCGCAGGTACAACATCCTCGCCTCCATGCAGCCGACGCACGCAACCAGTGACATGCCATGGGCTCAGGCCCGGCTCGGACCGGCGCGCATCCGCGGCGCGTATGCCTGGCAGACGTTGCTTCACCTCGGCGTTCACGTCCCGAGCGGTTCGGATTTCCCCGTCGAAAGCCCGAATCCGATCCCTGGGTTCTACGCGGCCGTCACCCGGCAGGATAAGCGCGGAAATCCCCCCGGCGGCTGGTTTCCGGATCAGCGCATGTCGCGGAAAGAGGCGCTCGCAAGCTGGACCATCGAAGGCGCTTACGCCGCATTCGAAGAGCGGAAAAAAGGCTCGCTCGCGCCCGGCAAAATGGCGGACCTGATCATGCTTTCCGGCGACCCGATGACCGCGCCCGCGCCTGACATCCTGAACATCCGGGTGATCATCACCATCGCCGGCGGTCGCATTGTTTACCGCGAACCGTGACTTCGCCAACGCCGGAGCTGGCCTGAGGCATTGCGCCCCGCCCAAAGCCGCACTCTACTGAAAGCGTGCGCCGTGTTCGCCTTCTTCCCGGGCTTGCCATCGCTCTTTGCGCCTGTATGTTCTCTCCCTGTTTCGCTCAGGAATACGAGATCGGCGGCTTCTACGGTTATGGGTGGTACAACAGCGGAACCATCTTTTCATCTGCAGGAACCGCTCGCGCCGGCATTCTCAACCGCTTCGCGGCCGGAGCGTATCTGGACGACAATCGGTGGAGCTACGTTTCAGGCGAACTCCGGTACGTGTATCAGGATGGGCACCCGTACCTGAAATACAACGGAATGCGGGCGGACATTCAGGGCCAGTCGCACACAATCACTTACGACCTTCTGTTCCACGGCAATAACGAGGAACGCAGATTCCGGCCGTTCGCAGCCATCGGGGCCGGGGCCAAAGGATTTCTCATCGCCGGGCCGGAGCCGTTTCCCCAGCCCTTCCCCGGTGTGGCCACGCTCAACGGAAATAACCAATGGAAGTTTGTGACGGACGTGGGCGGCGGCGTGAAATACCGCCTGAACAAATACTTCCTGCTGCGCGGGGATTTCCGCGACTACATCACGACGTTCCCCAGCCGCGAGCTCACCCCGCCCCCGCATGGGACGGCGCGAGGCGTGTTCAACCAGTTCACCGTCATGCTCGGCATCAGCTACGTTTTGCCTGAGCGCCGCTTTTGATCATCATTTCGGAAACTCCCCGCTGGTGGGGCCAGGAAGCGGATTCAGGCCAGACTTCGCCCGCGCTTTTTCCGCCAGCGTAGCGTAACGCTCCTTGATCCGCTCCAGATCTTCCTCCGTCAGCTCCTCCAGATTAATGAAAGCGTTCTGAGCGCCGCGGATCGCGCGCAATAGCTCATCCACCTTCAACTGCAGCGCGGTGCTCTCACGGTTCTGGGTGTTCTGGATCAGGAATACCATCAGCATGCTGATGATATTGGTTACCGTGTTGATCACCAGTTGCCATGTATCGCTCCAGTGAAAGAACGGGCCGGTTACCAGCCAGCCGAGTGTAATGGCACAGATGGCGATGAACGCGGGACTCGATCCGGCCACGCGCGCCGTCGATTGCGCCATGAAGCGGAACCAGTATTTCCTGCTTTCGGTTGCGGTCACGCCGTGCTGTCAAGCACGTTCATTGCCGCTGCATTCATCCCCGCCGTCTAACGATATTCGGCAATTCTCGGCGCGAGCCCCGCGAATACAAGCAGCACAATCAGCGCCGCTGCCGCGGCGGCTTTCGCCTCGAAATGTGAGAGCGCGCTGAAACCGGTATCTACCGCCTCGTCGAACGCTCGCTGGTTCACGGCAAGTGTCCGGCCCAGAGCGTCGTCGAACTGTGCGAATGCGTATTTCGCCTGGTCAGGCTGATTGCCCAGACGAAGCGCCACTGCTTCGGCGTATTTTCCGGAGTCTGCCAGGCCCCGCATCTCACGGTCTACCGCGAGATATTGAGCGAATTTCGCGGTCATCTCTACCGCCGGCTCGCGCTCCCGCGGAAAAGTGATGTTGTGAATCTCATCCGCCAGATAACCGGTAGCGCCGGAGTTTTCGTTCAGGCCGTCGCGCGCGACGTCCTGCATCGTCACGCCCGAAGGCAGCAGGACCAGCGAATTGACGTTGCGCTGAAAGTCGTCAGCCGCGCCCGGGAGTTTGTTCGAATGCAGAAGAAACCGGCTTTCGTCCCCAGCAGCGGAGTAAGCGGCGGCCCTCGCCTTCCAGAGCGCACGAATCGATGTGAAGGCGTCCTGCTTCGCCGTTTTCAACTCATGCTCTTCGGTTCCAAATACAGTCAACCCCCAGAGCGTGAATGCGAGCGCGATGAGCGTCGCGGCGATCAGCGGCAAATTCAGGATGCGCCGGGTGCGATTCGTAAGGAAGCTTTGCAGCCACAAAAGAACGCCGAGAAGCGCAATTCCAAGGAGCAGAACGACAACGCGCGAGCCGATTGAATACCCTCCCTGGCGCGCGTAAGTCTCGTCCAGACGGCGGAAATTCGCCTTATCCAGTTCGTCGGCGGCCGGTAGCAGATCATTATCGACAACGCTAGCGGCCTGCGCATAAGCATCCAGAGCTCGTGGGTCTTTCTGATCGTGAAGATCTCTCGCGCGCTGTATCAGAGCCTCATAGTAACCAAGCTGCGTCTGGATCTTTTCCAGTGGATCGCGCTCTCCACTGCTATCAGCGATGCTCCGGGCGGCATACAGGAGCGCCTGCCCCGCCTCCAGACGACTCTGTTCATACTCTTGCCGCGCCGCCTCGCTCTCAGCCTGGCTCGACGCGAGCAGATCGTTGGCCGCACTCGCGTCCATATGCGCGAGCGCGGTCCGAATCTTGTGCGCCGCGATGATGGTCGGCGCGGACTCCGTGCCGATCGTCTCGAGCGCCCGCCTGTGCACGTACGCTCCCGCCACGCAGGTGAGAAAAAGCAGCAGAACCAGACCAGACACGCCGTACAGGCTGGCGCGAAGAACCCGAAGCGTATTCCGAGGCTTCGAAACCTGCGTAACTGCCTGCAGTGCCGGCATGGGCGCAGCCATTACTCGCTCGCTTTCACCACCAGCCGGGTCCAGTAGCCCAGCGTCAGGGCGTCGCCGTCTTTCAAAGCCGCGTCGGTCAATGGCGGCAGGTCCTGGCCGTTGAGCCTCGTTCCATTTGCAGATCCGATGTCGCGCACGGCAAGCGATCCATCTTCGAGCCGTGAAACGATCGCATGCCGGTGTGATACCGCCTCGTCGAAATCGAGCGCAATCTCGGGTTCGATTCCGCGCGCCCTGCTGTGGCGCCCAATCAGGTTTTCGGCTTTTTCAATCGGAAACGCAGACGGCGGTTGCTCCGGTGGTTCCGGGCTTCCTTCCTCGCGCAGATCCGGATCAACAGAAGCAACGATGGACCATTTGCCGGCGGCCGCGGCTACGCCCTGCACGGGAATCTCCAGCGCAACCGGCATCGGCATGCTTGCCTGCGCCACCGCGGTTGCCTGCGCGAACGCCACGTCGCCATGTGCGCCGGTTCGAAAATTGTACCCGCAGACTTCGCAGAACTCGCCCGCATCATGCGCGCGCGGCGCCTTGCAATCCGGGCACAACGTCGGCGCGCTCGCGTTGCCATTGCCTGCCACATTCGCGCCCGTTATCTTTGCGCCGCATTCCGAGCAGAAATCCTCTTCCGAAGAGGAATGCCCTTTCGGGCAGGAATACACAGCCATATCGATCCTCTCTTTTACGACGTCCTCGCGATCCGCGCCGTCTTCGTCGATCGCGTTTCCAGCATCATCTCCGCCTCTTTCGTCACGCTGCCCCTCAGCCGCACCGTGCCCTTCTCCGCGTCCTCCACCTCCACCACATTCCGAAGCAGCTTCGCCGTCGCTTCATTGCCCGATTCGTGTGCGATCTTCACGGCGCGCCCCAGCAGCGCCGTCGCGCGTTCGGAATCTCCGCGACTGCGTGCATCGAGCCCGTCCTGAATCGATTGCGCCAGCTCTGCCTGTCCCGTGTAGTGCGCCACCACGCGGTCGATCTTTGCCGTCTTCGCCTCATCGTCCGTCCAGACAGCCAGAATCCTCGCTTCGGCGATCTTGTTCTCCGCGCCGCTTGCGTAGTAAATCAGGCTGGCGCGTCCGGCAAGCACCTCATCGCCCACGCTGCCCGGGTTCACCGAGATACAGAAATGAAAATCGCGCATCTCGCCCTTCGCCCATGAGCCCGTGGGGTATTCACGCACCTGCGGCTTCGTCTGCCGCGCCCGCGACGTCATATCGGCAATCTCCGGGCTCACCTCTTTGCAGAATTTGATCTGCGCGCCCTGCGGCGTCCACAACCGAATGAATACGTCGCTCACGGTCTTGGCCATCGCTTTTTCGAGAATGGACTGAAAATCCGCTTCAATCTGAGCGGGCGATGGAATGAAGTCGGTCGTTCCCAGCAGACGACCCGCGATCGCGCGCAACTGTTCCACCCGCCAATCCGTACCCACGCCGCGGCAGTCGCATTGAAACTGCCCTTCGCACTCCCGCAGCGCCGCCTCCAGGTTCTGCGTATCCTCAGGTTCGTTCTGTCCGTCGGTTAGAAGCAGCGCCTGTTTCAATGCGCCCGGCATCGTCTGAAACTGCTTGAGCGCGGTGCGCAGCCAAAGTGAGATCGTGGTTCCGCCCACCGCACGCACACCCTGCTGAATCGCCTGAATCGCACGTTGCCTGTTCGCGGGCGTAGCCGCCATCACCGGACAAACCAGTTGCGCCTGCTCCGAACCCGCAATGATGAAGAAGTTACAGTCGGCAGGCAGCATCGAAACCAGCTTGATCATCGCGCCCTTGGCAGCGATAATCTTCCCGCCCTCCATCGACCCAGAGGTATCGCACAGGATTCCGAACAAGCGGCCCGTAGTCGCAGGACGCGTCCCCGCCCCCGCGGTCACGGTCATGATTGCGTGAACCTCGTTCGCTCCCGCGGGCAGATATGGGTTCTGAAAAACCTCAGCCCTGAATTCGTTCGCCATTCCCTTCTCCGAATCGCAGCACGGCAGCCGTTATGTTGTCCTCGCCGCCACGCTCTTTCGCGAACTCAATGAGCCCGCGGCACATCGCGATCGCATCGCCTTCCATTCGCGCGAACAATTCCGTCATCTCCCCTTCGCTCGCGGCATAATTCCACAGACCGTCGCTGCAAAGCAGCAACGCGCCTGTCCCCGGAATCGCGAATGTAACCGTGTCCGGTTTTGCGTTCTCATCCGAATCCCCGCCCAGCCAGCGCGTGATCGCATGGGCCCGCGAATCTTCCATCGCTTCCTCGCTCGTCATCTCGCCCGAACTCACCACGTCGTTAAGCCAGGAGTGATCGCTCGTCAACTGCCGCGCGCCTGAGCCATCGACCCAATACGCCCGGCTGTCGCCTACCCACGCAATCGTGGCCGTATTCTCCTCAACGCGCGCCGCAACAGCCGTGGTCGAAGGCGCGTCGCCGGATCGGTCCAGGTCCGCCACCCGCTTCGCCGCCTCCGCAAACGCCTCTTCCAACGGGGCGCCGCGGCTCAGCATCTCGCTCAGGCTCTCAACCGCGGCTGCGGCGGCAGTCTGTGCCTCGCCCGAACTCGAAACGCCATCGCAAACCACAAGAACGGACCCCTGAATCGCCACCCGGTCCTCATTCCGCTCGTGGCGAATCCCCCGATCCGATACCGCCGCCAGATCCGCCGAAATGACAATCTCAATGTGATCCTCCGGCCGCGGCCTCACCCGCATTCCGCACCGGCCGCAAAACCCCTCTTCATCGATCTCGTCCGGACCAGCGCCACACCGGCATCCACCCTCTTGCGGCATCTCCTCAACCAAACGAAGCCCGCACTCCTCGCAGAAGATGTCATCATCGGGCAGAGTGGCCATGCAATGCGGGCATTCCATGTTCAAGCCTCAGATCAGCGTCCGCGGCCGCACCGCGTTGGCTTCGTCCACCAGCCGTATCCGTTCTTCCCCTGTCACCATCTGCGCCATCGCCCTCAGCGTCTTCTCGAGTTCCAGCCGGATCTTTTTCTCCTGGAGCGGTAAACCTAAAACCTTCACCGATCCGTTTGCGGAGCGTTTCGAGCGCGCCACTTCGAGCGCCGCGCGCAAAATGAGATTCCCCAGAATCAGCCGGTTCATGCCTTCCAGTTGCAGCCCTTCTGCGACCGCAGAAGCCGACGCCACATCCTCGAGTTTCGGAGCCGAGCCATTCGCGCGAGTCAAAATCCGCGCCGCCTCGATGCGACCCCGCAGATACTGCGCCGAGCCCTGCGGTGTCCGGTTCAGCGCCTGCGCCGCGCCTTTCCGGTCGCCACGCGCTTCCAGACATCGCGCAAGCCCGAAAGCCGCCGATACGAACGACGAATCCACGCGCGTCACCAGGTCATACATGCGAATCGCCAGATCGGAATTCCCTGCCATCTCGGCCGCGACGCCTAACGCCAGCTTTGGCGCCACTTCGCCCGGCAAATCGAAATAAACCTGATCGAATTGCGCGAGTGCCCCCGTCGCATCCCCCGCCGCCAAACGCACACGCCCCGCATACCAAAGCACGCGCCAGTCCCACGGATCCTCGTCGGCGAGTTCGGCCAGCATCGCCTCCGCCTCACGCACCGACCCGCTCTCGGCCAAAGCCCCGGCCAGCCGCAGCTTCGCTTCCCGCGATTTCTTCGAATACTCGACCGCTATTTTGAGTGCCGCCGTTTTCTTCTTCCCCTCCGCGGCCGCAATCGTCGTGCTCAAAACCTGCATCCCGGTATCGGGTCCATCCAGCACCGGATTCGGCAGATACCTGCTGTCCGGTTTTACGGGCGCAAAGTCTTCCCCCGCTTCGAGCGAAAGCAAGTCCGGGCCGAAACAGGCGCTCACGGCCGGTCGCGGCGTGCCGGACTCGACGGACACCACTTCGCGCAGCACGCCCAGAAGCTGCTCCGCCATTTCTTCGGCGGATCCGAAACGGTCATCCGCCTTTTCCGCGGTCGCTTTCAGGAGAAATCGGTAGAGCGATTCGTTATGCGCAAACAGCGGTTCCTCATCCGGCCCCGGCAACGTATAACGGTTCCCATTCGAAAACCCGGGAATATCGGTCAGAAGAACGCAAAGTGTTCGCCCGATCGTGAACAGGTCCGAAGCCGCCGTCGGCCCCTCGCCCGCTTCCGGCGCGCTGTATCCAACCGTTCCGTAGATGTCGCCCTTCAGATCGTCCGCGCGCCGCACTCCGCCCAGATCGATCAGCTTCACGTCATCGCGCTCTACCATCACGTTGTCGGGCTTGAAATCGCAATAGACCAGACCCGCCTTGTGCAGATACGCGAACGCCGGAAGGATGCGGTGGACATACGCAATCGCTTCCGCTACCGGCAACCGTCCCCGCTCCTGCCGGATCCGCTTCAACGTGATCCCGCCCACGTACTCCATCACGATGAAACCTTCCGCGCCGTGCTGAACGAAGTTGTAAATGCCGACGATATTCGGGTGCTTCACCGCCGCCAGAAATTGCCGTTCCGCCACCGCCGCAGCCGCGCCTGATTCGTCATGCGCGTTCAGCAGGCCTTTCAGCACCACGTAACGCGAGAGCAGCTCATCGAGCGCCAGATAGATCCACCCAAGACCGCCGTATGCAATGGCGCCCTTTACCAGGTACTGGCCCGCCACTTTGTCGCCCGGCTTCAACGAAGGAATGAACGAATACTTCTGACCGCATTTCCCGCAGAACCCCGCTTCCCGCCGCAACTGCGCCTCGCATTTCGGACAGAACCGCTTTTTGTCCGGAATCCTCGGATCCATCAGAATCGCCTTCTCCGGCTCGGTCGAGGGCAGTTCCGGCAGCGTAATCAGACCCGCTCCGAGTTGGCTTCCTGTCGAATGGGAGGATATGCGGGCCGTCCGCCGCGAGCCACGTCCGGCACGGCTCACAGGCGACGATCCGGTGCCGGTTCTCGCAACAGGAAAGGGACGCCTCGGTCCGGTAAAGCCCGACCCGCTGGTCTGGGCCGAGGCCGCGAGAGTCCTTACAGCCGCGTGACCGCAGAGATTGCAGTAACCGTCTTCGATCGCTCCCGCGCAGCCTGTTTGTCTGCAGCGCTCCGCGTTCATCGCTCTAAGTACCCCGGGCGTTGGCCAGCCGCGCGCGCTCTGTCAGCGCCCGCTCATACTCGCTCACCGAAACCTCCGCGCGATCCATCGGCGTCGGCCTCGAGTGCAGCAACCCATACGCTTCCTCGGCTAATCGAGTCAGTTCCGGGTTTTCCGCCACGCCATACGCCCGGGCTTTCGCCTTGAGCGCGTCCAGACGCCCCCGCAATTCGATTCTGAGTTCCAGCGGCGCCCGATTCGCAGCCATTGCCCCTCGTTCATTGGATACGCAATCGCGAGCCGCGCTGTTCCACTGCCGCAATCCAACCGTAATGGGCTCGAGCAGACCGTCGGCGTACTTGCGTTTCAGTCTCTCCAGCCACTCGCCCAGGGACTGGATCTTCCCCTCGGTTGACGGCGCGCGCAACCCCGCGGCATTCGAGACCTTTTGCTGAACTTCCGCATAAACCGCCACGCTCTCGCGATGCAACTGGGCCAGAGCGCCCTGCGCCGCCTCCGCCGCCTTCAACCCCGATTCGATTTCATTCCGCAGCCGCGCCCGTGCTTCCAGCGCCTCGCTCACGCGGTTGAGCGCAGGAGCGATCGCAGCATCGAAGTCGGAGGACGCGCTCAGTGGATCGCTCTCCGCCCGCTCCCGCATGTCTCCGAGCAGATGCTCCGCCGAATCGAGTACCGCCATCTCCCGCGCGCTCACATCCTGGGCTCGCAGCGTGCGAATCTGCTCCGCGCACTCATCGATTTCGCGGCCCAGCCTCTCCCACGCCGCATCGCACGCAAGTACCACGGTTTTGACGCTGTCAAACGCCTGCGCCATTGAATTCAGCAACTGCTCCGGCGCGATGCATTCGGTATTCTCGACGCCGCTCAACAGCGAACGTTGTCCGAGCGGAATCGCCACCGCCGGCAGACGAATGGACGCCGTCCTCAGAATCTGCTCGATCTCGCGCTGCTTTTCCTCCGCCCCGAAGTATGCCGGCAGATCGCGCCGGATCGCCTCAGCGCGGTTGATCGTATGCTGCAGCAGGTCGTAATACTGCACCAGCAGACTCACTGTCTTGATTGCCGGCTCCACCCGCGCCGCCGTGTCGCCCGTCAGGGCGGCTTTAGGCACGCCATTGGTCCCCGCCAGCCTTTCATACGCCGGCAGCGACTGCAGATCCACCAGGTTCTGGGCAGCGGCGGCCAGCCGCGTGTTCCAGCGCTCGAGCGCCTCGTCGATTTCCCGGACGGTCATCATTGGCGCTTCAGAAGAGACGAAAACGCGGCCGGCACAAACGATGGATCACTCGCCTCTGCGATGGCCAGTTGCATTTGAAACTCGATCGTCTCTATTGCCACCGGCGGCCGATACTGCGCCAGGCACTCCGCCAGCGCTGCGGCCGGCTCAATCGCCTTCGTCCGCATCAGCCGGTACGTCTTCACCGCAATTGTCTCTGCCGCTCCCGGCGTCAGCAGCACCGGAACCGCTGGCCCCAGCTCCGCAAAGTTGTCGTCGCCGACGTCCACACCGCGCGACCGGCAAAGAAACCGGATCAACTCGAAACTCTCCTCCGCGGTCGCCGTCGGCAGCAGCGGAATCTTCACATCCACACGGCCGGGCCGCTTCAAATCGACCTCGATCAGATCCGGCCGGCTGGATGCCAGCACCCAGATAATTCGGCCCCGGCTCGCGCTCGATCCCATCTCTTCCGCGATCATCGAATACACGCGCCCCGAAACTCCGGAATCGCCGCCCGATTCCCGTTTTCCCAACGACTGGTCGGCCTCATCGATAAATACGTAGCACCGCCCCAGCGCCCGCAGCAGCCGGAAAATGCGCTCGAGATTCCCTTCCGTACTCCCCACCCACTTGTCTCGAAAATTCCCGAACTTCACGACCGGCACGCCGGCTTCGCCCGCAAGGCACTCCACCGTAAAACTCTTGCCCGTCCCCACCGGCCCGCAAAGCAGATAACCCTTTGGCAGCGCCGCCACATCGCCCTTTTCCCAAAGCGCGATATCCTGCCGCAGCCACGCCTTGATCGCCTCGCCCCCTGAAATCGCGTCCAGCGTTCTCTTCGACTCCACGAACTCGATCAACCCACGGCAATCCGCCTCAACGATCTGCTTTTTGATTCCCGCGAGATCGGACGGCGTGAGTTCTTCTCCTGCGTGTTGTTTCGCTTTCAGCAGCTTTTCCGCGGCCGCGAGCGTCGAGCCCGCAAGAGCCCCCGCAACCGTGGCCGCGTTCTGCGCCCCATTCGAAAGTGGCTTCGGATACCGCGACGATAAAACCTGAAACGCCGATCCCAGCTCCTCCGGCGAAGGCAGCGGAATCTGCGCCTGGTGCGCCCTCGGATTGCGCGTCAGCAGCGGATGTACATCGTTCAGGTTCTCTGCGATCAGAAACGCCGCAAGCGGATAATCCGCCAGTGCGCCATCGCTCGACCAGTCCCGCAGCAATGTGACGATCGCTCCCAGATCGTAATCCATGCCGCCGCGCAGCGAAGGCGCAATCAGATCGACGCCCTTGATCAGACACGCGATCTGCACCGGCTCATGGTTCAGCCGCGCCAGATTCGCCGAATAGCGGAAATAGTGCGTCAGGAACTCAATGGCCGCACGTGGCTGCTTCGAAAGCTCGGAGCCCGATTTCGCCGTCGGCCATTTGGAAAATACGGCCCCGCCCTTCTCCACCCGAACTCCGTTCCCGAGATCGTAGCTCAGCACCACATCGAAACCTGGAAGCAGCGTTTCGAGCAGAAACTCGGTCAGGGAGCAGATGCGCGGCGGAGGCCCCGGCGCCACCAGCCGGTCCTCCACATTGCCATAGATCAGAAACTGGCTCGCGCTGTTGCTCTCATAGGCGTCCACCAGTTCCTGCGCCCACGCGGGAAGGCTTCGAACTGCAACGCCGGCAGCCGGAGAAGTCATCGCAAAATCCCGGGAATGTTACTCTCGCGCCGTCGCCGGACCCATGCTCTTGCGCGAGCTTTCGGGCTGTTCGACGGCTGGCGCGCCGGGCGCCGCAGGCAACGCAATTCCCTCGCGCGCCGCGAAATCGGCCAGCGCCTGGTCGGCCAGCGCCTTCTGCTCGGCCTCACGAACGTGCACCGTGGATACATCCAGATTGCCCTGCGCCACGCGCACGCGCCCGCTCGCCTTCGAGCGTTCCTCATCCACCATCGATTCGAGCCGCTGCAGCGTATCGCCCGTCCCGCCGAGATTCGTGATCATTCCCGAAGCGGTCTCCGTCAGGTCGGCAAGCGCCCGCTTCGTCTTCATGTCACTGATGTTGGCTTTGATGGATTCAATCTTGCTCTTCGCGTTCGCGACGGCCACATCGCGCGCCCGAACCAGATCTTTGTAAGTCGTTTCCGCCTGCTCGAGCTGTTTCTTGTTCTCGTCGAGTTCGCGTTCAATCGTCTGCAGCCGCAGCGCATACTGGCCCGCCGCGTCGCGGTTCCCGACCCGCAGGTGCGCCGCCGTCTTGGCGCGGAAATCGGACTGGTCCACCTGCAGCTTTTTAACCTGCGACATGAGCCGCTCGCAGAGTGCCGCGTGGGAGATCAGCCCCTGGTTGTAGCTTGCGATCTGCTTCCGCAGATTCTCCGTCTCAACCTCGAGCAGAGCCTCCGGATTCCGTCGCTCGATACCGGAAATGAAGAGACTGAAGAAGCCACGAAACAGATTCGAGATCCTGCCGGCCATTGATTCTCGTTGTCCTTTTTCCTGCCGAAAGCCACCGCTATTATCCCAAAACGAACAGAAGGCTGGTTTTGTTCAATGGATTACGGTTGTCGGACCACGATCTGACCCTCGGGCGATCGGGTAAGCAGTGTCAGACGCCTCGACCAGTCGCGGCCTGAGTTCCTGAAGTAGAGGACCATCGGACGGAGCGCCGAAATTGTTGCCGGATGAACGCGAAATAACACCACTCCAGCCCTCTCCAGCGGCTTCCGGCGTTGCGTCGTGAGTTTCAGGTAGTCCTTATCGAGCGTTAGAAGGATTCGGCTTTCGCGTTCCGCAATCTCGAGCAGTTCCGTATCCGTCAAGCCCGGATGATCTCTCAGCCCGGAAATTACGTCATGGCCTTCAGCCCGCAGTTCAGTCAGAAGCTTTTCTGGAAAGTTCTCATCCCCGAGAAGGCGCATCAATCAGAACGGAGTGGTATTCAATGTCATGGGCGAGCTGACTTGCATAACCGAAGCAGGCGAGGATGTCGTCGTGCGTCAGAACAGGGTAATAATCTTCAACCAGCTCTTTTTCGGTGACTCCGGCCGCCAGCAGTTCGAGTATCAACTCGACAGCCAGACGAGTACCCTTGATCTTCGGCTTTCCGCCAATAACCTCCGGGTCCCAATCGATCCGGTCCGTCCACTGCCCCATCACTTCGTAGTCTATAACCGGACACGACCTTACAACGCATTCATACGATCCGCGATCAGCCGGAGATCCCGCATAAACATTTCGCACTCTTCCTCATATCGCTCCCTGCGCGCGCAGAATGGCAGCCGGGTCAATCGTCGCCACCAGCTCCTTCGCCCGGGGATACGGGAAAAACCGCCCGCGTTCGAGCCTGATGCGGAACTCACGCCCCATCAGCGCCTGCGCCGCCGCCGGGCGCGTATCGCTGCCTGATCCGGTTTACACAATAGGAGCATCGTAACTGCAGTAATTCGTCAGCAGCAGTTTGAGCAGCGAAACGCAGCGCGCGTCGGGCGTGTAAAGAGTGACAGATGCCATTACCGGTGATATTACCGATCCCGCCTTCCACACGCGCCCGTTTCGACCGCTGCCGGCGCACGACGCGTCGTAATTTCGCAGCATCCGCGAGCACGCGTAGCTTTGCTTCCACGTCCACACTGGTTTCGAGGGCTGCGACTCAACTGCCGGGTTCTCTTTGGAATGGCCGCCAGATGCCTCCCGCGCATCTGCTGGCCGTGTTAACATTGAGTTTCCATTTCAGTGCAGACGGGAGGCTTCAGGGGCTTTCTGCGTGCTGATGGAGCGCACAGGCCGCCCTCTGGGCGGCTCGTTGTGCGCGAGGTGAAGTTGGAGCGCGTAATGGACCGTCCTGTGCGGTGCGTTGTGCGGCATTAAACTTAAGGATTAAACGCAACCCACGACTCGAAGCCTTCGCGTTTCGAAACCGGACTTGCGGAAGGAGAACGAAAGTTGAGACTGGAAACTGTTGTCGAAGCGCAGCCCCGCGCTGCCCGCGGCAAAAACGAAGCCAGGCGCACGCGCCGCCAGGGCCTGATCCCGGCTATCGTCTATGGCGCTTTTAAGGATCCCCAATCCATCAGCGTCAATCCCAAAGATATCTTAAAGATCATCCGCAGCCGTACCGGCCACAACTCGATCTTCGATTTGAACGTCGATGGCATCGAACGTACGCCCGTTATCGTGGCCGATGAGCAATACGATCCCATCAAGGGCAGCCTGCTTCATATCGATCTCAAGCGCATCGATCTTTCGAGAAAACTCCGCGTCTCCGTCCCGGTGCACGTCACGGGCGAAGCCAAAGGCGTCAAACAGCAGGGCGGCGTCCTCGACGTCGTAACCCGCGCCATTGAAATCGAGTGTGTCCCGGACGACATCCCCGATCAATTCGCGGTAGACGTCACCGAACTCACCATCGGAACGAATATCCGGGTATCAGATCTCCCTGTCAAGGAAGGCGTCCGCGTCCTCACCTCGCCAGATGCCGTGATCGCGCACGTGGTCGGCATCAAGGAAGAGGCCGCTCCCGCCGAAGTCGCCGCTCCTGCCGCGGCTGAGCCTGAGGTGGTGAAGAAGGGTAAGAAGGAAGAGGAAGCCGCCGCGCCCGCCGCGGACAAAGGCAAGAAGAAATAACCGGGAATGTTCCTGGTGGCCGGCCTTGGCAATCCCGGCGAGCAATACGCGTCCACCCCGCACAACATGGGTTTTCTGGTAGTGGACCGGCTCGCCGCGCGGTACGCAATTCGCGTCACGCGTCCGGAAGGCCAGGCGTTGGTCGGACCTGGAAGCATCGGCGGTAAACCAGTGCTGCTCGCAAAACCGCAAACGTACATGAACCTCAGCGGCATCTCCGTTAAAGCTCTGACGGACAAGTACGAAATTCCGCCCTCCGATCTTATCCTTATCTACGATGACCTCGATTTCCCATGGGGCATTTTACGCGTGAAGCCGAAAGGCTCCGCGCCCACCCACAATGGCGTAAAGAGCGTTATCTCCAAACTGGGAACTCAGGAGTTCCCGCGAGTTCGGCTGGGAGTCCATCCCGATCCCGGCCACCCGCTCCCGTCGGGAGCGGATTACCTGCTGTCGCGGTTTTCGCGGCGGCAAACCGAAGAACTGGATGCGTTCATCGACCTCGCGGCCGATGCCACGGAATCCATAATCGCCGAGGGCGTCGAAAAGTCCATGACCCGTTTCAACGGCAGCGTTAACGGTCGCGCCCGGGGCTCAAACACAGAGGAAGAATGAGAATCTACGAAAATCTGTTCATCGTCAGACCCGATGCGACAGAAGAAGAGATCGACCAGCTCATCGAGGGCATGTCGAAGACCGTGACCTCCGGCGGAGGCACTGTAGACAAGGTCGAAAAATGGGGAAAGCGCAAACTGGCCTATCGCGTCGAGAAACATCGCGAAGGCAGTTATGTCCTGATGCAGTTCACTGCCGCCCCTGAGCTGGTGAAGGAATTCGAGCGCCGCCTGCGCGTGCAGGACTCCGTCCTCAAATTCCTCAGCGTTCGTATCGATGAGGTCCTGAAGCGTATCGAAAAGCGCCGCAAGGAACGCGAGAAGCGCGCACATCGCCGCCCGCCCGTTCCGGCGCCGCAGCCCTCGATCGCGCAGCAGATCCTCGCTGGCGGCGAACCCGCCCATCCTCTGCCCGGTCCGCCCGCCACTCCCGCCGCCGCTCAACCCGGCGCGGCGCCGGCTCATCCCGCTCCCGGCGCGCCTGCGCCGAAGGAATCGTAAGCGAAGCAAGAGAGATAAGGAGATCGAACCATGGCTGAACAAAAAGGTGGAAGACCGATCGCCGCTTCGCAGCGGCCCACGGGCGGCGATAAAGCCGCCGCAGTCACCAAGAAACAATACTTCCGTCGCAAGAAAGTCTGCCGCTTCTGCGTCGAGAAGATCGATGACATCAATTACAAGGACACGAAGATGCTGCAAAGCTTCATCGCCGAGCGCGGCAAAATCGTGCCTCGCCGTATCTCGGGTGTGTGCGCTCCCCATCAGCGCCGCCTCACGGACGCCATTCTCAAGGCGCGAAATATCGCCCTGCTGCCCTTCGCGCAGGTGCTCTAAGGAGACCGAAAAACCATGGAAGTGATTCTTCGGGAAGATATCGAAAAACTCGGCGGACGCGGCGATGTCGTCAAGGTCGCCCCAGGCTACGCGCGTAATTTCCTTCTCCCTCGCCGTATGGCCGTTGTCGCCACTGATGCCAATCGCAAGATCATCGAGCAGGAGCGCCAGGCCCATCTCCGGCGCGAGGCGAAACTCGAAGGCGAAGCCCAGGGTCTCGCCAACCTGCTCTCCGGCGTCTCAATCACCATTTCGCGCAAGGCAGGCGAAAACGATCAGCTCTTCGGATCGGTCACGGCCAACGACATCGCCGAATCGCTTGCCGCCCGGAAGTACACGGTCGAGCGCCGGCGCATTCAACTCGATGAGCCGATTCGCACGCTGGGCGAACATAAAGTTGCCGTCCGCCTTCACAGGAACGTCACGGCCGAAGTGACCGTGAACGTGACGCGTGAGGAATAGCCGCGGATGCCATTCGATCTGAGCGGTCAGACCGCAATCGTTACCGGCGGCGCCACCGGCATCGGCGAAGCGATTTCCAAACGCCTCGCCGATGCCGGCGCGACCATCGCCGTCGCCGACTTGAATAAAGAAGGCGCGGCGCAGGTGGCCGCATCCCTTCCCAACAACTCGTTCGGGGTCGAGGTGGATGTCTCCTCATCGTCCTCCGTCAAGGCGGCGGTGGACGCGGTTCTCGCGAAAACCGGGCGCGTTCACATCCTCGTCAACAACGCGGGAGTCGCGGGTAAGGCCGCGCCGATTCAGGAGCAGACCGACGAAGATTTCGAGCGCGTCATCCAGATCAACGTGAACGGCGTGTTCTTCTGCTGCCGCGCCGTCATTCCCCACATGCTGCAGCACAAATACGGGCGCATCGTAAACATCGCCTCGATTGCCGGCAAGGAAGGTAATCCGAACATGATCGCCTATTCCGGCAGCAAGTCAGCCGTAATCGGCATGACGAAATCGCTCGGCAAGGAAGTCGCGACGCAGGGCATCTGTGTAAATGCCGTCGCGCCCGCCGTGGTCCGAACCAAAATCCTGGAGCAGTTAACCGACGCCCAGATCAGCTACATGACCGAGAAAATCCCCATGCGGCGCACGGGCGAGCCATGGGAAATCGCGGCGGTCGTTCATTTCCTCTCGAGCCCGGATTGCTCTTTCGTTACCGCCCAGTGCTACGACGCGAGCGGCGGCCGCGCAACCTACTAACCCTCGAGCGAGCCCGGAGCTTCGGCCCGGGCTCATCACTTAACCCGCCTTTTTCTTCCTCAGCCCCGTCCCCTGGCACTGAGGACAATTTCCCGTCCCCGCGCAGTTAAAGCACTGGCCGCCATTGCCGGTGCCTTTGCAGTCCCTGCAATCTCCCGACCCGCCGCACACGTCGCATTTCTCGCGGTCTTCACCGCTCACGTCCGGAACGAAGGGCATCAGCGCGCGACCTGCCGGTGCACGGTTCGCGTCTTCGGCCCGCGGCCATGTTCCGCCTGCTGCGCAATCGCCGGCCCCTCTCCGCGCTCGACCGTCTTTCGGCCGGACCCGGCCCACTTTCCGCCGTCCGCTACTTCGGTTCCGTGCTTACGATTCAGGTGCTTCTTCTCCATCGCGCGGATCTCGCTCGT
>Ga0157370_10000940_pt1 | contig 36954 bp, 32 predicted proteins | sample C35metaG_FD_113463 | JGI IMG/M metagenome (GOLD analysis project Ga0157370, IMG submission 113463) | Corn rhizosphere microbial communities from Kellogg Biological Station, Michigan, USA - C3-5 metaG | ecosystem: Host-associated > Plants > Roots > Rhizosphere > Soil | place: USA: Michigan... | reverse complement strand
CTGCATCATGAGCAATGGCCGGCACTAAAAGAATAGGAGATGCTGATGTCGTTACAAAAGAAAAACTCATATTTAATGTGTGGGTTTTATTGCTGGCAATGGATTGTGAATTGATACTGATCGTCTTACCATACTGAGTCCCACTCACGGGATCTACCAATTTTACCAGATACTGATGCAGGTGTACCTGGGTTCCTCCAATTCCGCCTGTTGTATTTTCAAGGGCCGTTCTGATATTCAGACATACATTGATCAGATAACCACTGTTTCCTGGAAGAGTGATTACCCCTGTAGACGTGTTATATAAAGCCCCGATATCATTGGATACCGTGGTGAAAGCAGCATCATTGAAATTTTTGTAAGTACCGTTGGCTAAACCACCTAATATAGTATAATCGGTAGTACGCTGAAGCATCATATAGCTTACCAGGTTATAGGTATCAGACAATAAGGTCCACATATTGTTTTTCCAGATGTAAACCCCCGGGCTGATAGAATTTCCTTTATTGTATACAACTAATCCTTCTGCCGGATTATTTACCGGGGATGTATTGCTCAATACATCTATAATATCTACTCTTGGAAGAAGAACTCCCTTGTTGGTTGTAGAGGCCACATCCAGAACAGCAGAATTGCTAACCGTGGACTTTGCAATCGCAACCTGTGCATATATAGTCTGCGTTATAATAAATAATAGCAGGATATAACTTTTTTTCATATTCATTGTTTTTAAAGCTGAGATATTTTAATATAAGATCCATTGGCAATTACATTTACAAGATCGTAGAATGTACTGTTTTGCATTCTGCCAAGGCTCATTCTTAGTCCGCCAATAATATTAGCATTGGCATTAGCCGGAACATTATAATAGAAAGACCATGTAGCCAGGTGGTTGGTACTTACTTTTGAAACAATAGGCACCTCTTTTCTGGAAACGGATACTGCTGTAAAAGTATTGGTGGTGTTATTGTAAGTATCTGGGTAGAAATCTATAAAATATCCCATCAGATAGTAAGTGCTCCCTGAAAGTGGGGCAGTACCGTTTACTCCTGCCGGGCTTTCCTGAGGTGAATTTAAATTCAGATTCACTTCCACCAGATAATTTCCCTGTGGGAGAATCAATGAATACCCTGAAGAAGTATTCGGAAGAACTTTAAATCCGCTGATATTTGATACCCCGGAAATAGCAGGATTATTTACCAAAAGTGGTGCGCTGGCGCCTGCTACAGCATTATCCAACCCAGAGTATGATCCGGTAAAATCAAGGTAAGCTACCTTTGGCGTATTTTGAGCATCAATGGTACTCTGCCATGAGTTGGTGGTACTGTTGAAAATATGCAGTGCTTTATTATTGCTGTTAGTTCCGCCATTAAAGCCAATGAGTCCATTGGCGGGAGAAGCAACCGGGGTAGTAGTACTGTTCAGATTGGCAAGATTCAGATTGGGAAATAACATTCCTTTATTACCACCTGAAACTGTTACCGTAGGAGCTGCTGTATAACCGCTTCCTCCATTGTTGATGGTGATTCCTGTAACTACTCCTCCTGAAATAGTTGCAGTAGCACGGGCTTTTGAACCTCCGTTTACAACCGGGCCTCCTCCATAAAAATTAATCGTAGGAGCTGAAGTATAACCGCTTCCTCCATTGTTGATGGTAATACCGGTAACCGCTCCCCCTGAAATGGTTGCAGTAGCTATGGCTGGTGTTCCCTGGAAGTTTTCAATGTGCAGAATAGCACTAGGGTCTGGTGTGGACGTGTTGATTCCAACACTTCCGCTTTGGGCAAATGCCGACGTTGCGACCAGTATGCCCAGGAAGTTGATAATTTTCATCTTTAGTATGTTTATGAAATAATTTTAATTAAATATTGGGTCTAATATGCATTAATTCAATTGAAAGGTACGTAAAAAAAACGATTGTTTTATGGATTGCATATAGATTTATGTCTAATAATTTAGTTATTTGTCAATAAAAGGTGACTTTATTTAATTATTTAACACTTGTTTGTCACTTATGTTTGAAAAAAAATAGAGATGTAAATGTTTATGGTTGCGACGTTTGATAAAATGAACTTAAGTAAACTTATCTTTTTACAGGATTTTAGGGGAAAAGGATGGTTGAATTATTTACCTAATGGTGAATTAAAAAAAATGAAAATTTAATTTTATTTTAATGTAAATCGTGATATTATCAATCATTTCGATGGTTGTTTATTGAAATTTTCCATGACTTTTTGTTGTGTGATAAAGAAGTGTTTTCTGAACAAAAAATAACATGTTAAAATCGTTAAACGCGTTCCGGTTTTTAAAACTTTTCACGAAATTTGAAGTAAAATTTTAAAATTATGTCACAATCGCTTACAAGCAGAACACCGAAACCTAAATATGACGTTGTACTGATAGGCGGCGGAATCATGAGCGCCACTTTAGCAACGCTGCTTCATGAATTTGATCCTACTCTTGAAATCGCTATCTTCGAAAGACTGGGAAGGTTTGCCAAAGAAAGTACAGCAGCATGGAACAACGCCGGAACAGGGCATTCCGCTTTTTGTGAGCTAAATTATACTCCGGAAAAGCCAGACGGATCTATTGATATTTCCAAGGCAGAAAGCATTGCAGAACAGTTTGAAATTTCAAAACAATTCTGGTCTTACCTGATTACCAAAGGATATATTCATGAACCCAAAGAGTTTATCAATTCCTGTGCCCACATGAGCCTGGTATTCGGAGAAAAAGATGCTGAATATCTTAGAAAACGTCATGATAAAATGGCAGAATCTGTCCTATTCTCAGGAATGGAATTTTCTACAGATCATGAGAAACTGAGAGAATGGATTCCTTTGGTGATGAGCAAAAGAAATCAGTCTGAAGTAATGGCTGCAACGAAGATGGATATGGGGACGGATGTGAACTTCGGAACATTAACAAGAAAAATGGGAAGACACCTTCTGGAAGATTCCAATGTTGAGGTATTTTTATACCATGAAGTGAAGGATATCAGCCCGAGAGAAAGCGGTAAATGGGAAATGAAGGTAAAAGACAGAATTCATAGCCACAAACAGGAAGTCGTTGCAGATTTTGTATTTATCGGAGCAGGAGGATATGCGCTTCCGTTACTGGACAGTTCGGATATTAAAGAAAGTGAAGGATACGGAGGGTTCCCGGTTTCAGGACAGTGGCTGGTAAGTCATAATCAGGAGCTGGTAGAAAAGCATCATGCTAAAGTATATACTCAGGCTACCGTAGATGCTCCGCCGATGTCTGTTCCGCACCTGGATCTTAGGATTATTGATGGAAAAAAAGCGCTTCTTTTCGGGCCTTTTGCTGGATTTTCCACCAAATTCCTGAGAGAAGGAAGTTATCTTGATCTTCCTGAAAGTGTAAACACCAAAAACCTGAAATCACTTTTCGGAGCATGGTGGCATAATATTCCGCTGACGAAATATCTGATCCAGCAGGTTGCCATGACGAAGTCTCAGAGAATGCAGCATTTAAGAGAATTTATTAAAGATGCAAAAGAAGAAGACTGGGAACTGAAAGTAGCAGGACAAAGAGTTCAGATCATCAAAAAAGATGAAAAAGAAGGGGGTAAGCTGGAGTTTGGAACTGAAGTGGTAGTAAACAAGAGCGGAACAATTGCTTCTCTGTTGGGAGCTTCACCAGGTGCCTCTACAGCAGTATATGCCATGCTGAATGTGCTGGAAAAATGTTTCCCGGAAAAATTAAATGGAGAATGGAAAGGGAAGTTACTTGAAATGGTTCCTTCCTATGGTCAAAATTTGGCTGAAAACCCAGAACTGACCCATGAAGTAAGGAATTATACCAAAGAAAAATTAGAATTAGAATATTAACCTCAGTGATGAGCAATAAGTAATCATCGCTATTACTCATTGCTCATCACTTATTATATATAAAAAGGTGGAAGAAGTAATTGTAAAACCAGTTATTGCAAAAGAAATCCTGGAATCTCTTAAGGCGAAAACAGAAGAGGAGAGGCAGGTTATTGTACACTGTTGTTTTCCGGCATCACCATTTTTAGGAAACCTGATCAGAATCTGGCATTCGACTTATCTCTTTGACAACCAATCTGAGCATAGAAGCAAAATGATTCATGCGGAAAATATTTCAATTTCCCCATACTGGACACCGGTTCCCTTTATGAAAGACTTTTGGTTTACCCTGATATTTTCCGGGCTGCCAAGAGATTGTAAAAGTTTTGATTTGAAGGAAGTTATTCCTGAAGAAGGAGGTTTTTTTGTAGAATCAATCAAAAGAAATTCTTCTGACGTGTATCGTGTAAAAATTTCAGAATCTTATTGATATGAAAGTAAGGGAAGAAAAACTGGAACAGATTATTCACTGGGCTGAAAACAACTCTGATATCCGTGCTGTTCTTCTGACCAGTTCATTGGTAAACCCTTACGCTCCCGTAGATGATTTTAGCGACCTTGATATAGAACTTGTTTTTGAAAACAGAGCATTGTATGAATCCGGAAATGAATGGATCCATCTTTTTGGCGATCCAATTTCTATGATTGAAGAAGATGACCGTGTTTTTGACGGAAAACATGCAATGAAAATGGTTTTGTACAAAGACCATGTGAAAGTTGATTTTAAACTCTATCAGGTATCGGAATTTATTGAAGAAATCAATGAAGAAATCCTTCCCGAAGATTGGGATGTAGGATATAAAGTGGTAATAGATAAAGATAATCTGACCAAAAATCTGAAACCTCCGACGTACCAGTCAATCATGATTCAAAAGCCAGCAGAAAAAGAATTTCAACAGCTGTTGAATGACTTCTGGTGGGATACAACCTATGTTGCAAAGTGTCTGAAACGCGGAGATATTTTTTATGCTAAATTCATGTCTGAAAATATTCTGCGTACAGATTATCTTGTCCCTTTGATCGAATGGTATATTGCCGGAAATCAGGAATGGAATAATGTTACAACCAATAAACACGGAAGACTTTTCAAAAAATATCTGCCCGATAATCTTTGGAGTAGGGTGGAAAACACATTCTCAGGAAGTGATATTGAAGAAAACTGGAAAGCATTGTTTGCCTTTGCAGATCTGGTACATGAGCTGGGTACTTCATTGGCAGAAAAACTCAGTTTTATCTATCCGGTAAAGCTGGAGCATGATATCAGAAATTACCTTAAGGAAGTACATGCAATGCCTTAATTTCAGGCAAATTCATTCTGTTTAATAAGATTTTCAATACAGTATTCTGCAATGGCCGTAATGGTTACAAACGGATTTACTCCAATAGTTCCCGGAATTAATGATCCATCCAGAACGAATAAATTGTCATGATTCTTTAGCTTTCCATATTCGTTGGTAGCTTCACCAAGGACGCATCCGCCAAGCGGATGATAACAGATATCTGCTCCAAAACCATTATTAAAAAGCAAATGACTTCTGGTACCGCCATTAGCTTTATTCATTTTCCGGATAAAATATTGAGCATTTTCTCTCATTTTGACAGTATTACTTTCATCCCAATTTAAAGCTAGGGATTGACTGGCTTTATTGTAAGTAACTTCTCCTTTTTTCTCAACTCTGTTGATCAGCAGATACAAAGCGGTAGCAACATCCATACCCATAGGCAAAGGCGCAATTTCTGTGAAAAATGGATGTTCCGGATCGTCCCAGTTATCAATTCCTCCCACGGGAATAGTAGATTGTTTGGCTCCTGTGCCTCCTGATAAAGGTTTAACCCAGTTTCTTCCGGTCATGAAATTTCCATTGTTTCCCCAGTTTTTTCCGATGTTTTCATGAACAGGGAGATTGTTCACTGCATTAGATTGTAACAGAAGTTGTAAAGTCCCCATTGTTCCTGCGGAAAGAATGAGTTTTTTACAGGTGAAAACTTTGTCGGCAATTAAAGCTCCGGAAGTGTCAATCTGCTGAACATGTAAAGTATAGCTTTTGTCATTATTCAATTGAATGGTCTGGACACAATGAAGGTCAAGGATTTCTAAATTTCCCGTTTCCATCGCTTTTTTGAGATACGTTTTATCCAGACTGTTTTTCCCATAATTATTTCCATAGATCACTTCTGTATTAAGAGCAGAGCGTGGAACTTCATTACGGAATTCTTTTTCCATATACTTAAAATCATACACGTTAGGAACTCTCATCGTTTTAAAACCAGCTTTATGAGCCTCTTCTTCGCCTACCCGTGTGAATTTATAATAAGGACAGTCTTTCAGAAACTGTTCATCAATCACATTTACCTTGAGCTCTTTCTGTACCAGAGGAAAGTAATGACTGTAAAACTTTTCAGCATCAAGATGAGGGAAAACCTCTTTGAAATAACTTTCTTTGGGAGTGACAGCCATCCCTCCATTCACCAGAGATCCTCCACCTACGCCTCTTCCTACCCAGATCTTAATATGATCAAAATCCAGACGATCCAATGTTCCGGTAAAAGGAGTGAGAGAAAAAATATTCATAAAAGGTGCAATGCTTTTCTTTTTCAGCCATGCAGAACTTTTGCCTGGTTTCAGCAGGTTAGAAAATGGAATTTTTGCTTTTTCCCAGTTAAGACCCATTTCAAGCAGTACCACTTTTTTTCCGGCCTCACAAAGACGCAGGGCAGATACAGCACCTCCATATCCACTGCCAACAATGATAATCGGAACATCAACATTTTCTTTTATTGTACTGTTTTTTCTTTCCGTAGCATAAAATAATTCGGATTGAAGAAAATAAAATCCTGAAATCGCCAATGTACTGGTCTTAATGAATTTTTTTCTGTCCATGACCTTTGTTTTTCAAAAAGTATGCTAGATCTGCGGGGGCTCAATTTATTTATTACAGATTATATTTTTTGTTACAATTTTAACTTTTGTTGTTCTGAAAATTCATAGTTTTACTTATAATTTTAAACTCATGAAAAAATATATAATACTCTTTCTTTTGCTTCCGCTATGGGCTTTTTCACAAAAAAAGATATCAAAAGAAGAGAAAGAAGTACAGAAATTTCAGAAAGAATTGAATGCTGAATATCTCAATCCAAAGGAAACTCCATTAAGAGGAGACAATTTTAAAAATTTTAAAAAACATCCTTTCTTTCCTTTTGATGCAAAATATATAATTACCGCAAAATTCGTTAAATCAAAAGATACTCAGCCTTTTGAACTTCCTACTTCTTCAGGGAAAACAAAAACGTATCAGGAATACGGAAAAGCAACCTTTACATTGGAGGGTAAACCTTATACGGTAACATTGTACCAAAGTCTGGCATTGATTAAGCAGGAAAAATACAAAGACTATCTGTTTCTTCCTTTCCGCGATGCTACCAATGAAAAGGAAACTTATGGAGGTGGAAAATATATGGATCTTAAAATCCCGAAAGGAAATACTATTGTACTGGATTTCAATCAGTCGTATCATCCTTTCTGCGCTTATAATGCTTACGATTATAATTGTCCCATAGTTCCTGAGGAAAATAAACTCCCCGTTGAAATCCGTGCCGGGGTAATGTATGAAGATATCTACCACCACTAATATTATGATACATTTAGAATTCTTTAAAAACGAGGATCTTTCCGAAGTAAGCTATGCTTTGGACGAAAATCAGATGAAGTTTACAGCAACAGCTCAACAGGCTTTGAAAAGTATCAGTGAGCGGGATGATGATAAAGCATTTCCTATGACGATACTTGAAAATGATATACCTGTCGGGTTTTTTGTGCTTGATTTTGGGAAAGATAAATTGGAGCTTACCGATAATGAGAATTCAGTTTTAGTACGCTCTCTATCTGTGAATCCTAAGATGCAGGGTAAAGGAATTGGAAAGGCAGCAATGCTGGAAGTTGAACATTTTGTGAGAGACCGTTTCAATACCTGCGATGAAATTGTATTGGCTGTCAACCAAAAAAATGAATCTGCTTATCATATTTATCTTCAGGCGGGGTATATTTACGATGGTAAAACCAGAGTCGGAAGAAGCGGACCTCAATATCTGATGTACAAAAAACTTTAATAAATTTTAAGAGTTATAATTTTTTATCTGCTGATATCTTTCCATAAATTTGAGTAGAAACAAATTACAAAAGATGGAAATATCACTTCAAAATCAGGTAGCCGTAGTTACAGGAGCTTCCAGCGGAATCGGATCCGGAATTGCAAAATCTTTAGCATCGGCAGGAGCAACAGTCATTGTCAATTATCCTTCAGAAAGATCTATAGAAGATGCTAAAGCTGTTTTAAAAGAAATTACTGATGCCGGAGGAACAGGAATGACCTATCAGTGTGATGTCTCCAAAGAAGATCAGGTAGTCAAGATGTTTCAGGATGTAGTGGCTGAATATCAAACCGTAGATATCCTAATAAATAATGCCGGAATTCAAAAAGATTCGAAATTCACCGAAATGACTATGGATCAATGGAATGCTGTCATAGGCGTCAATCTGACGGGGCAGTTTCTATGTGCCAGGGAAGCCATTAAAGAATTTCTACGACGGGGAATAGATCCCTCACGTTCTATTGCCTGTGGGAAAATCATCCATATCAGTTCAGTACACGAAATTATTCCATGGGCGGGACATGCTAATTATGCTTCCAGTAAAGGGGCAATCAGAATGCTGATGCAAACCCTTGCTCAGGAATATGGTGCAAACAAAATCCGTGTGAATTCAATTTGTCCGGGAGCTATTCAGACTCCTATTAATCAAAATGCATGGAGTACTCCGGAAGCACTCAATTCTCTTCTTACTCTTATTCCTTATAACAGAATCGGACAGCCGAAGGATATCGGAAACTTAGCTGCATTCCTTGCAAGTGATCTTGCAGACTATATTACAGGAGCCAGTATTTTTATTGATGGTGGAATGACTACATTTGAGAGTTTTTCTACGGGAGGATAGTGTGGTTCAAAGTTTAAAGTTCAAAGTTTAGAATTTATGGTTTAAAGTTTTTGAGGTTGCTCTCATAGCTTTAAACGATACCCAATATTACTCATTATTTATTGCTCATTATTTATAATTATCGTTTATGTCGGAAAAACAGAGAATTTCAGATGTTTCATGGAAAAAATGGGGTCCCTATGTAAGTAACCGCGAATGGGGGCTTGTTCGTGAAGACTACAGTGAAAATGGAGATGCCTGGAATTATACCAATCATGACACTGCAGAAGCCAAAACATATCGTTGGGGTGAAGAAGGGATATGCGGGATTTGTGATGATCTTCAAAAACTTGTATTCTCTGTAGGATTCTGGAATAAGAAAGATAAAATGGTGAAAGAGCGGTTCTTTGGTTTGACTAACGGACAGGGAAATCATGGTGAAGATGTAAAGGAATATTTCTATTATCTGGATTCTACCCCTACGCATTCCTATATGAAAATGCTGTATAAATATCCTCAGAATGCTTTTCCCTACGAAGATCTTATCAAAACAAATGCTGAAAGAGGTAAAGATAAAACCGAATATGAGCTGATTGATACCGGTATTTTTGATCACAATGAATATTTTGACATCTTCATTGAATATGCGAAGGAAAGCCAAAATGATATTCTTGTGAGATTAACGATTGTCAATAAATCTGAAAAAGAAGCTCCTCTTTTAATATTACCGACCCTTTGGTTCAGGAATACCTGGAACTGGGGATATGATGATTATAAGCCACAATTGCATGCTGAAGATGCTGATCATATTAATGTTAATCATCAGGATATTGAGATTAAAAATGTGTATGCAAAACAATCTTTAAAGACGCTGTTTTGTAACAACGAAACCAATAATGAAAGGCTCTACCAGTCTTCTAATGAATTAAAATACAGTAAAGACGGGATCAATAATTTTGTGATGACGGGAAATTCCCAGTCCGTGAATCCTCAAAATACAGGAACCAAAGCTTCTTTTTTTATTGACGAAGACTTTAAGGCTGGAGAATCCAAAATATTTGAATTCAGACTGTCAGATAAGGATCTGAGAGAACCGTTTAAAGAATTTGATGCTCTTTTTGAACAAAGAAAGAAAGAAGCAGACGAGTTTTATACAGAAATACAAAACGGAATTTCTTCTGAAGATGAAAAACTGGTACAAAGACAAGCTTTTGCTGGAATGCTGTGGAATAAAATGTTCTATCATTACAATGTAGAAAAATGGCTGAAAGGAGATCCTTCCGAAATGCCTCCGCCAAAATCCCGCGAAACAATCAGAAACTACGAATGGAAGCATCTTAATAATGAACATATTATTTCCATGCCGGATAAATGGGAATATCCATGGTATGCAACCTGGGATCTTGCATTTCATACGATCAGTTTTTCATTGATAGATCCTGATTTTGCAAAACATCAATTAAAACTTTTCCTGTTCGAATGGTATATGCACCCCAACGGACAGCTTCCTGCTTACGAATGGAACTTGAGTGATGTGAATCCTCCTGTACATGCATGGGCTGTTTTCAGGGTATTTAAAATTGATGAATATTTAAAAGATAAACCTGATATTGAATTTTTGGAAAGTGCTTTCCAGAAATTGTTGATGAATTTCACCTGGTGGGTTAATAAAAAAGATCTTAACGGCAATAATATTTTTGAAGGCGGCTTTTTGGGACTTGATAATATTGGTGTTTTTGACCGGAATTCTGTTTTGCCCAACGGAGAGCAGCTGGAGCAGTCGGATGGAACGAGCTGGATGGCCATGTTTGCCCTGAATATGATGAGAATTGCTCTGGAGCTGGCTCTTTACAATAAAGTGTATGAAGAAATGGCAATGAAGTTTTTTGAACATTTTCTGTCGATTGCCCATTCACTGGATAATATGGGAGATGAAAATTTCAGTCTGTGGGATGAGCAGGATGAATTTTTCTATGATGCCATAGCATCCAGCGACGGAACACATATGTATCTAAAATTAAGGACTATTGTTGGGTTGATCCCGATGTTTGCCGTTGAGGTGATTGATGATGAAATGATTGAAAACCTTCCCAATTTTAAGAAAAGAATGAAGTGGGTACTGGATAACAAACCTGAGCTTGCTTCTCTGGTTTCAAGATGGGAAGTTAAAGGTCAGGATTCCAAACACCTTTTGTCTTTGCTTCGGGGACATCGCCTGAAAAGACTCTTAAGCAGAATGTTGAACCCTGATGAGTTTTTAAGTGAATATGGTGTGAGAGCTTTATCAAAAGAATATGAAAGCAAGCCTTATACACTAACTTTGAATGATACGAATTACAGCGTAAAATATACCCCTGCAGAAAGTGATAGCGGACTTTTCGGAGGCAACAGCAACTGGCGAGGCCCCATATGGTTTCCTATTAACTTCCTGATCATTGACAGCCTGCAACGGTTTTTCTTCTATTACAGCCCTGATTTTTTGGTGGAATATCCTACGGGAAGCGGTAATTATTCAAACCTGGATCAGATTGCTGATGCTTTAAACAAAAGACTTGCAAAGATTTTTTTAAAGGATGAAAATGGAAAAAGACCCGTTCATGGGCAGTACGAAAGATTTCAGACTGATCCGGATTTTAAAGATCATATCCTTTTCTATGAATATTTTCACGGTGATAACGGACGTGGAGTAGGAGCTTCCCATCAAACAGGATGGACGGGACTTATTGCTAAAATCCTGCAGCCTAGATTTTCCAAGAAAGAAATCGCAGAATCTGAAACTGAAATGCCTGATGATGTTGAAAAAACAAAAGAGAAGTAAAAAAGGTAAATCTATTTTACTCAAATATCTGTTGGATAATTTCCAGGGATGTAGGAGTTTTGAAATCTGTGATATGATAATGATAGTAGACCAAAAGACTATCCAGGAAATCTTTTCTTAAGGAAGAATGGATTTTTGTAGCATAAAAATCTTCTGCACATAGCGCTTCTTTCCATAGTGTAGAAATTTCTTCATTGAACAGCTGATGACTCATTCCCAAAGAAAAAGTTCCGGTTTCCGGATCTAAGAACTTCCCTTCACTCAATAATGGGGCAACTCCCTGAATCTTTAAAAAGGCCAATAAAAACAACAGATGAGCCTGATAATTTCTATTGGTCAGTTCATTGATGAAATGATCAATACTGGAATAAATGGGAATGTTTTTATCTTCATATTTAAGAATATGGCTCAGAAAATCTGAGATAAAGAAGATAACGGTATTAACCTTTATATCTGTATAAATGTCATTATTCTTTACCAGTTCAAATTTTGAAACAGTTGCTATACCGTTACCGCGGGATGGATTTACAGAAAAATTAAGCTGGTTCAGTGGCTGAAGCAGGGCTTTCTTTTTATTCTTTTTAGCATAGATTCCTTTCAGAAAATAGCTTTGAAAACCCTCTTCTTCTGTAAAACAATGCAGTACAGCATCATTTTCTCCATATTTGATAAATGAAAGTAAAAAACCGTTTTGTGAATTCATTAATTAATTGACTACTCCTATTTTGGCTGTAGCTTTGTCAGATCCGTCTTCATTGGTCATCAGAACAAAATAAATACCTGATGCTACTCTTATTCCTTTCTGATTACTAAGATCCCATTCATAATAACCTCCTCGTGCTACTGCAGAGTGAACTACATTTCCTGCAGCATCTACAATTCTTATATTGGTTTTTTCTGCAAGACCTTTAATCGTCACTTTTCCCTTGAAATTGGAATAAACAACAGGGTTAGGATAGACCAAAACATCACCAAAATTGGAGGTTACATCTGCAACATCACCCTGATAAGTTACAATACCATTATAAGTTACAAAATACACTTTACCTGTTTTCTTGTCAATTTTTATATCCGTGACACTGTTTGTAGGAAGAGGTGAGTTTTCTTTGGTAAAATGTTTTATGGTTTTCTGACCATCAGAAGATAGGTAATATACACCACCTCCGTCAATAGATACCCATTTATGATCTCCCCCGTCTACAGCAATTTGAAGAATAGCTGATTCTCTGAAAAGTTCTTCTCCCAGGCCATTCTGCTCTATTACAATAGGTTCCATTGTAGGATGAGAATTTTTGATTTCAGATGAAGCACTAGGCATTACCCTTAACCCACTGTCTGTACCTATCCATGCATCACCGGATTTGTCAAATGCGACAGATAGTACTCCTCCTGAGCTTCCCGGAAGTCCATTATTCTCAGCAAGAATGTAATCTGTATCGTCGGAAAGATTGGTGGCACCTTTATAATCATATACCCAGAAGTTATTGGATCTCGGTAGAGGAGTCCATAGCATGTTTTCATGAAAAACAGTTTTCTGAATACCATCACTGGCAAGAACTAATTTTTTGATAACAAAATCATCAGCGGCTTTATCAAAGATACCAATAGAAGGGTTTCCGTCATTAAATCCAAAAGATACAAAAAGGTTACTTTGGGAGTCTGTAGCAAAGCCTACTGGACGTCTGTAATAAGGCTGTGCCCCAAGATTATAGTATTTTACAAATTCAAAGTCTTTGCTGGAAGCGTTGTATTTCATTTTATACACCCCGTTATCAAACATTGTATAATTCGCAAAGAATACTTCATTGTTACTAAAAGGACTTATTGTAGCATCTAGTATATTAATGTATTTTGTATTATTAATAAAATAGGAAGGATAAATCCATTCTGTACCGTTGAAATAATAGAAGCCAGGTTTTTTAGGATTGATAACCGGTTCGTTATAGTTATTGGCTCTTGCTCCGGTAGAAACAAGCATCTGATTGTTATCAAACAGATTGATGTTATACGCGATATTGAAATAAGGCCCTGACGGTTTATAGGTAGTATTACCTTCGTCTTTTATCCCTGAAAGTACTGTTCCTCCTAAGATTTTACCCCCAGCGGTTAGTGCAGTATTGCATTCTTCTCCAAGACTTACTGCATTTTGGGATACTCCGTTTATTCCGTAAGTATAAACTCTGTTATCTGTAACTATAATAGTATTGGATGTAACAACTACATCACGAATGTTACTAAAATTAGTAGGAAGTTGTATTGGAGCACCGTTGTTGTAAGCATATGCTGCAGTAGCATTTGAAAATACCAGCTCAGATTCTGAATCTATATGCTTGAATGCTCCGGGAACCTCAGTTGTCCATGTAGAATACACTGGGAAAGTAGTATTCATTTGATGACTCTTTAATCCTGTATTGGTTACAGAATATACTTTGTTCCCAAATATGGTTGCTTCATTACTTGCTTCATAAATACCACCATTCAGGAAAAATGTAGAATCTCCGAATTCTTTATTGTTCAGATTAAATATGGAAAGTCCATAGCCCACTGAAATGACAGCCTGATTTCCTGTTATAGAAATATGGTTGATTTTTTTATTTCCGTTGTAGCCGGTCGCAATAGGGATATCAACAATATATTTGATTTCCTGTGGCGTGATGACATCCATGGAGCCGTTTTCATAACCGATAAGCCCTGTTTTAGTTTGAGGATTATAATCGAAAGCTGTGATTCCTATATTATGGAGGCCATTGGCTTTGGACAACTTCGTAATTTCTCCTGTTGCTATTGTATAATAGAATATTCCGTTTTCTGTGGCTGCAATAATTTTTCCATTATCTTCTTTCATAGCGAAGACATTGTTGTAGGAAAATAGATCTGCCCATTTTTTTGATGAAATGACCTGTGCTTTTGTAAACTGCAGAGATGCTAAAATACCAAGAGAAATTAGAGAGAGTTTTTTCATATTATGCGGTTATGCTGCTGTCTATTGCCTGATTGTTCCAGGAAATATGCTTTACGTTTTTGTTTATATCAAAATAAAAATCTATTCTACCCAAAAGAAGTCCTGCCCATCCCACCTGGTTTACAAGTACATTTTTGCCCTGTCTGTTGGTATAGGATTGAGGTTCTGGTAAGAATGTATGAGTATGGCCACCTAAGATAATGTCAATATTTTCTGTATTGGCTGCTAAAATTTTGTCACTTATTTTATTCGGTTCATCTTTATAGTCGTAACCGATGTGTGAAAGACAAATCACAAGATCACAGTTTTGATCTTTTTTCAGGAAGTTTGAATAATGTTGTGCTACGTCTATAGGATTAGAATAAACGGTTTCTCCATACTGCTTTTTGCCTACAAGACCGTCCAGTTCAATACCAACACCGAAAATTCCTACTTTGATTCCATTCTTGCTGAATATCTTATATGGGGAAGTTTTCCCATCAAGAACGGTGTTTTTAAAATCATAATTGGAACAGATAAAAGGAAACTTCGCATTGGGAAGTACCTTTAAAAATCCGTCAAGACCATTGTCGAAATCATGATTACCCATAGTGGAAGCATCATATTTCATCATGGACATTAATTTGAATTCCAGTTCTCCTCCAAAGAAATTAAAATAAGGAGTTCCCTGAAAAATATCTCCTGAATCAAGAAGCAGTACATTGCTTTCCTGACTTCTGATTTGCTGAATTAAGCTGGCTCTTCTTGCAAAACCTCCCTGATTAGGATTTTTGGTATAGCTTGCATCGAAGGGTTCTATTCTGCTATGCTGGTCATTGGTATGAAGAATAGTCAGTTTATTTGCGGATTTTAAGTCATGAATTTTTAATTCTTCCGCCATCATCATATTGGGAGCTAAAGCCATTGCTAAAGATCCACCGCCTATTGCTTTTAAAAAACTTTTTCTATCCATTATTTCTTCCCGATAAAATTTAAACGAACATCAGAATTGGCTGCAACTTCAGGTGCTTTCTTGAAATAATCAATAAATAGATCTCTCATTTTAATCCCTGTTGCAATAGATTCTCCTTTTGCAAAAAATTTCATATTGTCTCCACCCAGTGCAAGATAGTCTGAAGTAGCAATATAATAATCCTTTGCCGGATCTACTTCTTTTCCATTGATTAAAGATTTGATGACCTGTCCGTTCTTGGTTTCAATATATAAATGAGAAACAGGATTGTTGACCTGCGTTTTTGCATAATAGTCAAAAAGCCCCTGTAAATCTGCCCCCTTCATTTTCACAATCACGACCTCATTCTCGAAAGGCATTACTTCAAATACATTTTTGAGTAAAATATCCCCTTTCCCGATAGTAGTACGAATTCCTCCTATATTGATCAGCGCAGCGTCTACATTTTGTTTAAGATGAGTTTTTATCCATTCATTACCTCCTTCAAACGTATAGTCAGCTAAAAGATTTCCCAGATTGCTGTTGTCGCCCTGCTTGGTAAGATCCACATTGGTGTGTGAGATCTTCTGGTTCATTTCTTTATCCAGTTTCTGCTTATAGGGCTCAATAAATTTTACAAATTCTTCATCATTTTTTAGCTCATTATTAATAGAAATATTTTTCTGGGTCTTTACATTCGCAAGCTGCGGCGAAGAAGCCGTTTTGCATGCTGTAAGGTACGCCAGGGCAATTCCTAGTAACAAGAATTTATTTTTCATAATATCTTTTAGTATATGCAAATATAACTATATGTATAATAAAACATTATTATTTATTACAAATTCTTACTGTAAATTATTAAATTTGACAAAAATAATTCTAACAGATGAGCATTTTAAAAGGAGTAGGTGTTGCATTGGTAACGCCCTTTAATGAAGATTTATCCGTTGATTTCGACAGTTTAACAAAACTTGTTGAATATAATATCGAAAACGGAACCAATTATTTAGTAGTATTGGGAACTACGGCAGAGGCCGCAACGCTTTCTGCAGAGGAGAAGAAACAGGTAATTGAGCATATCATTAAGGTGAATAATAAACGTCTTCCTTTAGTTTTAGGAATTGGCGGCAACGATACTCTTGACGTAAAGAAACAGATCGAAGAAGCAGATCTTTCAGCATTTGAAGCAGTACTTTCAGTATCTCCGTATTATAATAAACCGAATCAGGAAGGTCTTTACCAGCACTATAAAGCTTTAGCTTCCACAGGGAAGAATATTATTATCTATAATGTACCCTCAAGAACAGGACAGAATGTAGAAGCAGATACAACGCTTCGTTTGGCAAAAGAATTTCCAAATTTATTCCTGATTAAGGAAGCTTCACCTAATATTTTACAATATTTTGATATTTTGAGAAAGAAACCTGAAGGATTTTCTTTAGTTTCAGGTGATGATGAATATACATTACCAGTAACGCTTGCAGGAGGAGATGGCGTGATCTCTGTAATCGGACAGGCGTATCCTAAAGAATTTTCTACGATGGTTCAGTTAGCTTTTGAAGGTAAGGTAAAAGAAGCTTATGAGATCCATAATAAGCTGGTAGATATTACCCGTCTTATTTTTGCTGAAGGAAATCCTTGTGGTATTAAAGTAATTCTGACTGAAAAAGGGATTATCAAAAATTTCTTAAGACTTCCTTTAGTAAAGGCTTCAGAAGGTCTTCATGCTAAGATTAAAGCTGAAATGGCAAACATTTAAAGAATGGCTGAATATGTTATCTGGTCACGAATTTTGAAATTTTCCAGTAACATTTTAATATTCCAATAAACTTATTAGGTGAAAGGTTAATACTTTTCACCTTTTTTGTATTCCATTTTTGCTGAATGGAAGGCTTGTTGAAGCATAAAATTTAACATATTCAGGTAAGAATTTTTGTAAAGTTTACGTTTGAAATTAAAATAGAAACAAAATTTAAAATAATGAAATTAATAGAAGCAAAAGAAAAGGATATTCCTTTGATTCAGGATTTGGCAAGAAGATCGTGGGAGAGTGCATATGTGGGTATTATTTCCAATGATCAGATCAATTATATGTTGGAAGAAATGTATTCTAAAGTTGAAATTTCAAAGCATCTTGAGAATACAAATTATCATTATTATTTAATTTTTGATGAGAATAATGATTCTTTTGAAGGCTTTATTGGTTATGAACATGGTTATGAAGAGGGTACAACAAAGCTGCACAGAATTTATCTTGTTCCGGAAAGCAAAGGAAAGGGGTTTGGGAAAGGAGCACTTGACTTTCTGAAGGGAAAACTTGCTGAAAGTAATGACAAAAGAATCATATTAAACGTAAACAAAGACAACAACGCAAAAAAATTCTATGAATCTCAGGATTTTAAAGTATATAATGAAATGATTTTGGATATAGGGAATGGTTTCGTGATGGATGATTATCAAATGGAGTATATAATTCACTTTGATTTGACTTAAAATTCTGTAACATTTAATTATAATTCTATAACAAGTGATGTGTTTTTTTGATTCATCTTTGCTTCAGAACCAAATCACTTATAACAATACATTCATATGCTTGGTTTTGAGCTGAACAGCTTTTTATCAGTATATTTTTTTCATCCTTAGTGTTTAAATTCCTGTATTCAATAATACAGGAGTTTTTGCGTATATACCCCAAAATAAAAAAAAGATAGCTATTTCACTTTTAAATGAAATAAATTGTTATATTTACTAAATAATATTGGCTTATATAATACTAGGATGAAAATGTATGTTAAATTTGATTTCAATGCCCTTTGTAAAAAGGTATTGGACGAGAAACTTAAAGAACACGGACTGAAGTACAGGTTGCTGAACTTCGGTGAAGTGGAGTTCTATGAGCCCCTTACTCAGGAACAGCATAATCTTTTTAAGAAGAATCTTGAAGATTATGGTATCGAAATCATAGAAAGCCAGAAAACTGCACTGGTACAAAAAATAAAAGATGCCATCGTAGAATTGGTCTTTTCTGATGAGATTATACCGGTAAAAGCATCTATTTATATTTCTGAAAAACTGAATCACAGCTACGGATATCTTTCCAATCTATTTTCAGAAGTTGCCTATACTTCAATTGAGAATTTTATTATTCTTCAAAAAATTGAGCATGCGAAAGCCCTGATTATACGAAATAAACAGAGCCTTACAGAAATTGCCCATAAGCTGAATTATTCCAGTGTGGCACATTTGAGCACTCAGTTTAAAAATACAACAGGAGTTACACCATCTCAGTTTCAAAAAATTATTGGCAAACGAAGAAGAATCCAAAGCACGGTAATAAACCCAAAAATGCAGTATGAATAAAGAATTTCTGAACGTAATAGTAGCAGATAACGATGAAAACACTTTAATTTTTTTTAAAAATATTCTGAAAGAGCTGAAAATCTCTATAAAAGTTCAATGCTTCAGCAACGGGAAAGATCTGATGGAATATCTTAATAATGAAGATGCTGTAGTTCCGGAAATCGTTTTCATAAAATATACAATCCCCGGAAAAGAAAGTATGGAATGCCTTGAAGAAATTGAATCAAATTCAAAATTCAATAACATGGTTACAGCTATTTTTTCTGAACCTATTCCGGAAGATGAGATAGAAGATATTTTTGTAAAAGGAGCTAATATTTTCATGAAAAAACCCGAGTGTTTTGAGAAGCTTAAAAAGGTTCTGTCGGAAGTTATTACCATCAATTGGCAGTATCATACATCAGGATTAAACAAAGATCATTTCATCCTTAAAGTTTGATTAATAAAGGATTTATTAATTTAATATTAATAAATCATAAATCATATTTATTGCATACTATTCACAAATAAGTGAAAATTTTATAACTAATAATTAAAATAATATAAAAAGGATTTGAATTAATATACTGACATTTGTAAAAGTAAACTCAGACACAAATTTCATTATATAGTAGAAGATACAGATGAATGAGAAGTAATTGTTTCTAAAGAACAAAAAATTATATAAATCACGATGTTAGTTAAACAAAATGGATTATAATAATTTTCCAATTTTAAAGCATAGAAGATCTTTAAACAAAACGGTACAATCATGAAAACTCAAAAGTAGTTGGAGATATTTTTATTCGTTTCATTCCCTCATCTCCACCGAAACACAGTTAGTTTTTATAATAAGCAAGTTGGAAAAAATAATTCATTTTGTTTTTTATAATTTATTTTAATAGTTATGGTTTTTAACTTATTCAAATAATATTGTATATAAATATTTTCACACCACACCACATCACAAAATATTAAGCTAGAACTATTAAAATAAATTTTTTTGGAGCAGACCAAAAAGTAATTTCTTCTAAATAACAGTTTTATAAGGGGGCCGCAGGAAAATTTTTCTGCGGTTTTTTTTATGAAATTTTACTCCATTTATTTTTCCCTTTGTAATATCTGATATAATAGTTTTTGATGATCAGATTATCGGGTCTGGAAAGCATAGGATCAGCTTCCAGGATTCTTTCTACCGTATTTTTTGTAGTCTTAATGATCGCCGAATCATTGATGAGGTCCAGTCTCTTAAAATCTACCACACCACTTTGCTGAGTACCCAGAATGTCTCCGGGACCACGAAGCTGCATATCCACCTCAGAAATTTTAAAACCATCATTAGTTTCAGTCATTGTCTTGATACGTGTTCTGCTTTCCTTGGATAATTTGTCAGAGGTCATCAGAATACAGTAACTCTGTTCAGCACCTCTTCCCACACGCCCTCTCAGCTGGTGGAGTTGTGAAAGCCCAAATCTTTCTGAACTTTCAATTACCATTACCGAAGCATTAGGTACATTTACACCCACTTCAATCACAGTAGTTGCCACCATGATTTCAGCTTTCCCGGAAGCAAAATAAGCCATTGCAGCATCTTTTTCATCCGGTTTCATCTTTCCGTGAAGCATGGTTACGTTATAATCTGAGAAAAACTCCATAACGTGTTCCAGTCCTTCCATTAGATTTTTATAATCCAACGTTTCAGATTCCTCAATAAGAGGATATACGAAATAGACCTGCCTGCCTTTTTTAATTTCATCTTTACAGAAATTATACACATATAATCTGTCTTTTTCACGTCTGTGAGCAGTAATAATAGGTTTTCTTCCTACAGGCATCTCATCAATTACAGAAACATCAAGATCAGAATAAAAGCTCATTGCCAGTGTTCTTGGAATAGGAGTCGCGGTCATCACCAGAATATGAGGCGGGATTTTATTCTTTGCCCAGAGTTTAGCTCTTTGAGCAACTCCAAATCTATGCTGTTCATCAATAATTGCTAATCCAAGATTTTTAAATTTAACCTTATCTTCTAAAACAGCATGGGTTCCAACCAAGATTGAAAGAGAGCCGTTTTCAAGTTCCTCATGTATAATTCTTCTTTCCGCAGCTTTGGTAGATCCTGTTAGAAGGCGGATATTGATTCCTGTTTTTTCTAATAATTCTTTGATCCCGTTATAATGCTGCTGAGCAAGAATTTCCGTAGGGGCCATCAAACAGCTTTGAAAGCCATTATCCATAGCGATCAGCATTGTAAGAAGAGCAACCATTGTTTTTCCGGAGCCTACATCGCCCTGCAAAAGCCTGTTCATCTGAATCGGCCTCTTCATATCCAAACGAATTTCCTTTAAAACTCTTTTCTGTGCATTCGTAAGTTCAAAAGGAAGATGATTTTCATAAAAATCATTGAAATGATCTCCGATAATAGGAAAAGGATTACCATGAGACTGTGTTTTATGATGGAGTTTTTTTAATCCATATCCTAGCTGAAAGAAAAAGGATTCTTCAAATTTCAATCTATAATCAGCCTTATCAAAGTGGATCTGATCCTTTGGGAAGTGTACATTCAGAAAAGCGTGCTGCCTTGATATAAACTTAAAGATTTTCATCAGGTAATCCGGAAAATTCTCTTCAATAAGATTGGGAATCTCCCTGCAGATATTTCTCAATGCATTCTGAAAAAATCTTTGATTTAAACCTCTCTTAGTCAGTTTTTCAGAACTCGGATAAATCGGTTTAAGACGGGTATCTCCCTCTTTATTTTCTTCAGCTTCTATTTCCGGATGAGGCATAGAAAACTGACGGTTGAAAACATTGATCTTCCCAAAAATATAAACCTCTTTGTTAATAGGAAGCTGCTCTTTCAGCCATTTGGAATACTGAAACCAAACCAGATCCATACTGCCTGTTTCATCATTGAATTTTGCAGATAATCTTTTCGTTTTTCCAGTCTGGATTTCCTGTACATGAGTGATTCTTCCCTTTAGCTGTATTTCCTGACTGGTTTCTTCTTTCAGTTGGGAAACGGTATAAATTTTACTTTTGTCCAGGTAGCGGATAGGATAGAAATTCAGCATATCTTCCACGGTAGATAAGCCCAACACACTTTTGATAAGTTTGGCTCTTTCCGGACCTATTCCTTTTACATATTCTATGGAGGTTTCGAGATTCATTTTCAGGTTTCGGGATGCGGATTTTAGAATTTTTTTTGATCCTTATTTCTGACAAAAGAAATAAAAGTTCGAATTTCGGTAAAATAAAAAAGACTTCCAAAAAAATTGGAAGTCTCTATAGTGAATTTTTAGAATTGAAACCGAAAATCAGGATTCAAAGTTCTAAATTAATCTTTGATTTAAACTTTTTCTGATAATCCTCCCATTGCTCTCTGGTCTTGATTTTTTTGAATAAATCTTTCGAGATCAGTTCCAGGTAAGGTTCCAGTTCTTTTGCTGAAAGTTCCCCCTGAAGAATGGTGATAGGATCTCCGTGTCCATCCAGAAATACTGTACTTGGGACGGCTCCTACATTCATATATTGGGTGAATTCATGCAGTGAGTTTTTTCCTTTTTTATGTTCAGTATCAGGATTGGAAAATGTTCTTCCGAAGATCTCAATACTCTTTTTTTCTTCTGCATTAAACTTTACAGGATAGTAATTCTCGTTTAAAATCTGAGCAATTACCGGATGCCCGTAAGTTTTCTTATCCATTATTTTGCATGGGCCACACCAATCTGCATAGAAATCAATCAGTATTTTTTTTGGACTTTCCTTCTGAGCTTTTAGAGCTTCCTCAATGGTCATCCACTTTACCTGAGCAAAACTAAAATTTAATAAAAATAAGAGTACTATGCTTAAAATTTTCTTCATATTGTGGTATTTATGTAAAAATAAGCATAATTACTTATTTTTTATTTTACATCCTGCATTAATTTTTTCACGTACGGAGATATCAAAATTAATACCACTCCGGCAATTACAGCGTATAAACCCAATTGTTTATATCCATCAGTATAAGTGATTAATTCATCATAGTTGGTAGAACCTTTTTTTGCGGTAGCAAGACTGGCTCCGATAATCCCTGCAACATACTGTCCATAGGCAGAAGCGAGAAACCACATTCCCATCATCATTCCCTGAAGATTCTTAGTAGAAAGCTTGGTCATGATGGATAATCCGATAGGAGAGAGACACAATTCCCCAAGAGTAATGATTAGCAATGCCAATGTGAAGAAATTCAGTGAAGTGATTCCCTGAAGGTCTGCAAATAGACGGGTTGCAAACAAAACATAATATCCTAATCCTAGGAAAATAAATCCTAATCCGAATTTGATAATCGTGTTAGGTTCAATTTTTCTCTTGTTTAGCCAGATCCAAAGAAGCCCGATTAATGGAGCAAGGAAAATAATAAAGAAAGCTCCTCCTGAGTTATTCACTCCATTTGGGTCTAATCCTAAGAGGTCTTTGTTTAGGTTTTTAGCTGCGAAAATACTTAAAGAACCTCCACTTTGTTCATAAATTCCCCAGAATATGATTGAGAATATAATGAAAACTAAAGCTGCCCAAAGCTTTTTACGCTCTGCAGCTGTTACTTTAGACATTTCATAGAACAAATAGATTAAAGTTAATGGCCCGATGGTCCACATAAAATAATCCGTATACTCCGTTTTAGCAACCATGGTCATAATGATAGGTACAAAAACCAATGATAAAACATATACTCCGTATTCTTTCCATTTTGGTATCGGAGCTGTTTTTTCTTCTGCTAAAGGATGTCCTGGCTGTAGGCCAATAGTGCCCAATGTTCTTTGAGTGAATACAAAGTTAATTAAGCTTACCACCATTACTATTGAAGCAAGTCCGAAAGCAATATGCCATCTCATCTCTTCTGCGATAACATTACTTAGAAATTCTCCCTTACCGATGGCAATACACAAATAACCTCCTAATAATGCCCCAAGATTAATTCCCGCATAGAAAAGTGAGAATCCTGCATCCGCTCTTGAATCATTAGGTTTATAAAGCTGACCTACCATAGATGAAATATTAGGTTTGAAGAAACCTGTACCTACTACAGTGAATGCTATTCCTAAGAAAAAGAATTTGTGGGGATCTGTGGCAAGAATTAAACTTCCTACGATCATTAGAAGACCACCCCAGAACAGGGATTTTCGGAATCCTAAAATTTTATCGGCAAAAAGACCTCCTACAAAAGTAAAGGCATATACGAAGGCCTGGGTGGCACCATATTGAAGGTTGGCTTCTTTTTCATGGAAGTTAAGCTGTGAGATCATAAAGAAAACCAGCATTCCACGCATTCCGTAGAAACAGAAACGTTCCCACATTTCAGAGAAAAACAGGCTCCAGATTTGTCTGGGATATTTTCCTTTGAAATTTTGTATTTCATCTAAAGTTAAGCTCATAATGATATATGATTAAGTTCTAATTAGGGTTTTTATTTTCCTGATCCAGTTCAAAACGGATTCTGTCCTGATCAATAATTTGTTTTAATTCTTCTTCTTTTGGGAGGTACAGCAGGTATTTGCTGGCAAATAAATTGTTTTTATCATTCAAAACAGAATATTTTACAATTGTTTCATCTTTTTCTGAACATAATAAAATTCCGATGGTTGGGTTATCTCCTTCTCCGCGTTTCAGGTCATCATACATTCTTACATACATATCAATTTGTCCAATATCCTGATGGGAAAGTTCCCCGGTTTTTAGATCAATGATGACAAAGCATTTTAAAATGTAGTTATAAAAAACAAGATCAATATAAAAGTCTGAGGTATCGGTTGAAATATGTTGTTGCCTGGCTACAAAGGCAAATCCCTTCCCAAATTCAAGTAAAAACTTTTGAATATGATCAATAATGGCTGCTTCAATTTCTTTTTCGGAGAATTGTTCATCAGCTTTTAACCCAAGAAATTCAAAAATATAAGGATCTTTTAAAACACTGTGAATACTTTCCGGAGAAGACTTTTTATGCTGTAAAACCCGTTCGTAAGCAAGGGAATTAATTTGTCTTTTGAGGTCTCTTACATTCCAGTTATTTTGAACAGCTTCATTTAGATAATAATGCCTTTTCTCTTTATTGTCCTGGCCTGAAAGTAGTCTGTAATGAGACCAACTCAATTGTTGAGACAATGTGTCAACAATTGGAAATGCGGTATAAAATTTCCGCATATTGGATAGATTGGTGTAATCAAAACCTTTTCCAAATTCTAAAGTGAGTTTTTCAGAAAGCTTTTTCAGTGTATACTTTCCATATTCTGCGCGTTCTTTTCCCTGTTGTTCATCTTCAACAATAAGTTTTCCAATCTGCCAGTATGTGAGCAGTAGAGTAGAATTCGCTATTCGAAAAACTTTTTCGCGCGATTGTCTAACAATTTCCTTTACGGATTGGAATAAAGAATCTTCGGAGATTTCCATCGTACGAAAATAAAAAAAACCTCTGACTTAGCAGAGGTTTTATTATATTTTGTTGATACAATTAGTTTACACCGTGCATCATTTTCTTTAAGATCGGTGAAATTAAACCTAAAATCACAGAAGCAATACCACAAAGTACTACGAATACCATGAAGAATTCAAATAGATTGTGAATTTCAAATCCTACAAAAGTAGGGTTGTGTAATGGAAGCTGAGCTTTATCAAAAGCTGCAATCTGATCAGCTGTCAGGGTTACTTTTTTATCCAAAACATCCTGTAAATTAACTCCCAATTCTTCAGCTTTCTTGAATTTATCACCTGTTGCAGGGATAAGCGCTCCTAATGAACCTGCTAATGCATAACCAGCAGCGTTAGAAATGAAGAAAACACCATATAGTAATGAAGCAAATCTTTTTGGAGCTAGTTTACCAACCAATGATAAACCAATTGGAGAAAGGCAAAGCTCACCACAAGTCTGGATGAAGTATAATACCATTAACCATTTGATTGCTAATAATCCTGAGTTTCCAAGATCTTTTACATTGTGTGCAATGATGAAATAAGAAAGAGCAATTAATGCTAGTCCCATTGCCTGTTTGAACGGTGATACAGGCTCTTTTCCTTTAGCTCTTAATTTGTCCCAGCATAAACTGAAAGGAACTGCTAAAAGGACTACGAAAATACCGTTGAAGATCTGAACCATTGAAGGAGGCATATTCCATCCGAAAATGTTTCTGTCAGTCTGGTTATCCGCGATAAACGTTAATGAAGATCCTGCTTGCTCAAATGCTGCCCAGAAGAAAATAATAAAGAATGACACAATGTAGATTACCCAGATTCTCTGTCTTTCTACCTTATTTTCTGCAGAAGACATGATTAAGAAGGCAAGAGCAATACCAGCTGAATAGATGAATGGATAAATGATTCCTTTGATCAGTTGTCCCATTTCTACGGAATTGAATCCAAACTCACCTACAAGAAGGTATCTGAAAACGAAGAATAAAACAACAAATATTCCTCCTGTAATTCCTAAAGCCTGACCTGAAAATTTAGCAGTTTGAGTTTCTCCTTCTTCAAAGTCAGCACTTGTATTATTTTTCGGTAATCCTCCGATAGGTCTTCCTTCCGGAGTTACTACATATTTGTTTTTAAGGATAAAGAATGTTACAGTTCCGATTACCATCGCAATAGAAGCTGCTAAGAATCCCCATTTGAAAGCAAAGATATCTCTTACTCCAGTTGTAGCATCTTTTACGTCTCCTACGTATGGACAGATAAACTGGCCTAAGAATGCTCCGATGTTGATCCCCATATAGAAAATGGTAAAAGCAGAATCCAGTTTAGACTTTTCCTGCTTAGGATAAAGGCTTCCTACCATTGAGGAAATATTCGGTTTGAAGAATCCGTTACCAAAAATAATAACGAATAATGCCAGCCACATGATCATTTTGGAACTACCCAAATCTGCGGAGAAGGTAGAGGCACTGATGAATAATAAGAACTGGCCAATAGCCATTAATGATCCACCAATGATGATTGCGAATCTGTTTCCTATATATTTATCAGCAATAAATCCTCCCAAAAGAGGTGTTAAATAACATAAAGCTAGAAATCCACCATAGATGATCGCAGCATCAGCTTCTTTTATTAATAAGGAATTTACCATGAAGAGCGTCAAAAGAGCTCTCATTCCATAAAAGTTGAAACGCTCCCACATTTCTGTTCCGAAAAGAACCCATAATCCTTTAGGATGCCTGGAATTCTTATTCTCTACAAATTCATCCGGTTTCGGACTCAATGCTTCAATATTATCCATTTCTATTGTTAATTTTTGTTAAGACTGACAAATATAGTTTATTTTGGGTTTTTGGCAAGGTTTTAATTTTATTTTTAAATAAAAAAGCTGCGGAACTATTCCGCAGCTTGCTAATCGTTATAATATCAAGGATTAATGTCCTTTTTCTTTCATGATTTTGTTCAGTCTTTTTAACATAGAAAGACCTAAAAGTGTAGCAAATATTAACAAAGCGAAGTTCACAAGGAAATAATTCGTCTTGTTTTCGTAATTATACCATGTACTTGCCAGTATTCCCGAAAGCTTATTTCCAACAGAATTGGCCAGGAAGAAACCTCCCATCATCAATGCTGTAATCCTTGCAGGAGAAAGTTTGGAAACAAAGGAAAGTCCCATAGGAGACAGACATAGTTCACCGATAGTAATTACTCCATAACTGGCAACCAGCCATAATGGAGATACTTTCACCGCTCCGTTATCTCCGGCCATTACAGCTAAAACCATCACCAGACAGGAAAGTCCGGAAATGAATAATCCTAACACAATTTTTGTAGGTGTCAGCGGTTCTTTGCCTTTTCTTCTCAATAATGCCCAGAATCCTACAATGACAGGAGTAAGAGCAATTACCCAGAACGGGTTGATAGACTGGAATAATTCCGTATTGTACAGGTAGACTTTATTTTCAGGGTTTTTCTCAAGGGCAGCACGCTGTTCAGGAGAAATGTTTTTGAAATAAACATCTTTACCCATTTCCTTCTTTGTTTCTCCATTATCATCCTTTTGAGAACGGAACTGATTATCATAAACAGGTGTTTCTTTGTCTTCATAGCTTTTTCCGTCCACCATATAAATTCCTTCCAATGGTTTTTCAAGAGAAGCGGGAACACTTCTGTCTGTATAATAATTGGCCCATCTTGTCAAAGCTGTTCCGTTTTGTTTGAAAACAGCCCAGAAGAACATACTGATCAGGAATACGGATAATAAAGCTCCGATCGATGCTTTTTCATTAGGTTTAGCTTTAAAGTAAAGAGAGGCATAAAAGTAAATTACAGGGACACATGCAAAAATAAAGGCATCCGTACTATCGCTTCCGAAGATATTATTAGGAATAAACCAACCTATGGCTCCTGCAACAATAGCTGGTACAAATACTTTCAGCATAATTTCTGAAAGCTTTGTATCTCCTTCCTGTACTGGTTTCATCTGTGCAGCATGAATATAATGCTTTCTACCGATTGTAAAAATAACCATCCCGATCAACATTCCAACTCCGGCAGTGATAAAAGCCTCACCCCAACCGAATTTATTACGCATGAATGCCGCAATAATGTTACAGATAAATGCTCCGATATTGATTCCCATATAGAAAATATTATATCCGGAGTCTTTATTGGCCTTATAAGGTTCCTCAGAATAAAGGTTTCCTAATAAGGTTGAAATAGTAGGCTTAAAGAAACCATTACCTATTATTATTAATGCTAAAGAGGCATAAAATAAAGGTAAATCTTTAAAAACGCCCATTCCTATATATCCCGCAGCCATTAAAAAACCACCCAGATAAATAGATTTAATATATCCCAACACTCTGTCTGCCAGGAATCCTCCAATGAAAGGGGTTAAATAAGTTAAGGCAATGTAAGTTCCGAAAATATCATCAGCAGTTTTGTCTGGCAGTCCAAGCCCTCCTTTCATACCGGTAGGCTCAATGACATACAGAACAAAGATTCCAAGAATCAGGTAGTACCCGAAACGCTCCCACATTTCTGTAAAAAAGAGAAAGGGCAGCCCTTTAGGATGTTTAGTCTTCATATATTCAATTTTCAAATTTCCCAAAAATAGGTTTTTAATTTCAATTGATAAAATAAATAATACTGCGGTAAATGATTAATGAAATAAATAAGAAATATGAATGTGCATAAGGGTTTTCTATATATAAAAATCTGTACACATCCTGTAATTTACAGGAAAGTTAAAACGCAAAAAATATACATATGTATTTCCTTTAGTAGTGATATTTGTTTTCTACTTTCGTCAATGTCAATAGTGACATATCATTTAAAAAAAACATTTTTATGAAAAAACTTGATTTAAAAAAGATGAAAGGAATTTTATCCAGAGATGAGCAAAGAAAAATTAAAGGAGGAATGGTCGCTCCTGATGCAAGTGTAGGATGTGGATGTACGAATGCTGCTTGTGCAAATACTCATAATGGAAATGGGGATTCTTATTGCAATGGTACTTTCTGTTGTGGGTAATCAGTGTCAATCTTTTAAAATGGCAACAGGAAACTGTTGCTATTTTTTTGAAATGCAAAAAGCGATATTAAAATGACACGCAAAAGTTATACTGCTGTTATCAATTATCTGGATAATAATAAAATTTATATTGATAAGGATGAGTTTGAACTTCAATTGGAAGGGCATCCGGATTTCCCAAGCCTTCTGGCATTTTCTGATGCTTTAAACTTTTTCAATATTGAAAATTACAGTTACAGAATTGATAATGATGAAAAAAATATTTTACCTGAGGATTTTTTGGCTTTAGTAGAAGGAGAGCTAACTGTTGTAAACAATAGAAATAACAGAATAACAGTTAATGGTTCTCCAACAAAAGATTTTTTTTCAGAATGGGAAAATATAATATTGGTTGTAGATCAATCCGAAGAGCAGCTCCACACAAAATCAAAATTTCATTATGCCTCAATTAATTGGGGAATTGTAGTTTTGTTATTTCTGTTTCTTTTCGGATATGATTCCTCTAATCTGGTTTTGAAATTGATCTTTGCAGCTACTGGTCTTATCGGATTTATCTTTGCCTATGAAGCCTACAAAAAAACTCATGGAAAAGGAACATTTATACCGGTGGGAGTGTGTAAAAGCGATTATCTGAATACAGATTGTGACCTGGTTTTTAATTCAAAAAAATGGAAAATTTTTAATAAAATAGATTTATCTGAGATTTCACTGCTGTTTTTTACCAGTCAGATCGTTTGTTTTATTGTATTGAGTCTGATAAAAAACATCGAATTCTTTTTTGAGATCTATCGGTATGGGCTATTTGCATTCGTGCCCGTTGCTTTCTTATCGTTATTCTATCAGATGTTTGTGGTTAAAAAATATTGCCCTGTCTGCATGGTAATCATAGCTTCTGTATGTATTCAGTTGATTGCTTCCAATCTTATTTTCTTTACGAGCAAACCAATTGATAGTAGTGCTATTGCCTTATTTATCATTGGCTGTTTTGGTTCTCTCATCGTTTTGCTGAACCTTCGAACAAAAAATAAAAATGCACAGAAAGATGAAAATACCCTTAAAAGAAATTTAAAATTCAGGAGAAACTATCAGTTTTTCAAAAATAATTTGTCTTTGCAGAAAAGATTGACCAATAAAGATTTTTCAAGTGCTTTTGTGTTTGGAAATGAAAATGCAGATCAAATTTTGACCTTTGTTACCAATCCTTTTTGTAAGCATTGTAAAGAATTTTATCCCATTTTTCTGAAGCTGGTTAAAAAATATTCTGATGAGTTGAGAATCAATATTTTCTTTGATGTAGACCTTAGTAGAGATGATTTGGATAACAGAATGGTTCATCTAAATCTTACCAATATTTATATCAATAGCGAAAATAAAATAGAATTTTTAGAAGCCTTGAGCGGCTGGTATGATGTTCAGGGGTATAGTGAAAACAAAAATGAATGGTATAAAAAATATTCCAAATATTTTGGAAGTTCAGAGAATGCGCTTGCATTATTAAAAGGACACGAAAAGTGGGTAAGCAGCAATAGTGTGCATTTTACGCCCAATATCTTTATGAATGATATGGAATATCCAATTCAGTATGAGAGAGCAGATCTGGAGTTCTTTATCCCGGAATTTTTATCTGAAAATTAAAATTAGTTATGAAAAATTTATTATTTATACTACTGGGAACATGCATGATGTTTTCACAAAACAACAGGTTCATCTATGAGGTCAAATACAAGAAAGATTCAATTTCAAAGTATATTACCAAAGAGAATCAATATTTGGATATCACAAAAGATGATATAGCTTATTATAATAGAATGTATTTTATTAATGATTCATTAGATCTTCATGGTTTTCAAAATTACAGGTTGACTTCGTTTATCATTAAAAAGAAAAATAATAATTCATATCAAAACTATGAATATATTGGTGATGTAAATTTTTATAAATTAACAGAAGAACCCAAACAACAATGGATTATTACGGACAGCATAAAAAATTCAAATAATTTGCAGGTTCAAAAAGCAATTACGGAGTTTGGAGGAAGAAGCTGGATAGCCTGGTTTTCTAAAGATATCCCGATCCCATATGGACCTTATAAATTCAATGGTTTACCCGGATTGATTATGGAGCTCTATGATACAAAGAAAGATTATTACTTTAAAGTTATCAAAAGTGAAAAAATTACGGAAGGTTATCAACGTATTTCGTTGGAAAACTCTATGTCCAGAGCCATTCCTGTTAATCAGAAAGAACTGAATAAATTAAAATTAGATCTTTATTCCAATCCTTTTAAATATGTTTTGAATGGAAATTTGACTATGCGAGAAGGGCAAAAATTACAGCTTGAAGACGGAACTGTTCTCTCCAAAGAACAACTGAAACCGGCAGAAGCCAACGAAAGAAAAAAATTAAAAGCCTTTAATAATCCTATAGAACTGGATAAAGCTGTAAAATATCCTTGATGAATGTTTAAAAAGAATCCCTTTCAGAAGCTCTGAAAGGGATTTTTATTATTTAGATTTTTTCGGAGCCATTGGTGGAGGCGATCCTTCTGTAATCTCCACAGTTGTTGCTTTTGCTTTTTCTGCTTTTACAATACCATTAACAAAATTTTCCATTTCATTTTTATTGGCATCAAACTGATTAGCATAGGTATGGGTAGATACACTGCAGTAACCTCCATTGGTAAGATAAAGGTTTGCTATATATTCAAAATCCAGCCCTTTAACATTGGCACCGTATTCTACATGAAGTACTTTAATCCCATTAACAGTTCTATATTCGGATTTTTTTAATTTAAAATAATCTGAATTTCTTTGAATAATAGGAATAAGAATATCTTTTAAATTCTTTAAAGTCTGAACCGGCATGATTTCGCTTCCGAATAATGCATACACTGTAGAATTTGAAATGTTATTAAACGCATATTCTACAAAGGTTGCACTTTCCGGAGCTTTTACTATTTTCCATTTTTTAGGATTGTAATAAAAGCCTCCATCTACATTTTTACTTTTTACAAGGAATGTAGATTCTTTTGTTTTTTCAAATGGCTCTTCATTCGTTATAATTGTCTCGAGAGTTTTTTCGTCACTTTCGTTTACAAATTTCCATGTTTTATTGTCTAAAAGAACAACTTCTTTCCCATCTTCTGTTAATGCTTTTACTTGAGACTGAGCAGAAAGTGACAACAAAATACATGCAGATAAAATAATTTTTCTCATTTTGAATATTATAGATTATTCAGGATAAAATCCGTCATTTTCTGATATAATTGTGGTCTAGTCTGTCCGCCATAGATCCCGTGGTTTTTATCCGGATAAGCCATGAAATCAAACTGTTTTTTGTTTTGAATCAAAGCTTCGGAGAATTCCATAGAATTTTGGAAATGAACATTGTCATCAGCCGTTCCGTGAATTAACAGGAATTTTCCTTTCAACAGATTAGCGTATTCCGTAGGAGAGTTTTTATCATATCCGTCGGGGTTTTCCTGAGGTGTTCTCATAAATCTTTCGGTATATACAGAGTCATAATATCTCCAGTTCGTTACCGGTGCTACAGCAATTCCCACTTTGAAAACATCAGCTCCTTTCGTCATTGCTAAGCTGGTCATATAACCACCGAAGCTCCATCCGAACATTCCGATTCTGCTCTTATCAACATAAGATTGGTTTCCGAACCACTTGGCTGCTGTGATCTGATCTTCAATCTCATATTTTCCTAAATTCATATAGGTTACTTTCTTGTACTTTGCTCCTTTGTAGCCAGTTCCACGTCCGTCCACACAAGCTACAATATAACCTTTTTGTACAAGGTGATTAAACCACATTGCATTTCCGTTATCCCATGAGTTAGCAACCTGCTGAGATCCTGGTCCTGAATACTGGAACATAAACAGAGGATATTTTTTATTCGGATCAAAGTTTTTAGGCTTCATGATCCAGGCATTCATTTGGTCACCTACAGCATTTGGAATGGTGATGAATTCTTTTTCAACAAAATTATCCGTTTTTAATTTCTGTAGCTGATCATTATTGTTCTGAAGCTCTTTCACTGCCTTTCCGTTTCCGTCCTTTAAAACATACGTGTACGGTCTTGAAGCGGTAGAGGAGGTTTCAATGAAATAATTATAGTTTTTGCTGAAATTGGCAGAGTTGTTCCCTTCTGCATTGGAGATCAGCTGAGATTTTCCATTTTCAATATTCACTTTAGAAACAACCTTATTGATGCTACCTTTTTCAGTGGTCTGAACGTAGATCTCTTTTGATTTTGGATTAAAACCATAATAATCTGTTACCTCCCAGTTTCCTTTTGTGATCTGCTTTTTAAGTTTACCATCTCTGTCATACCAGTAAAGATGGCGGTTTCCATCTCTTTCAGAAGACCAAAGGAAAGAATCATCCTCAAGGAACTCTAGAGTAGGGCTATCTGTGTCAATCCACTTATCATCCGTTTCGGTGAATAATTTCTGAACAGCTCCTGTTTTAGTATTTACTTTTAAAATATCTGAAGCATTCTGAATTCTTTCAGAAGTAACTAAAACAATTTCGTCCGCTTTTGCAGTCTGAAATACATTCGGGATGTAGTAGTTTTTGAAAGAACCTAAGTTCAGCTGCATTGTTTTCCCGTTATCAAGACGGTATAGCTGTGCTGAAACTACAGAGTTTTTCTCACCTGCTTTTGGATATTTGTAACGCATTTCAGCCGGGTAAAGGCTTTTTCCATAGATTGGAATATAGATTTCCGGAACCTGGCTTTCATCAGATTTTACAAATACGATAGCATCAGAATTCTTTGTCCACTCATATTGTCTTGCGTGTCCGAATTCTTCTTCATATACCCAATCTGCCAAACCATTAAGGATAGCATTTTTTTTACCGTCAGTAGTAATTTGTGTGATTTTTCCTGAGGCAAGATCCTGGTAGAACAAATTGTTGTCAGAAATGAATGCTACTTTTGTCGCATCCGGTGAAAATGTTGGCTCCTGAACCGTTTTGCCTTCATTCAGGCTGATTACTTTTCCGGATTTTAAATCTTTTACATCAAATTTCCCTAAAAAAGAATGTCTGTAAATAGGTTGGCTTCCTGTCTGTAGAAGAATTTTAGATTCATCATCAGAAAAAATATAGCTTTCAAACTTTCCGTCTACAAGATTTCCTTCTTTCTGCGAAGTTTTGTAAGAATATTTTGCAATCCCCGATGGTTCAATCACAAGATAGTTTTCACCGTTTTTCATCGAAGTAATCCCAGCGATCCCTTTTCCACGGTAATATCCTGAATATATTTTATCTAAAGTAATTTCCTGTGCTGATACACTTTGGAATACAGCAGCTACAGTAAGAGTTAATAGGAGTTTTTTCATTTTCAATTTTAATGATTCCAAATTTAATAATTCTTGCTTACATAACCATATAAAATAAAAATCAGGACTGTTGTCCTGATTCTGTATTTTCATTAAGCTTCGTGCATCGTTCCCGGGTCTTCTGTTTCCGGCGGGTAATATCCTTCAGGAGCACAGAAAGGATATGCAGCTGTGCAGGGAGAGTTTAATCCACCTCCAATCCACCAGGTTCTGATTTTGCAGGTCACTTCGTCTACACATCTTCTCATTCCGGGTAAAACACCTCCGTGTACTTCTTTTAATTGAAGTCTCGACATTTTTTTTAGATTTTTCATGGTAAATATTTTTTAGTTTTCGAATCTAAGGTAATAAAAAATATTCATTAACGAATTTCTTAAAAAAGGCAATTTGGCAAAAAAATTGAATATATAATAAGTATAAATCAAATCAAATGATAATTATGGAAACGAATGCATACAACCAGAAACTGAACCGTTATGTATTAAACGATCAGATTGTTTATACAGGTTTTTCCAGTTTTAACGACGCAGAAGAGTGCGCTCATAAAAAAGGAGGAACATTGGTGGAAGTAGTGTTTAGAGACGGAAATGATAACCCCGAGATTACTGATGAAGCAGGTTTGATAGAGAAAAAAATTCATTACCATGTGTATGCAGGCGATGAATACAAATTTATCCACTCCTCAGATCCCGGATTCAGAAAATATGCGGATGAACTGCAGAAAATTAAAGCAAGGAATGATAAAACCAGTCCGGATGAACGATATTTTGCCAATTTTGAAATTGAAAATATAGAAGACCCGATTATTGTGATCAAAAATGATCATTTTGAATCGGTAACATCGAGAGAGCGTTCAAAATATTTGAAACATGCCTGTGTTTATGAATTAGGGGTTTCCCTGCCAAAATCTTAAAAAATCGGATCATGAGCAAAACGAAATATTCAGACAAAGCTCAGGACAAAGTAGGAAAAGTAATGCACGAATTTAAGGAAGGAAAACTTAAATCTTCTTCCGGAAAGAAAGTGACCAGCAGAAAGCAAGCCGTAGCCATCGGTATTTCTGAAGCAAGAGAAGAAGGTTTAAAAGTACCTTCAAAGAAAAAAAGCAAATAAACTTTAATAAAAATGCCCGGAAAATTTTTCCGGGCATTTTGTATTGATAAGCGAAATTATAAAAATCACTAATTATCGTAATAAGTAATCGGATGGATTATTTCTCTTCATTATACAATATTCTATAATATTCATCCGCCATTCTGTCGCTATTGAAATGATCTTTCACATCATTCATTGCATTGTGCTGGATTTTTCTCCATTGGTCAGGGCGGTCATAATAGGTAGGAAGAATTTCATTTTCCAGAATTTCATATAATGTATTCAAATCATAATTGTCCTGCTCGTAGATGCTCATATTCTGATAATCAGCTTTTGGAACGACGAAAGAGTTTTCTCCATGCTTGGCAAATTCCGGGATCCAGCCGTCATCTGTGGATAAGTTGACAGAGCCGTTCATGGCTGCTGTCATCCCTGAAGTTCCTGAAGCTTCTCTTGGAACCCTTGGATTATTAAGCCATACATCAGAACCTTGCTTTAAAGATTTACTTAAAGAAAGCTCATAACCTGTAAGAACCGATATATTTTTATGATATTTACTTTCTTCCACCAAAGTATTGAATGTAGAAATAGCAGAATAGTCCATTGGATAAGGTTTTCCTGCCCAAATGATCTGTACCGGATATTTCGGATTATTCAGAAGTCTGTAGAATCTTTCTTTATCGTGCAAAAGGAGATCTGCTCGTTTATAGCCTGCAAATCTTCTCGCCCAGACAATGGTAAAGACATTAGGATCAAATAAATTCCCTGTCTGATCCGCAACGATGCTGAAAAGTTTTTTCTTTAAATATTTTTTACGGGAGTCAAAAACAGTTGCTTCATTTTCGTCTTTTGCGTTGTATAAAGGTGTATCAGACCAATATTTAAATTCCTGAGCGTTGGTAATAGAAGTAATTTCGCAAATGCCGGGATATTTACTCCACATCGCTCTGGAAACTACACCATGAAGCTGAGAAACTCCATTCGCGATTCTTGCCATTCTTAATGCACAAAGGGAATGATTGAAACGGTCATCATCAGAACCTTCAATGCTTTTTACTTCTTCCATGCTGTAACCGGAGAAATAAGACATGTCATAACATAGTTTGAAATTATGCTTT
>Ga0157370_10000939_pt1 | contig 37036 bp, 28 predicted proteins | sample C35metaG_FD_113463 | JGI IMG/M metagenome (GOLD analysis project Ga0157370, IMG submission 113463) | Corn rhizosphere microbial communities from Kellogg Biological Station, Michigan, USA - C3-5 metaG | ecosystem: Host-associated > Plants > Roots > Rhizosphere > Soil | place: USA: Michigan... | reverse complement strand
TCTTTCCGAATCTGGCAGAAAATGACAGAACCGGATTGGGCCAACATCAAATATGAAAAACCTGATTTCCAAGCGATAAGATATTACGCTGCTCCAACTAAAAAGCCGGAATTGGCAAGCTTAGATGAAGTTGATCCAGAGCTTTTGGCAACTTTTGCCAAACTGGGAATCAACATCGAAGAGCAGAAAAGACTTTCAAATGTTGCAGTTGACATCGTGATGGATTCTGTGTCTGTGAAAACGACTTTCCAGGCGACTTTGTTGGAGAAAGGTGTGATCTTCTGTTCAATTTCAGAAGCTATTAAAAACCATCCAGATTTAGTCAAAAAATATCTTGGAAAAGTAGTACCGAGAGGTGATAACTTCTACGCAGCACTTAACTCCGCGGTTTTCTCTGACGGAAGTTTCTGCTACATTCCAAAAGGTGTAAGATGCCCAATGGAATTGTCCACTTATTTCCGAATCAATCAGTCAGGAACCGGACAGTTCGAAAGAACTTTGGTGATTGCTGACGCAGGAAGTTATGTTTCATATCTGGAAGGTTGTACTGCACCATCCAGAGACGAAAATCAACTTCACGCCGCAGTTGTAGAATTGATTGCAATGGATGACGCTGAAATCAAATATTCTACCGTTCAGAACTGGTACCCCGGAAATGAAGAAGGAAAAGGCGGTGTTTTCAATTTCGTGACTAAAAGAGGACTTTGTGAAAACAGAGCCAAAATCTCCTGGACGCAAGTAGAAACTGGTTCTGCTGTGACCTGGAAATATCCATCTTGTATCCTGAAAGGTGATAACTCAATCGGCGAATTTTATTCGATTGCCGTAACGAATAATCACCAATACGCTGATACAGGAACTAAGATGATCCACATCGGTAAAAACTCCAGATCGACAATTATTTCTAAAGGAATCTCTGCTGGTAAATCTCAAAACTCATACAGAGGATTGGTAAAAGTAATGCCTTCTGCAAAAGGAGCGCGTAACTTCTCCCAATGTGATTCACTTTTGATGGGAAATGAATGTGGCGCACACACTTTCCCTTACATCGAGATTAAAGATCCTACAGCACAGTTGGAACACGAGGCAACAACTTCGAAGATTGGTGAAGACCAGATTTTCTATTGCAACCAAAGAGGAATCGATACAGAAAGAGCAATTGCGTTGATTGTGAATGGATTCAGTAAAGAAGTTTTGAACAAGCTTCCAATGGAATTTGCGATTGAAGCTCAAAAATTATTGGAAATTTCACTAGAAGGTTCAGTAGGATAATTAGAAGTAATGAAAAAGTTTTTATATCTATTTTTCGTCATATTATTTACCAGCGTTTCGGCTCAGGAAAAAAAAGAATTTCAGCTTTCGAGCCATATTCTTGATATTACTGTTGGCCAGCCGGTCGAGAAAGTAGATGTTCAGTTGGAAAAATTTGATGAAACTACAAAACAATGGGTTTCATTAGGCAAAAAGCAAACGGACAAGAATGGTAGAATCGTAGATTTTTTACCTTATTCCAAAAACTTAAAAAGTAATTACGGAAAATATAAACTGATATTCTTAACGGAAGATTATTTTAAAAATAAAAAAGTAGAAAGCTTCTATCCATTTATTGAAGTCGTATTCCAGATTAATGATGACAAGCACTATCACGTGCCAATCACATTATCACCATTTGGATATTCAACTTACAGAGGAAGCTAATATAATTGACAAAAAGAAAAGTAAACTAAAGAATGTTACAAATCAATAACTTACACGCCAAAATTGAAGATGGCGCAGAAATATTAAAAGGAATCAATCTTGAGATCAAACCAGGTGAGGTTCACGCAATTATGGGACCTAACGGTGCTGGAAAATCCACGCTTTCATCTGTGATCGCAGGTAAAGAGGATTATGAAGTAACCGAAGGAAGCATCCTTTTCGAAGGAGAAGATATCGCCGAAGATGCGCCTGAAGAAAGAGCGCACAAGGGGATTTTCCTTTCGTTCCAATATCCGGTTGAGATTCCTGGCGTTTCTGTGACCAACTTCATCAAAGCAGCGCTTAACGAAACCAGAAAAGCAAATGGGCTTGAAGATATGGGCGCAAAAGAAATGCTTGGCCTGATCCGTGAAAAATCAGAGCAACTGGGCATCAAAAAAGATTTCCTATCCAGATCTCTTAACGAAGGTTTTTCCGGAGGTGAGAAGAAAAGAAACGAAATTTTCCAAATGATGATGCTGAATCCAAAATTGGCTATTCTGGATGAGACCGATTCCGGACTTGACATCGATGCTTTGAGAATCGTTGCAGACGGTGTTAATAAGTTCAAGAATGAAGGAAATGCAGTTCTTTTGATCACGCATTACCAAAGACTTTTGAATTACATTCAGCCAGATTTCGTACACGTTTTGGCAGACGGAAAAATTATTAAAACAGGAGATAAATCTCTAGCACTAGAATTGGAAGAAAAAGGCTACGACTGGCTTTTAAACTAAAAACAAATCTTCTAACAGATGCAAAATCAAACCATTACAATGGCTTTATTTGAACAGACAATAGATCAACATTCAGATTTTTTGGGAACGCTTCGTCACAGATTTTTGGACGAGGACAGAAAAACCGCTCTTGAGGCTTTCGCTTTGAAAGGTTTTCCGACTAAAAAAGACGAAGAATACAAATACACAAACCTGAAAGAGATCACGGAAAAGGAATATAACTTTTTCCCGACAGAAGAGCATAACATCTCTAGAGAGCAATTGGATGCGCTTCATTTGGGCGAGGAAAACTTTGACCGGATCGTTTTCATCAACGGGAAACTTCACAAAGAATTTTCTAAAATCTCGATTGGTAACGCTGAGTTCCTTTCATTCAATTACGCATTGAATGACCCGGCTCATAAAGAAGTTTTTGATAAATATTTCAATACAATCGCTAACAAAGATCTGGCTTTCACAAACTTGAATTCAGCTTACTGCAAATTCGGATTCTTCTTGAGAGTTCCGAAAAATGTAGTGATCGAAAAACCGATTCACGTTTTCTATCTTTCTCAAAATCAGGAAGAAAATACTTTCTACAACACAAGAAATCTCTTGATCGTAGAAGAAGGTGCAAAAGTGGAAATTATCGAAAGCCATCACAACCTGGACGAATCTTTCGTTCTAACCAATTCAGTGACAGAGATTTTCACTTATCAAAATGCAAAAACCGATTGGCATAAACTGCAGAATGACAACGACACTTCTTACCTCGTGGATCACACATTTGCGAAACAGGAAAGAGACAGTTTGACGACGGTGAACACCTTCACTTTCGGAGGAAAACTGGTTCGTAACAATCTGGATTTCATACACAACGGTGAGAATATCAATTCGTTTATGAACGGGATCACGATCATCGGGAAAGACCAATTGGTAGATCACCACACAGCCGTTCATCACAACACACCGAATTGCGAATCTTACCAGAATTACAAAGGGATTTACAAAGACAAATCGCACGGTGTTTTCAACGGGAAAGTTTTCGTGAACAAGATCGCTCAGAAAACCAATGCTTATCAGCAAAACAACAACATTCTTCTGGACGAAGGCGCAAGCATCGATACAAAACCTCAGCTCGAGATTTTCGCCGATGATGTGAAATGTTCGCACGGTTGTACCGTTGGACAGCTGAACGAAGATGCAATGTTCTATCTGAGAGCGAGAGGAATTTCCAAGAAAGAAGCCAGAGCATTGTTGCTTTACGCTTTCGCCAACGATGCGATGCAAAACATTGATATTGAGCCATTAAAAGTAAAAGTTTCCAAACTCCTTGCAGAAAAGCTCGAGGTAAATATGGAATTCTAAAACTTCAACACAAACAATCTAAATCCCGGAATTTTCTGGGATTTTTTATTTTTGGGCGCCTTTATCCGCCTTCCGTTCCCGCTTTTTTGTCATTGCGAAAGACGAGACACAAACCATAGAACATTTCCACACTCGCAATGACAAAAAGAGCTCCACTCAAGTCGGGGCGCGGTGACGATATATTTTGAACATTTGTCTTTAAATTGTAAATTTGATTAAATTAGAATCTACAAAATACACAAATGAACTACGAAAAACTACAATTCAATCTCAACGCTTACAAAGAAACCGGCGAAATCCTGGATGGCGCGAAATTCCTCATTCATCAATTCGATTTGGACGACGATAACTTCGCAGGATTTGGTTTCCGCGACGAATTAGAAAAGAACTCAATTCTAATTCTCCTAACTGCAAACGGTGAACTAGGAGAATTGCAACACGTGATGATCCCAAGAAACCTCTTTGATTTTGATTTGACATTGGTTCTCAATATGCTCGCTCACGAGATGTTGCACGTCCGTCAGAAATCGCCGAGAATGATGATTTTGGACAAAAACGAACGGGAATGGCAAGCTTACTACGAAATGCTTTTTCATATTAATTTTCCGCAGATTCCTACACTTTCTGATTATTACATCAAATTCTTTGGCGAAAAAGCGCTGATCTATTATTCAAGAATGGGCGAAGGAAGCGAACTTCAATTAAAATATTTGGAGCAAAAAATTGAGGTTGAGAAACTATTAGAAAGTATTAAAAAATAAAACTATCTGATATGAAGAAAGTTTTGCTCTTGTTTTTTATAGGTTTATTTTCCAATTGCTTTTCGCAAAAAACAAAACAAGATTCTATCATAGAAAAATACACAAAAAAATGTGCCTACCAATTTCATTATTTATCACAAGGTTGGGAAGACTGCATCAATGAAGGTATAAAAGCAGATTCTACAATTGCTATCTTTTGGCATCATAAAGCTTTACCTCTATGGAAAACAAGAAAATATGAACTCGCCTTGAAAAGTTATGATAAAGCTGTAAAATATGACAGAAAAGAATATCTCGGAAGAAGAGGTTTTCTGAAAAGTATCTTTTTAAAAAATTATACTGAAGCTTTGAAAGATTTCGATGCTTCAATAAAAGAATTCGGAGACGGGATACAAAATGACCATTCTTATGATTTTTACAGATCACTTTGTTATTTGCAATTAAATGATTTTGACAAAGCCTTGAAATTGATGCAAACCGAAATCGACAAAATTAAAAAACAAAGCGGAGAAGATTGGGTCTCGCCGCTTTGCTATTTTTATACAGGCATTATATATTACGAAAAAAGAGATTACAAAAGAGCGGTTGAAGAGTTGGACAGAGCATTAAAACTTTACCCAAACTTCTCGGATGCAGAATATTACAAGGCTTTAAATCTTTACAAAAATCAATAATGATTTTAGAACATATTTAGAGAGTGCAAGGCTGGCAAAAAAGGATTACGACAAAGGTTTGACCTTCAAAGAGGGAGATTCACCTTACGAAAAATATCCTTATGAGGTCAATTGGTATATGATAAATTTAGATGATTAAAATATAAAATTAATTTAATAATGACAAAACCCGAAATAACTTGGAGCGATTTTGAGAAAATCGACATCCGCGTAGGAACGATAATTTCCGCTACAGATTTTGAAAAAGCCAGAAATCCCTCTTATCAATTAGAAATCGATTTTGGAGATTTGGGGATCAGGAAATCCGCAGCTCAAATCACAGCCTTGTACAAAAAGGAAGAATTGATTGGAAAACAAATAATGGCAGTTGTCAATTTCCCCAAAAAACAAATTGCTAATTTCTTCAGCGAGTGTCTGGTTATGGGAGTTTATGGTGAAAATCAAAGCGAGGTGACACTTCTTACTTCAAGCTTACCTGTGAAAAATGGATTGAAAGTTGGATAAATAGAAATATTTTTAACAAAAAAATATAAATTTGCAGAAAACATAAATATGAATTCTGAACAAACTGTAAAACCAGAGAAAAAACAATCTAAAAAAAATTTGTAATCATTCTTCCAATAATAGTTGGGATTATTTTATTATTAGTCGTTGGAAATTATTTTTGGCATCAATATCAGGCTAAATTAACCAAGGAGGAATATGGAAGTATTGGCACTGGAACAATGCCGATATATGAAGACACGGAAGATTATGATTATTATAATAAAATACTTTTCGACATCCCGGAATATGATGGGATCTCACAAAGATATCGTGAAGGAATTATGAAAGTTTTCAGGGATAATGGTTTCTTTAATCCTGACGAAAGCGAAAGACGGTTTTCTATGACCAAAATAAAAGACAGAGCTTCAAAAGTTTTTTCATTTGGCAACTTTACAGGACAAACAAAAAATAACCAGCCCGAATTAGCTTTTCTTGTACAATCTGAAGATGCCAAAGAAAGTAAGCTTTTTATTATTTCAGGCGACAGAGATGTTCTTTTCAGAAAAGATTATAACGATGCTCCTATCATCAATTCTTTCAAAAAAGGCGATAAAATATTTATGGAAAGTGAAGTTTTACAACCATCTCCAAAAGACGGATTAATCATCAAATTCAAAAATTCAAAATATGCTTTGGTTTACAATGAAAGTTCCAAAAACTTCGACGAATTCTATCAATATACCAATAGTGACATCATTCAGAATAGAGAAGAAAGGGAAAGAGCTGATGACAATGAAGCAGAAGCCCAGTCAGAAGAGGATATGGCTCCGGCAGAAGAAGAAAAACCTTAAAGTTCCAAGTAAAATCACTTTACTTTATATAAATTTTCACATCATCAAGAATATCAAAAATCAATTCCATTGGCAAATCTTCTTCCATATCCAGAAGCAGAATTTTGAATTTTTTTCGGCCTTCGGATAAGAGTTCGGAATAATCTAATCGGTCACCGTGATAAAAACTGAGATAATGCTTCTGATGTTGTTTGCTATAATAAAAATAGCAAAGCATTTTCTTTTTGTATTTCAAAAAGGGAAGTCCAAAACTGAACGTCTCGGTAATGAGTTCATCAGAGTTTAAAATCTTTTCCCTGATAAACAGAAGCGTGCTTCTCGCAGGTTCATCAATCCGATAAAAATATTCCTGAATCGGATTCATTAATCAAAATTCTGCAACTCAACCAGCTTTCTGTAGGTTCCGTTTTTTTCCATTAATTCCTGATGAGAGCCTTGCTCGATGATGTCTCCTTTTTCCATTACGACGATGTGATCTGCTTTCTGGATCGTCGATAATCTGTGGGCGATAATCAATGATGTTCTGTTTTCCATCATTTTTTCCAAAGCTTCCTGAACGTATCTTTCGGATTCTGTATCCAAAGCTGAAGTTGCTTCATCCAGAATCATAATCGGTGGATTTTTCAGAACAGCTCTGGCTATAGAAACCCTTTGTTTTTGTCCACCGGAAAGCTTGTTTCCGTCATCGCCAATATTTGTATAATAACCGTCCTGAAGCTGCACAATGAACTCATGAGCATTGGCTATCTTAGCTGCTTCTATCACTTGTTCTTCGGTTGCATCAGGATTTCCCATCAGAATATTATTGTAAACCGAATCATTAAATAAAACAGATTCCTGAGTTACCATTCCGAGAAGTTTACGGTAATCTGTCAGTTTTAAGTTTTTGATGTTATGCCCATCAATCAGAATTTCGCCTTCGGAAACATCGTAGAATCTTGCTAATAAATTGGCAATCGTTGTTTTACCACTTCCGGACTGACCGACTAAAGCGACAGTTTTTCCTTTTGGTAAAGTGATCGAAATATTTTTGAGAATCAGGTTCGATTTCTCATAATAGAATCCAATATTATTAAATTCGATTTTATCCTTTAGTTCAGAAATTGAAGTAGGATTAGCAACTTCTTCCACCTTCAGATCATAATCTAAAACTTCTGAAACTCTCTCCAAACTCGCCATTCCGCCTTGTATTGCGGAAACGGCATTTGACAATCGTTTTGCAGGATCCAAAACCTGAAAGAAAACACCGATGAAGGCCAGGAAAGTAGCGGGATCTTTGTTGGTTCCATTGATGATTTCAGTTCCTGCATAATAAGTAATAATCAGCATTGTAACAGACCCCAGAAATTCACTCATTGGAGAGGCAAGCTCTCGTCTTCTGCTCATAGAAATGGCATGGTGCTGCCATTGGTCTGTTGTTTTGTTGAATCTGTTTTTAAGGATTTTATCAGCATTGAAGATCTTAATTACCTTTGAAGATTTCAAGGTTTCATCAACTAAGGAAAAAAGATTTCCTAATTCTTCCTGCGCAAATCTCGCCTGCTTTTTCAGACTTTTTCCGACCCAGGAAATGATCCAGCCCATAATTGGAAAAACAATTAATGAGAACAAGGTCAGCTTTGGAGATAATAAAAATAATGCTGTAAGAGATGATAAAATCATAAACGGCGAATTCACAATATCTACCAAAGATCCCATAATTCCGCCTTCTACAGCACCAATATCGTTGGAAATCCGGGACATCATATCGCCTTTTCTCTGTTCTGTGAAAAATGAAACGGGTAATTTCAAGAATTTATCATACATCAAAGTTCTTAAATCTCTGGTAATCCCAACACGATAATTTACCAACAAATAAGAACCGAGATATCTGAAAATGTTTCTAAGTAAAAAAGCAACTGCAGTAATGGAACAAAGAACAGCTAAAACTTTAATACCACCGTGTTCATCCATATTAATCTGAATCGTGTAATAAGCCCAATCTTTGACATACCCAAAATAATCAGCGATTCTGCCGCTCCAAACAGGAGCTTTTGAAGTGTCAACTTTGTCAACAGTTCCGAACATGACACTTAGGATTGGAAGTAAAGTTCCAATGGAAGCGATCTGAAGAAGAGAATAGAGAATGTTGAAAAACATACTGCCCCACAAATATTTTTGATGTGGCTTGGCAATACTTATAATACGTTGAAATGGTTTCATTCAAAAAAATTGAATTGCAAAATTACGGAAAATAAATAGTTCTTTCAGAAGTCGTTTAGAAATCGAAATTTACTTTATCGTTGTATTTCGGCTGGAAGTTTTTGGTGTTCAACTTTTCAATGGTTTTTGCAAAATTGTTGATGATATTGGTTAGGTTTTCCGCATCTACGATTTTAACATCATCATTCACAGCATGATAATGAAAAGCTTTGGTCATATCAACTGTAGAAATAGAATGTGCTATAATTTTCTTTTTAACAAAATTGACGTTGTCCGATCTGTAAAAAAGCTGTTCGGTTTTGTAAGGATCAGGATAAACTTTCAGTCCATTCACGGCATTGGCATTAATTAATTCATCAAAATCAGAAAACTCGTCGCCAGTCATAAAAACCGCATTTTTCCCGAATTGAGAATCTGTTGCTAACATTTCAAAATTGAAAAGTGCAGTAATATTATTAAAAACCGGGTTGAGATCTTTATTTTCAGACAATGCTTTTGAGCCGATAAGACCAAGTTCTTCTGCATTGAAGGCCATAAAGACCATAGAGTAATCTGTTTTTTTATCTTTGAAATAATCAGCAATTCCTAAAACTGTAGAAATACCGCTTGCATCATCGTCTGCACCGTTGTAGATATTGTCACCTGAATTAGTATTGGTTCCGATGTGATCAAAATGTCCTGAAAAAGCCAGGCTTTTCTCGGATTTTCCTTTTTTAATGCCGCAAACGTTGAACCCTTTTTGTCCTTTATATTCAAATGGGATCAAATAAGAATCGCCGAAACAATAATCCAGATTATTTTTTTTGAACTCACCTGCAATGTATTCGGCAGCTTTATCATTTTCCTGCGTTCCAAATTTTCGGCCTTTCATTTCGTCTGATGCTAAAGTTGAAATGATACTGATAACTCTATCTTTGGAGATTTCCTGAGCAAAAGAAAATGATGACAGCGTAATAAAAATAATGAGGTTTAGTTTTTTCATAATGGTTAATTTATTAATAAAACAAAGATATAGTGGATAAGTCACTGATTACATTGTTTTGTTACCATTATTATCAATAATTGCAAATAAAAAACAGCCTCCAAAAAGGAAGCTGTTCTTACTCAAAAAAATCGTCGTCAAGTTTATCGAAGTCTGTCTACAGATTTTACGAGCCTCTCATCTTTTTTGACATATATATTTGCCAAAAGCAAACATACAATCGCAATTACTGAGAAAACCGGCTCAATACCCTTCTCAGGAAATGTGATTCCTCCGGGTAAGTTTTGCAGCCAATAAATCAAAAAACCAAGCAACAAAGCGTTTATAAAAATGCTGATGTTATTCAGCAAGATTTGTCTTTTCCGGTTTTTGAAACTGAAGATACTTAATAATCCTAATAATATTAATAGAACAGTAGAAATATTAATAATTAAGTTTCCGCCTAATATATCAAAATCCTGAGCTGTAAGATTTAGGAACAAAGCGCCTAAAACAGCTAATAATATCCAGATTGTTTGTATTCTTTGTAACATTTTTTTTGATCAATTCCTTTTTAGAAAGGGAATAAATTGTCTGCAAAAATAAAATAATTTTTGCTTAATTCAAAAATTAATGTAGATTTGCATTGTAATCACCTATTAAAAATGATAATCGCCTGATTTTCATTCTTACTTTTACAAAATAAATTTACTTTTTTACGCATTATATGTTTAATATTGAAACGCTAAAGTCAAAATCCGACGAGGAATTGACCAAACTTTCTAAAGATTTAGGCGTCAATTTGGCAAAGAAAAGCTCTCCGGAAGAAACAGTTTTCGCCATTCTGGACTATCAGGCTTCTAACCCAAAAATCATTAAAGATTATCTAAACGCCAATCAGGAAAATATGAATAAAAACACAGAAGACAACTCTGAGGAAAAAGCTGCACCTGCTAAAAAACGAGGCAGGAAACCTGCAGAAAAACCGAAGCAAGAAGCAGAAATTCCTGCAGCAGAAGTTGCTATCGCAGAAATTCCTGCAACCGTAGAAACACCTATTGTTACGGAAGAGGTCAAAAAACCAAATCCTCCGAAGAAAAAACAACCAAGAGCAAGAGTCGCAGCAAACGAAAATCAAGAAGTAGTTGCAGAAATTAAACCATCAGAAACGACTCCTCAAACTGACGAAAAGCAGGATGAAACAAAAACTGAGGACACAAAACCTCAGCAAAGACAGCCTCAACAGCAAAACAACCGTCAGCAGCAGCAAAAGACCAACAACAGAGGTCAGCAAAAAACACAAAATCCCAATTCTCCCCAACACAACAATAACAATCAAAAAGAACAATCCGAAAACCAACAGGATAATACGCCAAAGAAGGAATTCAACTTTGATGGGCTTATCACAATAGAAGGTGTTCTGGAAATACTTCCGGACAATTACGGATTCCTTCGTTCTTCAGATTTCAGTTATATCTCTTCTCCGGATGATGTTTACGTTTCTACCAATCAGATCAGAAATTATGGTTTGAAAACCGGCGATACGGTAAAAGGAATGGTAAGATTACCAAAAGAAGGTGAAAAATATTTCTCTCTTTTGAAACCAACTGAAGTTAACGGACGTGACCTTGCTTTTATTAAGGATAGAGTTGCTTTCGAATATTTGACGCCGCTTTTCCCTCAGGAGAAATTTAATTTGGCAGGAAAAGGTTCTACACTTTCTACGAGAATTGTTGATCTTTTTGCACCAATCGGAAAAGGACAAAGAGCAATGATCGTTGCTCAGCCAAAAACAGGTAAAACGATTTTGCTTAAAGATATCGCCAACGCAATTTCTGCAAATCACCCTGAAGCTTATATGATGGTACTTCTTATCGACGAGCGTCCTGAAGAAGTTACTGATATGCAGAGAAGTGTGAACGCAGAAGTAATCGCTTCTACTTTTGATGAAGCTGCAGATAAGCACGTAAAAGTGGCGAATTTAGTTCTTTCAAAAGCGCAAAGAATGGTAGAATGCGGGCACGATGTTGTGATTCTTCTCGACTCAATCACAAGATTGGCAAGAGCATACAATACGGTAACGCCAGCTTCCGGGAAAATCCTTTCTGGTGGTGTGGATGCCAACGCTCTTCACAAACCAAAACGTTTCTTTGGAGCAGCTAGAAAAATCGAAAATGGCGGATCTTTGACCATCATTGCAACTGCTTTGATAGACACAGGTTCCAAAATGGACGAGGTGATCTTCGAAGAGTTCAAAGGAACCGGAAATATGGAATTGCAACTGGATAGAAAAATCGCAAATAAAAGAATCTATCCTGCTGTTGATTTGGTTTCATCCAGTACAAGAAGGGATGATCTTCTTTTGGACGAGGCGACGATGCAACGTATGTGGATCATGAGAAAATATCTTGCCGATATGAACCCTATGGAAGCTATGGAATTTGTTCAAAAACAAATGAAATCTACCTTGAATAATGAGGAATTTTTGATGTCGATGAACAGATAAATTTTCATTAAATGAAATAAAAAAATCCGGATCGTAAATGATCCGGATTTTTTATTTATGCTTAAAGTTGGTCTTAATTAAGAAACCAAAATATCTTCAACATCTTGATTTCTACTAAGAACGGCGTGTGCGTAAGAACAATGCGCTTTTATTTTCCAGCCATTTTTTCTGGCAAATTCGACAGATTTTTCTACTAATTTTTTTCCAAGACCCTGCCCCTCAAATTTTGGGAAAACCATCACATAACTTACAATTAATTTTTTGAGTTCCGGAACGATCGTATAAGTTAGTCGTCCGACATCTTCTGCAGAATTTTTCAGAGTGATGTAGCCGCCGTTTCCGGATTTGTTATTTTCAAAGCTAAGATCCATAATGAGTTATATTTTCATGAAGTGTATCCAAAAATATTCCAAAAAACTTAAAAAATTGATTTTTTAACATTAAATTACCTGATAGGTGTTCTAAATTCTCCATAACCAATGAGTCCGTCGAAGTTTCTACCGAACGGCGTGTAATATAAAAAGGCCTGATAAAGATTTTCAGTTTGCCAAAAATTCCCATTGACTTCGCCGTAATTTAGTTTTCCATCAGAGCCTTTTGTTGCAATAATGTAACTGTAAAAACCTTGTTTCAGATAGATTTTAGCGATGAATTTTTGAGCTTTTTCGTCGTATTGCATTTGGCTTTTTGCATCGGCTTTATAGTCATTGAACATTCCCAGAACAAAAAATTCTTTATCGGATTTTTGACTGTCCAGAGCAAAATAAACCCAAGAGTAATCGCCTTCTCTGTCCGCATCTCTTTCGATTCCGAGATCATTCCTTCTGAAATAATAAGCGCCATTTACATCTGGCTGATACTGATAATCTCCTGGATAAGCCCAAACGGGATGAAGATAAGTGTAATTTTTCCCATCGATATTTTCTGTATTTGCAACCATATCCAAAGCCTGATTCATCACTTTGTTATCATAATAATAGAATTCATTATTCCCGGGAAAGGCCAAACCTAATTGCTGAAACAACAATTGATTTCCTAAAGTTGAACTTGGACGGATGTTCTTTAATGAAATTCCCCAGTTGTTGTTCTGAATCACACTTAATGATAACGATGACAGATTATTCGTAATTCCCGCTCCGTTTCCAGTTGCCTGTATCTCAAGTCTTTGTTTTGCATTTGGATTTTTTGCGTCAATAAACCGGGTTACATTAATTCCTAAATTAGCTCCATCTTCATAAATCGAAAACCTCCTTTTGAACAACGGTTTGTCTTGAGAATCTTTATAAACGATGATCTCGTAATTTCCCGAGATTTTTGGCTGGATTTTTTCATTCGGAAAAACCAATTCGTAGTGCGTATATTTTTGATATGTATTAAAAGAATACTGAAATTGATCAATCAATGCATTCATACTTCCGTTCGCATATTCGGTAAAAAAAAGTCCGTCTTCTTCCCAATTTCTGTTGTAATGTTTGTAAGTATAACGGTAGAGCTGGCTGGAGTTGGAAAGGTCATCAAACCTTAAAATTAATTGTCCGCCTTGTGCAATAACAGCCGTTTCATCATTGGTTTTAGGATTGAAAACCTGTACGCCGCCAATTTCCTGGGCTAATGTAATTACACTTAAAAAAAGAAAAAATAGTCTGGTTAACTTCATATCGCTAAGTTAATGTTTTATATTTTTACAGTTAAATTAAAAAAATGTTACACGTAGAATCTTTCACTTTCAACCCATTTTCCGAAAATACGTATCTTATTTATAACGATGAAAAGGAAGCTTTTCTTATCGATCCGGGAAATATGCCTGATGCGGAAACAAAAGTTTTAGGCGATTTTATTAATTCCAAAGAACTTAAAATTAACAATATCCTTTTGACTCACGCGCACATCGATCATATTATTGGTTTACAGTGGGCTTATGATGAGTTTCAGGCTCCTGTTTTGGTTCATCTTGATGAGATTGAAATTCTGGAGAAAGCACCTTTTACGGCAAAGAATTACGGTTTCTTTTTCCCGGCTTTCAAAGGTGAGATTAAAAATATAAAAGAAGGCGACGAATTGGCTTTAGGCTCAGACACTTTTCAAATTTATGATGTTCCGGGACATTCGCCGGGAAGTGTTGCGTTTTATAATAAAGAAAATGATTTTGTGATTTCCGGTGACGCACTTTTTATGATGAGCATTGGCAGAACAGATCTTTACAAAGGTGATTATGACCAATTAATCACAAGTATTAAAATTAAATTATTGACGCTTCCGGAATCTACGAAAGTTTTCAGCGGACACGGAGAATCCACAACGATTGGTTTTGAGAAAAATCACAATCCGTTTTTAAAATAAACTTTAAACCGATGAAATACAGAATTCTTATTCTTTTATTATTAATATTCAATCTTTCGTTTGCTCAAAATGATTTGGATAAAAGCGAGATTGAAAATATTCAAAAACTGATCAAATTATTTCAGACTAAGAATGTCGATGGGATTTCTAAGATCATCAGTTATCCTTTGAATAGAGAATATCCAATTCCTGTAGTTAAAAATGAAGCGGATTTTAAGAAAAGATTCAGTCAGATTTTTGATCAAAAAATTATTGATGAAATTTCAAATTCTAAAATTGATCAATGGTCAGAAGTCGGCTGGCGTGGAATTATGCTGAACCGAGGTGATCTCTGGATAGAATCGGATGGAAAAATAAAAGCGCTGAATTATCAAAGTGATTTCGAAATCAATCAAAAGAAAAGTCTTATTAATAGTGATAAAAAGAAATTATATTTTTCCTTGAAATCATTCAAATCTCCAACTTATAAAATCCAAACCAAAAGTTATCTGATAAGAATTGATGAATTGGACAACGGAAAATATCGTTACGCATCCTGGAAAACCGGTAAATCTGAATCTTCAAAACCTGATCTGATTTTAACAAATGGAGAATTAGAATTCGAAGGAAGTGGCGGAAATCACACGATTACTTTCAAAAAAGGTGAATTCAATTATAAAATTTACAGAGGAATTATCGGAGAAAAAGATGCGGCAGAAATTTCTTTGACTGTAGAACAAAACGGAAAAATTATTCTGGATCAAGACGGCAAAATAATAGAATAAAAAAACGCTTCCTATTTGGGAGCGTTTTTATATAATTAATGCTGATGAACTTCTGACAAAACCGGTCCGGAAGAAATCAAGTTTCTGGCTTCGTCATTATCCGCAAACTGTTCAAAATATTTGATATATCTCGCAGCCAGATCCTTTGCTTTCTTTTCCCAATCGGAATTGTTCTCATAAGTATCTCTCGGATCCAGAATATGTTCTGAAACATTTGGAAGAGAAACAGGGAATTCCAGATTCATAATCGGAACTTTGTCTGTTTCAGCCTTATCAATGCTTCCATCAATGATTGCATCGATGATTGCTCTTGTATCTTTCAGAGAAATTCTTTTGCCAGTTCCGTTCCAGCCTGTGTTTACAAGATAAGCTTTTGCATTATGTTCTTTCATTTTCCCGATCAGTGTTTTAGAATACATTGTTGGATGTAGAGTCAAAAATGCTTCTCCAAATGCAGGTGAAAAAGATGGCGTTGGTTCTGTAATCCCGAGTTCTGTTCCCGCCAATTTGGAAGTATATCCGCAAAGGAAATGATACTGCGCCTGGCAATCTGTCAAAATAGAAACCGGGGGCAAAACTCCGAATGCATCAGCTGATAAATAAATGATCTTACTTGCGTGACCAGCTTTTGACGGTAAAACAATCTTACTGATATGATAAATCGGATAAGAAACCCTTGTATTTTCTGTAATAGATCCGTCTGCATAATCTACATTGCCTTCGTCATCAGTAATAACATTTTCCAAAAGTGCATCTCTTCTGATCGCTCCGTAAATATCCGGTTCTTTTTCCTTGCTAAGGTCGATTACTTTAGCATAACAGCCACCTTCATAATTGAAAACGCCGTTGTTATCCCAGCCGTGCTCGTCATCACCAATCAGATATCGTTTCGGATCTGCAGAAAGGGTCGTTTTTCCAGTTCCGGAAAGGCCGAAGAAAACAGCAACATCGCCTTTCTCACCTACATTTGCTGAGCAATGCATAGAAGCCATTCCTTTTAACGGAAGGTAATAATTCATAATGGCAAACATTCCTTTCTTCATTTCTCCTCCGTACCAGGTCCCACCAATGATCTGCATTTTTTTTGTCAAATCGAACATCACAAAAACCTCAGAATTAAGTCCGTGTTGTTCCCAATTTGGATTTACTGAATCTGAAGAATTAATGACAACAAAATCCGGCTCACCATAATTCTGAAGATCATAATGCGAAGGGCGAATGAACATATTCATTACAAAATGCGCCTGCCAAGCTACTTTTGTAATGAATCTAACTTTTAGTCTTGTGTCTTCGTTTGATCCGCAATAGGTATCAATTACATAAATGCTTTCATTACTAAGATCTTTTGTAACAATATCTTTCAACTCGTCAAAAACTTCTACAGTTGTTGGGCGGTTGATGGTGCCGTCCCACCAGATCGTATCCTGCGTGATTTTGTCGTTCACGATGTACCTGTCTTTCGGAGATCTTCCTGTAAAAATTCCTGTTTTTACAGCAACGGCTCCAGATTTTGTAAGAACTCCTTTGGCAAAACCTGAGTTTTCAGGATTCATTTCTGCCTGGAAAATTTCTTCGTAAGTTGGATTGTGGAAAATTTCTTTGGGATTGGAAATGCCTTGACGTTCAAGATAAGATTTTAACTTGTCCATGATATTTTTTTTGAAGATTAAAGGTGTTGGGACAAATGTAAAAATATCAGCGAACTATGAAAGTTTTAATTAAATGATTTTCATCAGTTAAACAAAATTTCATAATTAATTCACAATCAATTAATTAACTCTCGCCAAGAAAATATTTTACCGAAACCTTGCTTTTTAAAATAGGCTTCATAATCTCCAAATTTGGATGTAAGAACGAAATCTCCGCCCCAAGCACCCAAACTTTTGACAAAGCTGGGACATTTTTGGAAATATTTTTCTTTGACAGTTGGGATTCCGAGAAAATCTGAAAGTTTTTGTTCGTGAATGGTCATTAATTGTGAAAATTCTTTCAAATTATGACTATTGACAATCAATTTGGTTAATTCAGAATATTCATTGATTAATTTTGTTGAAGTTGCCTTTGACTTGTAATGAGAAATTCCCTCGCGTGTATCTTGTTTTTGATTGAGATGAATAAAAATCAGTTCATCTTTAAAACCCGGATCGAACGTTACTTTCTCATAAACTCTTTCCGGAAATCGGCTGTAGAGAATCGCGGACTTTTCCTTCGCTACTGCAACGTCGTAACCACTTCCGCCAAGACTTATTTCATTAAGGATAAATGGATCGATTTCTGCCCACTCTCCAAGATTGCTCATCAAAGTAGAGCTGCTTCCTAATCCGAAATCCGATGGGAACTGAAGATTAGTTTTGAGATGGTAAGAATTGTTTGTTTTGAATTTAATATCAGAAAGTTCCTGAACATTTTTAAGCACTTTCAGTATGAATTCCGATGCTTTTTGATTATTGGTTTTTAGAATTGTCCAAGATTTGTAATCAATAATGGTTTCCAGCCACGATTGGTTTTGATGAAAAGCATTCCAATAAATTAATGACTTTTTATCGTTTTCTTCAATAAAAAAAAACTCTTGTCCCAGCTTTGTGGGAACAGCCAGGACAAGAGCACCATCAACAGCAACATATTCTGAGGTCAGCATCAGCTTTCCGGGCGAAAATATTCTGTTCATTATTTAAATCTTTATATTGCAGAGGCAACGGAAACTTCAGAATTGATTTTTTTGATCAAACCCTGAAGTGTTTTTCCAGGACCAACTTCTACGAAGTTATCAGCACCGTCTTTTATCATATTCTGTACACTTTGAGTCCATTTTACCGGTCCAGTTAATTGTGCGATCAGATTTTTCTTGATTTCTTCCGGATCAGAAACTGCGGTCGTTGTGATATTCTGATAAACAGGAATTGTAGCATTTCGGAATTTTGTATTCTCTATTGCTGCAGCCAATCTTTCTTGAGCAGGCATCATCAAAGGTGAATGAAAAGCACCGTTTACAGGTAAGATCAATGCTCTTTTTGCGCCAGCAGCTTTCAAAGCTTCACAAGCTTTTTCTACAGAAGTCGTTTCTCCTGAGATTACCAATTGTCCAGGACAGTTATAATTTGCCGGAACTACGATTCCTTCTATTCCTGCACAGATTTCTTCAACTTTGGAGTCTTCCAGACCAAGAATTGCAGCCATAGAACTTGGATTAATATCGCAAGCCATCTGCATTGCCTGAGCTCTTTCGTAAACTAATTTCAGTCCGTCTTCGAAAGATAAAACTCCATTGGCAACCAAAGCGGAAAACTCCCCTAAAGAATGTCCGGCAACCATCTGAGCACCTAAACCATTAGCAACTTTTACAGCTGCAACGGAATGTAAAAAAATTGCAGGCTGGGTAACGCTGGTCTTTTTCAGGTCTTCATCTGTCCCATTGAACATAATAGAAACGAGGTCAAAACCTAGAATCTCATTGGCAGAATCCATCAAGTCTTTTACATCTTTTCGGGAATCGTACAATTCTTTTCCCATTCCTACATATTGTGAACCCTGACCAGGAAATACAAGTGCTTTCATCTAATTTTATCTATTGTTTTTTGCTGGATGGAACGCCAAAATGGCGTTTCATTTATATATGTCTAAATCGTCTTAGCTTTTTAAATTACTGCATCAATCTTACAACTCTGTAACCATTGTTGATGTATGCACCATTGGGTTTCGCTTTTACAAATTCGAATTTCGTAGCAAGCTGAGTCTGTGATTTATTGATTTGTTTAAAAATTTCTCCTTTTTTGTTTTCTCTTGTCAGCATATCATTCATCACATCAAAACCGATTACGGCATATTTGGAAGGTGATTTACAATATTTTGCTTTGTAATCTGCAAGAACCTGTTTTTCGAAATCACCGTCATAATTGATCTTTCTGTCCATCAGATAAACCAAACTTGATCTGGAAAGATCATCCACATTTTTCTCAAAACTTGGGCTGTAAAACATACTGAAGGCTTTTACACCATCCGTTTGTTTTCCCAGAGCAATGATTTTAGAAGCAAAAGCACTTCCGGCAGATTCGTCATCATCAGCTAAAACTGCAATTACTGGAACAGATTGTCCTGTCATCATATTATTTTCTAACTGTATATCATTGGATGAATTAACAATCACTACATTAGCTTTTGACAAAGATTTTTCCAAACCAGCTTTGATTGCGTTTGCATTTGCTTTGGAATTATCGGCAACGATGTATATTTTCTGGTCTTGATAAACCTGAGAAACTTCTTTCACAATTCTGTCTGAATAAACAGAGTTTTCAGTTTCAATAATTATTAAATTATTATAATCAAAAAGATCCGGAGAGTTTGCAAAAGGCGCAACTACGGGAATACTTTTCTGTTTTACATAATTAAGAACTTCTAAAATACTGGATTTAAAAAATGGTCCAACAATCAGATCCGTATTATCCTGATTGATCTGAGAAAGACTGTTTTTGAAAGTATTTTCGTTTCCTGCATCTACAACTTTGATGTCCAGTTTTTGTCCAATTTTCGCATTTCTTTCGGCGGCTAATTTTGCTCCGGTCAAGAAGTCCATAGACATTGTCCTGTACTTCGCATCGTTTGCATCAAAACCAAAAGGCAACATCAAAACCACGCTCAAAACATCGCCGGCTTTTTTGGAATACATTGGATCCTGCTTTTTGATCTTCAAAGTCATTCCCGCTTTCAAACCTTCTGAAAGATTTGGATTAAGTGTAATCAGCTGATCCAAAGTTACGTTGAAATGATTCATAATACTAAACATCGTATCACCGCTTTGAACTGTGTAAGTCACATAATCATCTTCTGAAGTAGAAGTATTTCCTGATGCAGAAGAAGTTGCACTTGGCGCAGAAGTTTGGGCTTGTATAGTTGAAACCGTTTTTGTAACAGGAGCAGAAATTGTATTATTCTGAGAATTATCTTCAACATTAATTAAATCAGAACCTGAAACTTTAATTGCTTCACCTGGTTTCAAACCTGTAGTTTCCAAGTCTGGATTGAGTGCAAATAATTGTTTCTGAGTCAGATTGAACTGCTTTGAAATTTTATAGTAATTATCTTTTGCCTGAACAACATACATCCCTTTTGCAGGTTCCGAAGCTACAGTTTCTGTTTTGGTAACTGTTTTCACTTCCGGTGTTTTTTCAACTACAGTCATAGTTTGGGAAACACTTGTTGAAGCAGAATCTGCATATTTCTGGATATTATCCAAAGGTAAAGTGATCTTGTCACCGATTTTCAGATGAGAATCCAATTCAGGGTTCAGTTTTCTGAGATCAGCTTCGGATATTTTATATTGTTTTGTAATTCCGTAAACCGTTTGTTTTGGCTGTAAAGTGATTGTTCCGGTTTTGCCGGAAACATTTGCCGGAGCTACAGGTGTTGTTTTTACTGGAGTTACTTTCGGAGTTACAGTTTTTGTTGAACTTCCTGTTTTAGAAACTGTCAAAACATCGCCGATTTTTAAACCACTTTCTTTCTTGGAAGGATTTAACTGATACAATTCATCGATAGACAAACCGTATTGTCTGGAAATTCCGTAAGGCGTTTCCTTCGGCGCAACAGTGTGCGTTTTCTGTGCCGACAAACCTAAAAAGGCGATAACTGCGGATAAAATGAAAATTTTGTTTATCATTCTTTTTTAATAATGATACAAAAATAATGCTTTCAGATTAAATGGGCGAAATTATTAATTCGGATTTTTGAACATTCATTTTTTGGTAGGAATCATCAATCCATTGCTTGCCAAAATCTGCATAGAAAACACTGAAATTGAAGACTCTTTCCTGCCAGTTTCCGGCTGGATGAACTTTCAGAAAAAGATTTTGCATCTGATCAAAACGTTCCGATTGTTTTATCTTTTCGGCTTTCAGAAGGCGTTTCTGCATTCTTTTGAAAGATTTCAGCTGTCGGGTTTCTTCTGCTTCTACCAGATTGAAAAATGTCTTTTCTGTTTCTGAAGCTTTGTTTTTAAGTTCTGAAAATGAATGGATTAATTGAATTTCCTTTTCCGAAAGAAGCAATTTAATTTCGTTATTTTCAAGAATTTTCTGATTGATTACTTCTGCGAAATTTTCGAAGAAGTTTTCAATTTTCAAGCCTGAGTTTTCAATTTTTTTAATGATTTTTTCTTCCAAAAACAACATTGAATTTCTTGGAACCAAAATCGGAAAAGGAAGGTTGATAGATTCGAAATGATCTTTCAATTCTATCCAATACATAATTTCCGCATTTCCACCAACATAAGCCAGGTTTGGCAAAACCGATTCCTGATAAGCCGGACGAAGAACTGCATTTGGACTGAATTTCTCAGGATGATTTTCTAATTCGTTCAGAATTTCTTCCTGAGAAAATTTTAAATCTGTATCGAGAATAAAATATTCATCATTGATTTTTTCGATTCTGTTTCTGGTTTCTGAAAGATAAAACAGATTAATTTCTCTAGGATTGACCTGAACTTTGTGATAATTATTTTCAAGAAATTCTCTCTGAGTTTTCGTTGTTTCGAAGAGTTGGTTCGATAATAATTCTTTTTTGAAAATATCCTTAACCTGAGATTTTAATTCTTTTGAATTTCCATCGATTGTCAATAATCCGTAATCCGAAAACAATTGATTTACGAGATAACGAATTGCCCGCGTGTGGGAATTTCCTTTTTTATAAGCATTTTTGATCCAAAGAATCAACTCGGTTCCGTAGAGATTGTCTTTAAATTCTTTTTCAAATTCCTGAATGAAATACTGATCTTCAATTTTAATATTTCCGACGTCGCCTCCGGAATTGCCTTTGATCTCGTAATAATGTTCGCGGGTTTTGAAATGATCAATCTCTTCGAAATCGTGATCTTCGGTTGCCATCCAGAATGTGGGAACAAAGTTGTGATTTGGGAAATTTGATTTTAGAAACTCTGTGGTTTTTATCGTCTGCAAAATCTTATAAACAAAGAAAACAGGTCCCGTGAAAAGATTGAGCTGATGTCCTGTTGTAACTGTAAACGTATTTTCTCTTTCTAAAAGCGACAAATTTTCTACTTGTTTTGGAGACAACGGATTCTGCTCTAACCCTAAATTCTGCTTGTGCAATACAAGTTTTAATATTTTCCTGTTTTCATCGGAAAATGAATTTTGTTTTTCGGACATCTGGTTTTTGAAATTCTCAAGATCAAGAACTTTATTTTGAAATCCGTCCAGTTTTTTTCCTAAAAAATCTTTTACGAGTTGTGGAATACTGTTTATATTTTCGAAATCGATGTTCATTGTTAGATGATGGAAGTTAAAATTCGGATAACAAATCTTGTTTCTATGTTGAAATTGCAGCCCGACTTGAGTGGAAATCCTTTTTTGTGGCTGGAAAAGCCAGGCAAAAAAGATTGAGAACGGAAGGCGGATAAAGCTGCCATAATTAAATTAATGGAAAAGGTACCAAACAATGCCTAAATTGAGCCTGAAATCGTAGATCGGATAATTGGGCGACGTGAATGATTTGTTCTGCATAAATGTCTCGTTGATATGCTGACCTTCTATATAAAAATACATCCGTTTGACTCTCATATTGATATAAATATCCGCAATCGGCTGTCCACCAATCGAATACCCATTGGTTCCGGGTAAAATATACTCGTTAAGAATTGGCGAATATTCTCTGGATGCAAACTTGGAGAAGTAGTAAACTTTGACTCCGGCCTGGATCTCAGCCGCTTTTTTGAACGCTTTTGTCTGATAAAACAAATTGATTCTACCAATGAAATCGGGCATTGGCAAAAGGTCTTGATTGTTCAATGCTTTCTGGAACATTACTTTTCCGTTCAGATTGAATTTGCCATATTTCAAAGTACTTTCGCCGCCGATTTGGGAAATATTAAGCGAAGACGAACTTTGTTGCGGCATTGCGCTGCTATTGAAATAAGTGTAGTTATCGATCTTGAAAAAATCTACAAGCAATTGTGTATCAAACCATTTTGCTAATCTTACAGTTCCTCCAAGCTGGGTAACAATCTCGTTGTTAGGATTTTGAAGGTAATAATTGTAATCTACATAATGTGAAGAGTTTACCAGATAATTGAAACTCGGATAAGCAGACTGGAAGTTAACCCTTCCCTCTACCAAATAACCTTTGATAGGTTCGAAAACCAATTGATTTGTTGTTTTTACATAATCTCCAAACTGTGAACCTTTGGAAATTTCCAGGAAAGATTTCAGTTGGATTTTGTCTAATAATTTAATCTGCAAATTCCCAACTGCGCCGATTCTCTGCTCCTTGAAATAGCCGGGAATATTTAAAAGTGGATACGCATTTTTGTTTCCGAATGTCAAATACTGATGGCGAAAACCAGCATCCAGTTTGAATTTCTCATTATCCCAAACCAAGCTGAATGTGTTGCTGAGATTATTTGAGAATTTTTTGCTTCCCAGCGGGAAACCTGTGATACTTACAGAATCAAAAAAATCTGTGTCTGCCGAGGTTTCAGAAAAATAATATTTGTTGCCCTGATGGTAAATCGTATGTCTCAGTTTGAAAGGATATTTCGCAGGATCAAAAGGCGAAAACTCCTGACTGAAATAATAGCGTCTGTAGGAATATCGGGATTCTGCGCCTGTCAGGTTGGTTTCGATATTCTGTCTGTTATTCAGGTTGTCGTCTCCGCTCAGGAAAGCATTGATATCTGCAACACCTCCATTCTCCTGATTGTTGATATTTTGATGGATGTAATGTGCGTAAGCTTCGTACTTGCCATTTTTCGAGAGATAATGTCCGCTGAAAATCGTGTTATTGCTTGATGCAAGGCTATTTGTATAAAGCCCCTGCGATCTTAGTCCCATATATTCTATTGCAAAGTTGAAGTTCTTGCCGACATTCTGCGTATAAGTTGTCTGGAGCTGCCCTCCATTCTTCATTGCATTGTTATAGAAAAAAGTTGTGGTAGGAGTTTTTACATCATAATAATTGATGTCATTTTCACCTTTGATGTAGAAGGATTTATTTTCCGGGAGAAGATTTAGATTCTGTTCGGTATTTTTCTCATAGATCAAATTCTGAAATCCGGATCCGATATTCGCAGATTGGATCTTACCGAAATTATCTTTTTTATTGTATTGAGTAACGATATAGGATCTCTCAATCGTAAAAGTGGTATCATAGATTTTCTTTTCAGAAAACCTTGTTTTGACCTGATAATCGTTGATCGTAGGTTTATAGATCTCCATTGAGTCTTTCTCTCCTGAATCTACTTTAAGAGTGTCTGAAGAAATCTTGTTGGAGTCTGTTTTGTTTACCTGCTGTCCATTTATAAAAATAGTGAAGACGAACGACAGTAATAATAAATATTTCATCAAGGAAATTTGAGTACAAAAATACTAATTATACTGAAATAAAAAATCCCGTCTCATTACAATAACGAGACGGGATTCTATATTATAAAAATAATTGCAATTATTTTTTGATAATTTTTGTATTCTCAACACCTCCATTACCATAGTTAGCCTGAAGAATATAAGTTCCTTTAGCTAAACTGGAAACGTTGATTTGTTTTGTATCAGTTGTGGATTTAACTTTTTTACCAGATAAATCATAGATAGTTACAGATTTAACTTCTTTGTTAGAAGTAAGATTTACAACATCAACAGCTGGATTTGGGAAAACTTTTAGATTTGATTTTGCAGAAGCTTCATTAACTGCTAAAGACAAATCTCCATTGAATTTAAGTATACCTTCAACTCCTGCTGGTCCATCACTAAATTGACCGGCCCATCCTGTAGTAGGATTTAAAAATTTAACAGTTCCTCTTTGTAATCCGGCATCGATAGACACCCAAGTTTTTCCACCATCTTTTGAATATGCTGACCCCTGAACTGAAGTATCGTCAACATATATACCTGTCGAAACATAGGTATCAGTTGTTCCTGGCACATAAGTTATATCGCCGAAATACCAAGTTCCTGTCGTGTCAACCGGCAACCAAGTTACACCTCCATCAGTAGTAGAGTAAAGCACAGCTTCTACATCCGAATCTACTGCGATTAACAGTCCATTATTTCCATCTTTAAATGCGAATGTCCCACTAGAGCCCTCTATGATATTCCCCGCAAAATCTAAAACAGGAGTATAGTTGGCAGACCAAGTAGTACCTCTGTCTGTAGAGTGGAGAAGTCTTCCTATACTCGTCCCAATCCAAATATTATCTCCAACGATGTATTTGTTGTTTTTGTTATAGCTATATTCATCACCGATTTGTGAAGGTGCACCGGCCACTGCAGTCCATGTGGTACCTCCATTGGATGTTTTATACATCTCAAATTTTCCTCCTACCGGATCTCCTGCAGTCCAACCATTATTTGCATCCCAAAACTGAATCTGATTTGCAAAAGAAGCCGTAGAATAGCCAGTTTGTTTTGTCCAGGATGTTCCGCCATTAGTTGTTTTATATATACCATTACCAGCTGTTCCCGAAGATGGAGCAGTAACAATAAACGCTGTATTTGCATCAACAGCTGAAATATCTGACACGGTTGCAGTAGAAGACGAAGTAAGTCCTGTAATATTAGTTGCCGTCCAAGTTGACCCATTAGTAGTTTTCGAAATAACTTTAGGATAGGCGCCACCACCTGATCCGTCAGAAGCATCAATCCATACAGTATTAGCATCTACAATAGAAATTACACTTGGGTAATAATATTGTGCTAACTTAGTTCCCTGGTCTACCCACGACTGTGCGTTTGTTCCTAATGAAAGAGAAAGTAAAGCTAACGAAAGTAAAATTTTTTTCATAATAATAATATTTAAGTATTGTTTGAATTACAATAAAATTATAGACTGGGATTACATTTACATATAATTCCTTAATTATATTACTAAAATAGCAAAAAAAAATCAAAAATAAGACTTATAATAACTTATTTAACTTTAAAAATATTAATAAGTTGTCCAAATCTAATTTTTCACACATAATTCAAAAAAAAAGACCGTCTTAAAGACAGTCTTTTTTTTGAATTTATCAAATATTATTTTTTAATAAATTTAGTATTCTCAACAGAACCATCTTTGTTGATAGCTTGTAAGATATAATTACCTTTAGCTAAGCTAGAAACGTTAACCTGAGAAGCTCCAGTAGATTGCTTAACAATTTTACCAGACAAATCAAAAATAGAAACACCTTTGATATCTTTAGATGATTTCAAATTGATAACATCTGTAGCAGGATTAGGATAAATTGACAATTTAGACTTGTTTGCATTTGCATCAGATACTGCAAGTAAGTTACCTTGAAACTTAAGAATACCTTTAGTTCCTCCTGTTGCAGCATCGCTAAATTGACCTGCCCAGCCAGTTGTAGGATTTAAAAATACAACTGTACCTCTTTGTAATCCAGCGTCAATAGAAGTCCATGTATGTCCTCCATCTGTAGAAAAAGAAGATCCCATAAATGCGTCTTGGTAATAAGTCCCTCCCGTTGATACATAAGTATTAGTTGTACCAGGTATGTAAGTAATATTGTTAAAATAATAACCTGTAGTTTCTATTGGCTCCCAAGTAACTCCACTGTCTGCACTTTCATATAAAGCTACACTGGGTGTAGATGTCGCATCTATTAACCCATCTACTGTGATTAACAATCCATTGTTGGCATCTTTGAATGCCATTTGTGCAGAAGAGCCATCAACACCACCACCAGTAGCCCCTCCTCCAAAATCAAGAGCTGGAGTTGAATTAGCTGACCAAGTTACTCCTTTATCATTAGAACGAAGTATTCTTCCCTTAGTTGTTCCCAGCCAAACATTATTTCCATTTACATATTTAACACCTGTCAAACCATATTCTATTCCACCTTGGGGAGCTGGCGCATTAGCAACAGCAGTCCAAGTAGTTCCTCCATTTGTAGTTCTTAGGATTTCGAATTTAGCATTTGCACCTGATCCAGTAGGATCACCTGCAGAGAAACCTTCATTAGCATTCCAAAAATGAATAACATTTGCAAAAGAAGCTGTTGAGTATGCTGTTTGTTTAGTCCAGCTACTTCCAGCATTAGTAGTTTTCCAAATACCATTTGCTGTAGTTCCTGAAACCGGAGCTGTTACAATCCAAGCTGTATTTGCATCTAAAGCAAAGATATCACCAACTAATGCAGATGTCGGGGGACCTGTAACCGTACTAGACGTCCAAGTTGCACCACCATTTGTTGTTCTAGAAATCATTTTAGGATAAGTAGCAGCTGCAGATCCATCACCTACACTAGTCCACACTGTATTGGCATCAACTATAGAGATTTCTCTAGGATAATAACTAACTGGAAGGTTTATACCTTGATCTACCCAACTGTTTTGAGCAAAAGCACTTACCGAAAGTGTAATTAAACTTAGTGAAAGTAAAACTTTTTTCATAATAATAAATTTTATTGAATTAATAATTAAGGCTAAAATAAAGAAATATTTGCGAATAAAAAAGCAAGATCTTTATTTTAACATCTTATTTGTAAAAATTGGGAAGGGTAATATAATTACCCTTCCCAATTTATTTTTTTAATATCCTGGATATTGTTTTAGGTTTGGATTATAATTCATTGCAGTTTGATCGACCGGCAAGGTGAATAGTTTATCGTTTCCAGGCACGTTACAATTCATTACACAATTTGAATTTTTGATGATTGGCAAACTATAACGTTTAAGATCTAAAAATCTTTGTCCTTCTCCGTAAAATTCTTTTCCTTTTTCTGTAAGGATATTATCAATCGTTGCCGAAGTGTAAGTAGAACCTCCTCTAGATACTGCAAATTTATTTAATTCGGTAAGAGCCGCCGCAGTCTGTCCTGTAAGAAATAATGCTTCTACATAGTTAAGTTGCGCTTCTGCAAATCTTAGAACTTTGATGTTTCGCTGAAAATTACCATCAGCCGTTAGTCTAGGATATTTATTGATCCATGCACCTCTTGGATTATCCGTTGCTATCAAGTTAATTGTAGACATCAGACCTGCTGGCTGAATAGCATTAGGAACTCCTGATATATTTGTTACTGTCGTTTTTGTATCTCCTCTTCTGACATCTGGGGATAAACTTTGAGGTGTTGGCAGACCGCCTGTACCTGTAGGTGGTAAGGAAGGAAGATCTGTATGAGGAAAACTATCAAAGAATGCTTTGTTAGCCAATATAGCTCTTCTATCAATAACCAGCCTATCATAGATAGTAGGCAAGGCCATATTAGCACCCAATCCATTGACTTGGTTTGTAGTTGCATTTATATCCAATTCCCAAATAGTTTCCTTTTGATTTTCAGAACCGTCCTCGGCAGAGCCCATAAAATAGTTTCGATAGTCAACCTTGTCAATAGGTGCAAAAACTTCAGGAGAAGAACCATTAACTATTTCCGATGAATACTGTAGTGCTAACTGCGCATCGCCCGGAGCTCTTCTTGTAAGATAAACTCTTGATAAAAGTAATTTCGCCGCAGTCTTACTAAGAAAAACTTTGCTTTTTGGGATTGCTGGAGCTTCATTAAGACCTGCTGTCAAGTCAGAAATAATCTGACTATATACTTCTGCAACCGTAGCTCTAGCAGGCAGAATACTTACATCATAATCATTAAGAATTAAAGGCACGCCATATTCTTGATTAACACCCGAAGTCGGTGTCGGAGAATAATAATTTACCAATGTAAAGTATGCAAACCCTCTTAATATTTTTGCTTCCGCTTTTATCCTTTTTACTTCTTCACTATTAGGAACCTGAGTGTTGTTGATGACCAAGTTACAGTCCATAATAGCGTTATACAATGTACCATAAAACGAAAACTCATTTTCAAAGCCATTATAACTCAAATTATAGGTTTGAGCGAATGATTTACCGCTAGTTACATATAACTGGTCACCCATCACATCTCCAATTGCCATTAGCTGAGTTCCAAAAGCATTTACACTGCTCATTTCCAAATAACCAGCATTGAGGAATTTTTGAAGTCTATCTTCTGTATTTATGTCTTGTATGTCATCTAAACTCGGAGGAAACAGCTCTAATTCTTTATCGCTACAAGAATTACTTGCAGAGATTACCATTATGGATGATATTATTATAAGAAATTTTTTCATTTTAATTTAATTTTAAACTTTAGAAACCTATTTGAACACCCATAGACATTGTTCTTAGTACAGGTGAAGCGTACCAATATCTTCCTTTTCCTAACCAAGACCAAGAGTTGGAATTTGATTCTGGATCATAATCCAAGTCTTTATCAAAGACATATGTAAAAAGATTAGTTCCTCTAACATATATTGTTAAGTTATTAATTCCGGTACTTTCTTTGAAAAGACTTCCGAATGAATATGCAATTTTCATTTCTTTCAAACGTAAATGATCACCTTTGTTCACAAAACGTGAAGATTCTAATCTACTTTCGTTTGGATCATTAAGTGTAGCTCTTGGATTAGAAGCACTGAAATTTTCTGCTCCTGGAGCATCTGTCCAGCTATCATATAATGCATCATTAATTTGATTACGTGTAGGGAATTTTCCATCATGAATAACATAAGAATGTACTCCATTATGTACTAAATAATCAAACTGTCCAGAAATTAAGAAGCTTAATGTGATGTTTTTATATTTAAATTCATTGGTAAATCCTATATTGTAAACTGGGAAAGCACTTTTACCCATCCAAGCAAAACCTGCGTCTTTTCTAATATTTGTTACGTCTGTTTTAGATGCGTCTGTATAAAATAGTGCATCACCTGCTTTTATCCCTTTGCTTACATCATCCTGCTGTGCGATTCCAGCCCATATTCTAGTATAATATTCTCCAAAAATGTGTCCTGGGGACAAAGCTACAAAAGCATTATCTCCATCATCCGGATCATCTGATTCATATCTTTTAAGGTCTAAATTATACTTTGTAAGTATTGTTTTAGAATAAGCAGCATTTGCATTAATAGACCATCTGAAATTCTCTGTTTGCACAGGTGTTGCATCTACTACAAACTCAAAACCTTTATTGTCAATAGTACCTACATTTCCAAGATAAGAAGCTGGACCTCCTGTTTCTGTTGCAGGAAATGCATCATCAATAGCCTTATCTGTTATTTTGTGGTAATAATCTAATGTGAATTTTAGACGTTCATTGAAGAATCCTAAATCTGCACCAATGTCCAAATGCTTGGCTTCTTCCCATTGTAAAGCAGGGTTACCAGGATCCGCAATTCCTCCATAGCCACTATTACCACCCCAACCTCCTTGATTGCTGTTATACCCAACTAACGCATACGCATTATACTGAGATCCCCACTGATCGGCAAAAGGAATATTTCCCAAGACTCCATAACTTCCTCTCAAAGTAAGAGAAGAGAAAGCCTCCGGAACAAAAGATTCATTCTTCACATTCCAAGCGCCTCCGACTGACCAAAAGTTACCAAATTTTTCTGTTCCTAATGTCGAGTTTCCGTCTCTTCTAAGTTGTCCTGTAAGAGTATATTTATTATCGTAAGTATAATTAAGTCTACCAAAATATCCAATCTGAGTCCATTCATAATCATTACCACCGCTTCGGATTGTTCCGGCTTCTGCATTTCCAAAATATGGTCTTGGATCTGCCATAAATGCAGATACAGTAGTTATTGTATTATATAAGTGATTTTGATATTCCATCCCAGCAACGGCTTCTACTGAATGTTTTCCTGCAAAAATATTTCTATAGCTAAAACTGTTAGACCAGTTCCAGTCCCAAATATTAGTTCTTGCTTCAAACAATCTACCATAATTAACTGCATCTGTTTGATCTAGATATATAGGATGCCCCTTATCTATCACTTCCATTTCTCTCATTGTCTGATATTGAGTTCCGAATAATGAATTGAAAGAAACATTCTTTATAAACTGATAATCCATATTAACGGACGCCAAGAATGTGTTGATATTAGAGGTTTGGCGCGCATTTTTCAATATTGAAGCAGGATTGAAACCTTCCGTCATATCCGGAGCAGGATCCCAAGCTGCCTGATTGAATGTCCCGTCTCCGTTCGGATTATAAACCGGACGCAAAGGAGACAGCATAATAGAATTGGTAACAGGATTTGCAGAAGCTCTACCTCCCAAATAAGTATTTCTTTTTACATTGGAATAGTTTGTACTTAGACCAAACTTTAACTTATCCGAAGCTTTATGATCTACTGCTGCACTAATGCTCACTCTGTCAAATTTTGCGGATTTGACTAAGGGCTCATTTTGATAATAAGAACCTCCTAATCTAAAAGATGTATTCTCACCACCACCAGATGCACTAAAATTATATGTGTTTACAACTGATGATGATCTATTTACGACATCTGTCCAATCTGTATATTTACCCGTATAGTTATTTCCTATTGTATTGCCTGCATCATCTTTAACGTCAAAATTTCGCTTAATGTAAGTATTCAAATAGTAATCTGTAGCTTGGTCCAAAGTTGTGAAATTTTGTCCAAGCTCCACTCTATTGTTCCACATCAAGATTCCACCATACTTGATGTACTCATCACCTGTCATGAGGTCAAGTTTATCAAAAGCTCTGTCTTGTATACCTGTTTCTGTAGAAAATTCAAATCTCGTTTTCTGATTAAATTTTCCTTTTTTTGTTTTGATGATAATTACACCATTGGCACCTCTAGATCCATATAAGGCAGTAGAAGAAGCATCCTTAAGTACTGAAACAGATTCAATAGAATTGGGATCTAAAGAAGCTAAAGGATTCCAAGATTCCATCATTTGAGCATTATCAGCACCTTTACCGATAACAATTCCATCAATAACGTATAGTGGATTTGGTGTTCCTTTCAAGGAACTTACTCCTCTCACAATTATCATATTGGAAGATCCAGGATCCCCACTGGCAGATGAAAAATTAAGCCCCGCAACCCTTCCATTTAGAACTTCATCCACAGTGGAAAAAGGAGTAGATTCAAAATTTGCCTTTCCAACTACGTTGTAGGAACCTACTTTTTGGGCAGGATCTAATTTTACTCCTCCAATCAATACTACCTCTTCAATCTCTTTTGTTTTTGTGACAGTATCAGTTTTTGATTTAACCGTAGTTTTTTTCTGTGCCATTAATGCTTGACCTGTGAAGAAGAGAACCCCAACAGACAACAATCGTAATTTTACATTCATATTAACACTATTTAATTATAATCTGCAAATATGTTAAAAAATATTAACAATACAAAATTTATCACAAGTTATAATTATCAAATTGATTATATAATTTAATATTTAATCAAAATATGCCAATTTATTTTTAATTTAATTGAATTCTTTATCAATTAATATGAACACCATAACAACTACGCATGCAATATTAAACAGAATAATTAATATTAAATATTTTATTTAGAATTATTATAAATAACATTTTAATCACAAAAAAACCGCCTATTACACGGTTTTCAATTTATAATCTTTTAAAATTATTTAAGTTTTTTCTTAACAGCTACTTCTTCATAGACTTCAAGAATATCTCCGACTTCGATATCATTGTAACCTTTGATATTAAGTCCACATTCGTAACCTTTGGTCACTTCTTTCACATCATCTTTGAAACGTTTCAAACTTTCCAGTTCACCATCGAATTTCACAATACCATCTCTAAGAAGTCTGATATTGGAATTTCTGGTTACCTTACCTGTAAGAACCATACAACCTGCAATAGATCCAACTTTAGAAATTCTGAAAACTTCACGGATCTCCACATTACCAATAACTTGTTCCTGAATTTCCGGAGAAAGCATTCCTTCCATCGCTTCTTTCACTTCGTCGATTGCTCGGTAGATGATAGAATATGTTCTGATCTCCACTTCTTCTTTATCAGCGATATCTTTTGCATTTACACTCGCTCTTACATTGAAACCAATCATAATGGCATCAGAAGCTGCAGCTAATAATACATCAGATTCTGTAATCTGTCCTACACCTTTGTGAAGAATGTTAACCTGAATCTCTTCTGTTGACAATCTCTGCAACTGATCCGACAATGCTTCAACAGATCCATCCACATCACCTTTCAAGATAATATTCAACTCTTTGAAATCACCCAATGCGATACGACGACCGATCTCATCAAGCGTTAAATGTTTCTTGGTTCTGATAGACTGCTCTCTCTGAAGCTGTTCTCTCTTATTTGCAATGGTTTTCGCTTCTTTTTCATCAGCAAAAACTCTAAATTTATCTCCTGCAGTTGGTGCGCCGTCCAAACCTAAAATGGTAACTGGAATCGATGGACCTGCACTTTCCATAGCTTTTCCACGTTCGTCAAGCATTGCTTTTACTTTACCGTGGTTTTTACCTGCAAGCACGTAATCTCCCACCTTTAAAGTTCCGTTTTGAACTAACATTGTTGCTACATATCCACGACCTTTGTCCAAGGCTGCTTCTATTACTACTCCACTTGCCTGCTTGTTAGGATTTGATTTCAATTCCAACATTTCTGCCTGAAGCAATACTTTTTCTAATAACAGATCTACATTGTTACCAAACTTAGCAGAGATTTCCTGCGCTTGTACATTTCCTCCCCATTCTTCAACCAAGACATTCATTGCGGAAAGCTGCTCTCTGATTTTGTCTGGATTTGCTCCTGCTTTATCTACTTTATTGATTGCAATAATCATTGGAACGCCAGCAGCTTGTGCGTGAGCAATAGCTTCCTTCGTTTGTGGCATTACGTCATCATCCGCCGCAACAACGATGATGGCGATATCCGTAATTTGAGCACCTCTGGCTCTCATTGCTGTAAACGCCTCGTGGCCTGGTGTATCCAAGAATGTAATTCTTTGACCACTTTCCAATTTTACGTTATAAGCACCAATGTGCTGTGTAATACCTCCGGATTCTCCAGCGATTACATTTGTTTTCCTGATATAATCCAGTAAAGATGTTTTACCGTGATCTACGTGTCCCATTACGGTTACAACGGCTGCTCTTGGCAATAGATCCTCTTCCAGATCTTCAACATCGTCAGCCGCAGCTTCTTCTACATCAGCATCAGAGAATTCGATTTTATAACCAAATTCGTCAGCTACCAATAGTAATGTATCAGCCTCTAAACGCTGGTTCATCGTTACCATTACACCTAGAGAGAAACAAGCAGAGATTACTTCAGTAGCACTTACATTCATTAAACTAGCTAAGTCACTAACAGTGATGAACTCGGTCACTTTTAGAGTTCTGTCCGCAGCATCAATCTCCTGCTGGATTTCGTCCTGCTCTCTTCTCCAAGATCTTTTATCTTTTCTATGTTTAGAACCTTTAGATTTCCCTCCTTTATTAGTTAGTTTTTCTAAAGTTTCTTTAATTTGATTTTTAACCTGCTCATCTGTCAGTTCAACCGGCATTGTACGAGCTTGTCCCTGGCCACCTCTATTATTACCTCCCGGACGATTGTTGTTTCCACCTGGACGGTTATTATTATTTCCTCCCGGACGATTTTGACCACCACCCTGTCCCGGTGGACGGTTACCTTGGTTATTGCCTTGCCCGGCTGGCCTGTTGGCTCCGCCTTGGCCGTTTCCAGTTTGGTTGGTATTAGTTTGCCCTGGAACATCTTTGGTAATACGCTTTCTTTTCTTTTTGGCAGCGTTATTATTAGAGTTTGCAGATGGTTTTCTGGCGAACTGTGCAAGATCAATTTTTTCACCTACGATTTTAGGACCGTCTAACTTTTGGTAAACAGTTTCTATTTTCTGAGAATCTTCAGAATCGGGACCTTGGACAATTTCCATTGGTTTTACCGGTTCTGCCTCTACTTTAGGTTCTGGTTTTACTTCTTGTTTTGGCTCTTCCGCTACAATAGGCTTTGGCTGTTCTTTCGGTTTTTCCGAAGGCTTAGATCTTCCTGTATCTATTGTAGAAAGGTCGATTTTATCTAAAACTTTGAACTCCTGTTTTTCTTCTTTTTTTACAACCTCTGGCTGTACTTCTTTTTTCTCTTCTACTACGGGAGCAGCAGCAGGAGCAGCAACCTCTTCCGCAGGTTTAGCTGCCGGATTGAGGTCAATTTTACCCAAGATTCTTGTTTCGGGTCTTGCGTTTGATTTGGCTCTTATAACCTCAGGTGCTTTTTCTTCGATCGCTAATTTTTCGTCAGGAACTTTAGAAATAACCACCTCATGAGAAGCTTTTCTCTGTTCTCCATCTTTTCGGAACTCAGCTTCCAATGCAGAAAATGCCTGTTCTTCCAATAGAGCGTTAGGATTACTGTCCACTTCTATCCCTTTGCCCTGCAGATATTCCACAGCTCTAGGTATAGAAATGTTAAGTTCTTTAACGGCTTTATTTAATCTTATTTTTGGCATAAATATAAATTTGCTTTTGGCTTTAGCGTTTAAGCTTTTGCTTTATTTTTCTTTTTTATTAAATTTTCAATTCTCCGGAGATCCAAAAAATTGTCTTTCATTTTTACTATCCTTCTAATTCTTCTCTTAGAATATTTTTCACATCGTCAATTGTTTCTTCTTCAAGATCAACAATTTTTAACAATGCGTCCGTATCTTTATCCAAGACACTTCTCGCAGTGGTAAGTCCAACTTTTTTGAACTCATCGATAATCCAAGCTTCGATCTCGTCTGAGAATTCTCTCAATTCAACATCATCGTCATCAGAAGTTTCTCTGTAAACATCAATTTCATATCCTGTCAACCATGATGCCAACTTGATATTCTGTCCTTGTTTACCGATCACTTTAGAAATTTCTTCTACTGGTGTGTAAACCAACGCGTAGTTAGATTCCTCGTTTATTTCAATTTTATTGATGATGATATTTCCCAAAGCTCTCTTCACAAAGATCTCAGGGTTTTTTGACCACTGGATCACATCAATATTTTCATTTTTAAGTTCTCTTACAACGCCGTGGATTCTGGAACCTTTTACACCAACACAAGCTCCAACAGGATCAATTCTGTCATCGTATGCATCTACTGCGATTTTCGCTTTTTCTCCAGGAATTCTTACCACTTTTTTAAGGATAATAGTTCCGTCCTGAATCTCAGGAATCTCAAGCTCTAATAATTCTTCTAAGAACTTCGGTGCAGTTCTGGAAACAATGATCTGTGGTTTTGAACCTCGGAAGTCAACACTTTCTACAATACCTTTAACAGTTTCTCCTTTTTTGAAGAAATCGGAAGGAATTTGATTTTCCTTAGGTAAGATGAATTCATTGTCCTCATCATCCAAAAGGATCACGTGTTTGTGACGGATATGGTGAACTTCACCAATGATAATTTCTCCGATTCTATCTTTGAACTGCTCGTACAATGAAGCGTTGAAATGCTCCTGGATTTTCGTAGCCAAGATTTGCTTCAAAGTTAAGATGCTTCTTCTTCCTAATTTATCAACCGCGATCTCCTGTGTATATTCTTCTCCAACTTCAAAAGTTGAATCTATTTTTCTAACCTCAGAGATTTCGATTTCCAAATCATCATCTTCAGACATTTCGTCTTCAACAATGGTTTTATTCAAAAATATCTGAAAATCCCCTTTGTCAGGATTTACGATCACATCAAAATGGTCATCAGAGTCATATCTTTTTCTGAGAAGAGTCTTAAGAGAATCTTCGATAATAGCCATTAAGTCTATTTTGCTGATATTCTTTATTTCTTTAAAATCACCAAAGGCTTCTATTAAAGCTAAATTATCCATATCCTAATATATAATT
>Ga0157370_10000938_pt1 | contig 37043 bp, 41 predicted proteins | sample C35metaG_FD_113463 | JGI IMG/M metagenome (GOLD analysis project Ga0157370, IMG submission 113463) | Corn rhizosphere microbial communities from Kellogg Biological Station, Michigan, USA - C3-5 metaG | ecosystem: Host-associated > Plants > Roots > Rhizosphere > Soil | place: USA: Michigan... | reverse complement strand
TCTCGCGGGGACTGAATCTGCGGCGCCTCGTAATCATGCGGCCAAGCCTCCACGATGGGAAACAGCGCCAATAGGATGCCGCCGGGTGCCAGAATGCGAAAGAGCTCTTTCAGAGCCTTGCGATGATCGACATGTTCCAGCACATGCGAGCAGATGATGAGGTCCCAGCTTGCGTCGGGCTGGTCGATAGTTTCGATATTCAGCTGCAGATCGACGCCTTTGGCATATAGGTCGGCCGTGCGGTAAAGGCCTACCCGCGGCTCGACATGCCGGCGCACATTATCTTCCGGCGCGAAGTGAAGGAGCCGCGTCCCGGCATTCAGCATCTTTTCTCCTTCAAGCGCCAATCCGAGCAGGCGGTTGCGCGGCAGCGATCCGCAGCGCGGACATACCGCGTCATAGGTGAAAATGTCGGGAAAATGAATTTCGGCGAGGAATTTTCCATGGTAGCCACACATCACGCAGTCGCGTGGTTCAAATCCATAGACCCGTGGCAGCAGTGCAACCAGTTTCCGGGTGGCGCGTAGCCTGTTCCAGGTTGCCGGAAACCGTTTTTTGAGGAGGGCTTTAATCGCCATTCAGGGTACGCAGCAAGATGGCTCCTTGATCCACACGAAAGCCGATTCGACCTTGTGTTGCCAGGACCGCGAGTTCGCGAAATTCAATTGAGATACTTTTTGGATCCGAGGGTGCAAGAACCGCATCCAACCAGCCTAGCATCCCGAATTTTGGCAGGGCAAGCATGGGATTTTATCGGAAAGTCGCCGTACAAATGGCCAGCCAAGCGTTGAGGGCCCCATCCGATGCGACTGAGTGATCGAACATGCATCTTCACGACACCCGGCGATATCCCGCAGGGCCTGTTTGGTGGGGTGTTCTTATTCGCGTTCGAGATGCTTCCATACCTTCAATTGAACAAGATGCGCCCTGCCTGGTCCATCGCCTCAAAACTGTACGGCAGCGAGCCGGATTTCGAGGTCATCCCCGGTTTGTTGGACTTGGCATACAAGGCGCCGGCAGACATCGAGGCCAGAATTAATTTGCTGGAACTCAAGCAAGATCGACCGTTCGCGCTTGGTAACGACTGGTACAAACTTAACTTGCTCTGGTCGGAATATTTTCGAGTGCCCACCAGGATCCAGCAGGCCGTTCGGAGCCTGGGGAATTTGGGGGAGACGCTAGGCATTCATTATCGCGGCACAGACAAAAACACGACCGCTTGGGACAGCAATCCCGTCAGTTTCGAAGACTTTACACTGATTATAAAGGACATGTTGCAGCGGAAGCCCGCATTAAAGCGAGTTTTTCTCGCAACGGATGAAGCAGCTTTCGTCACTTATCTCAGCAGCAATCTCGATATTCCGGTCGCGAGTTTTGGAGCTGGCCGGCACCATTTGGAACAGAAGACGGAGGAGGAGCGTACGACCGAAGCCGATCGCGCCCTTATTGATTGCCTGGCTTTGTCCCGTTGCGCGGTGGTCCTTAATACCTCGTCGGCATTATCCGCCTTCTCCAAGGTTTTGAATCCCGACCTGGAAATCTACCGATGTGCGGCAAGCAAAATGTTTGCCGACATACCTTATTTTCCGATCGCCTATATACCGCGATATGAATCGGACGATGTGGTGGTCGCAGAGATCCTCGCTCGGACAATGGCAGACGATTGGCTGTCAAATCCTGCTGCCCGGCGGTTCCGGAAAAAATTCGCATTCAAATCAAGGGCTCCGTTTCGGGCATTGTTTCGGCGAATGCGTAAGCGAGTCCGAAACCTGCGGCCTATCGGTGGCTGATACTTCGCGCGACGATGCCTTGGTGGCTTGGAGCGCGGTAAGATGGGACCAGATTTCGGCGAGCAGCGATCAGGCCCAGAAGCGCGCCCAGCATCATGAATACGACCGGATGATTGTCTTGCTGGCTGAATACGGATTTGGCGACCATGAAAGCGACAAAGGACGCCGTGATAGGAAGCAAAAACGATTGGTCCTCGTTCCCCGTCTTATCTGTCAGATAGCGTCTCGAACCCTCATACATCGCGATCGCGAAGATGCCGTAATAAGCGATGAAGCCAAGGACCCCATACTCGATGGCGACTGAGAGGAAATAGGAATCAATCGTGATAAAATCAGAGGCATTGGAGATCGTGACGGCGGCTTGCCCAATTCCATAGCCAAACGGCCATTGCAAAAGCTTGGCCATGCCAACATGGAGCTGTTCGATGCGGGCTTGCGTGCTTGCGGTATGCGACGCATCGCCCATTATCATGATGTAAAAGCGATGGGACGCCGCCATCATCAGGCCGACGACCCCGATCGCCGCGGGATAGAAAAAGAAAGTTGCTGCGGCGATCAGGCTGGTCTTGTTTCGTTGCCAGTGCCTGAAAGCTGCCATCAAAAGGTAAACGGACGACGCGCCCAGCGCGCCGACCATTCCCAGCTTAGAACCGCTCAGGAAATCGGCGTAGACGATGAGTGGAATGGAGGCGCACGCCGCGATTCTCAGCTTCGCTGGCCAGCGGGGTGTGCAAAAGTGCAAGGCAAATGGAAGCGTCAGCGCAAGATATTCCGCCAAGCCCAATGGCGTGGTGAAGGTCGCTTCTGCGCGGTACAAATTCGTGTAGGCGCGCATATGAACGGACAGGATGAATTCGACGGCCTCGTCGTTTATCTTCAGAAAGCTGGGAATATGCCCAGCCCAGGGCAGTCTGCCGATGCGATGCTCCCATATGGCTACAATGCTGACAAATATGGCCATGGCCCAAAGTACAAGAGCCCAACGTTTGATCTGCCCCGGCCGCGAAAACAGGTAAGCGGCGGCGAAGAATGTTGCAGTCCAGGTTGTCTGGGCGACGATGAACTTCTGAACAGAGGCGGAGATATTTTTAGATTCCCCAATCGAGACCAGCTGTATGAGAATAAAAATGCACAGCAGCGTGGGAATTGCAGAGACCGTCCGCAATGAACGACCCGTATCGGCACGGAATTGAGGTGAGATGGAGTAGCAGATAAGCAGGAGCAACGTCATCGGAAAGGACGTCAGTCTGATAAGCGTTATCCATGGCAGGCCTGGTAATGAGATCGCGAGATAATTGGGCCAACAGATCAGGACAACGAAGAAGGCGTAGAAAAACCAGCTGAGCTGCCTTGTTGGTGCCCAGTTGACGTCAGGAAGCGCCCAGATCGCCAGCAGCATGACGAAAATCACGGGCATGGCGAGGAAAGCGAAGTAATACGGTACCAGGACGGAAAAGAAGAAGCCATAAATGAAGCAGAACAGCATCAAGGCTATGAAGCCGAAGATGCGCCTCAGCGTGTGCCGCTTCAAAGAATGATATTGCGCCAATGCCGGAAGCCGCGTCTCCGGGGAAACGGAGTTTCGGCGCGGCCAAATCCGCCAGCCCCGTGCAGCTTGTTCAACGTCGCTTGTCGTCATCGAAATTCAGCTGCTTTGGCCCGAGCGTCCGGCAAGAGGTTGGGATATTGGGCTAAAAGGGCCCGAAGCAAGCTTACCACTTTCGCGCCGCATCCGGAATTGCCTCAGTTCGGATATGGCCGGCTTCCCTGAAGTCCGGTCGCTTCAGCCTGGAGCTGAACCGCTGTCTCAAATGACTCCTCCAGGATTCCCCATTTCAAAGTTCGAATGTTGGTTCTTATGACGCGGGCCGGGTTCCCGGCTACAAGCGTATGGGGTGCGACATCTTTGGTCACCACTGAACCGGTTGCCACAATGCAACTATCACCAACGCGGATGCCAGGAAGTATAATGGCGTGCGCGCCGATGAAACAATTTTTGCCTATGTAGGTATCTGTATGAATAACACGCGCCAAATCGTGTGAGAGAATAACGGCGCCGAAGGCCACCAGCGTGCCTTCCCCTATATGGATGCCACGCGGATTCGTACGATCCAGATGGGCCTTGAGGGATATCTGCGTATCCGGATGAATGTTCATGCCTAGCCTCCGCAAATACAGGCAACGGAGACGGAGCAACAAGCGTCTGGTCGCGAGAGACAGGCGCCGAATCAGGCTCTTTCGATCTGGAGCGCGCCGCCTGGTTCTTGCAGGGGAGGACTGGGTAATTTCTTCCATACTGTGCGATCACCGTACGTGTTCAGGCCTTTGGCCGGCATTCTATTGCGGAGCGTTTCCGACGAACGAAACCGGCTCAAGCGTCGAGGTCATAGAACTCACCTGGTCCGTCGGAAGGTATACGGACCCGCCACCGCTCGTGCCGCCGTTCCAGTTCACCGTTAAGAAAGCTGGACAGGGCTTCCACGGAATGGACCCCACTATAGAGATCAATCAACTGCCGGATCATCGTCTGGCGGCGTTCACTTTCTTCCGCGGAGTGTGTGTTAACCGGTACAGCGCGCGCGTGAGTGGGAGCGACAGCCGCTTGTGACGTCCGGCGCTTCCGCAGTTCGACGACAATCAGGGTCAGCAAGGCGCCAAACGCCATGGCCAGAAGGAGGGCAGAGACGGTCAGGACCGTCGGTTGTTGGAAGATGTTGCCCGCGAATTCCACCGCCAGATACCTTCATTCCAATATCGAGAGTGGCCAAAAGGCCGACCGCAAATTTTCAGACGGTGAAAGGTGATTCTTTGAGGAAGTCTGCCGCCCCGTACATCACACTTCTCGCCGGTGACACAGAAAAGGCTTAAACAACTTCAGAATGCTTATCCAGACGCACGCCCCGGCACGGGCATTAACCACCACAACCCGCTGACCCGCCACGAGCTTATGATCTAACTGCTTGAATATACTCATGAATCGTGAAACATTTCCGGCGCTATCAAAACCCCGATCATGCCGGGCGGCTGGTTCGGTCCGGAAATCTTGCGAGAAAATGCTGGCATGAGTGAAGTGGCATCGGCCGGACGGCGCGGCATTATCCTGGCGGGTGGCGCCGGAAGCCGTTTGTTTCCCATGACCAAGAGCATCAGCAAGCAGCTGATGCCGGTCTATGACAAGCCGATGATCTACTACCCCATATCCACGCTGATGCTGGCCGGTATCCGCGAAATGCTGATCATTACGACGCCGCGGGACAAAGACAGCTTTGTCGAACTTTTGGGCGATGGATCGCAATGGGGTTTACGGCTTCAATATGCCATTCAACCGGAGCCGGGTGGTCTGGCACAGGCGTTCCTGATCGGCGAAGAGTTCCTTGATGGTCGTCCATCCGCCTTGATCCTGGGCGACAACATCTTTTACGGCGAAGGGTTGGGAAAATTGCTGGTGGGCGCAAATCGTAATATCGCCGGCGCCACCGTTTTTGCTTATCAGGTTTCAGACCCGAAGCAGTATGGCGTTATCTCGTTTGATGCTGACAGCAAGCCAAACGCCATCGAGGAAAAGCCCGCCAAGCCGAAGTCACACTGGGCGGTCACCGGCCTATATTTTTACGATCGCAAAGTCGTGGATTTTGCAAAAGCAATCCGGCCCTCGGCGCGCGGAGAGCTCGAGATAACAGATGTTAATCGCCTCTACCTGGAATCGGACGAAATGCAGGTTGAGCTGATGGGCCGCGGTTTTGCCTGGCTTGATACGGGAACACATGATTCCCTTATGGACGCGGCTCTGTATGTCCGCATTTTGGAGCAGCGACAGGGATTCAAGATTGCCTGCCCCGAGGAGATCGCCTGGCGTATGGGATATATCTCGACGGGGCAGTTGCGCGAGATCGCGGAGCCACTGGTGAAAAGCGGCTATGGCGAATATCTGCTGAATCTGTTGCGCGATTTGGGCACCGCTTCATAACCACCCCAAGCACTTTGGAATGATATGAAAATCATTGTAACCGATATCCCGGACCTGAAAATCATTGAACCGAGAGTGTTCTCTGATGACCGGGGCTATTTTCTTGAGACCTGGAATGCCCAAAGCTTCAGCCGGGCCGGCCTGAATTGGACCTTTGTCCAGGACAACCAGTCCAAATCGCACCGCAACGTGCTTCGAGGCCTGCACTATCAGATCCAGTCGCCGCAAGCGAAGCTGGTGAGGGTGGTGACGGGCGCCATCTATGATGTTGCTGTCGATCTGCGCCGTGGTTCACCGACTTTTGGCCGCTGGGCCGGCGCGGAATTGTCGGAAACCAACCACCGGATGATGTTGATCCCGACCGGATTCGCCCATGGCTTCCTGTCGCTCGCGGATGAAACGCAGCTGGTTTACAAGTGCACGGATTTCTATGCCTCTCAGCACGAGCGGACGATCATGTGGAACGATCCCGATCTGGCAATCGCCTGGCCGCTGGCCGCTGGCGAGCAGCCCATCGTATCGTCAAAGGACGCCATGGGCCGGGGCTTGCAAGAAGCGGACGTTTTTGCATGAAAGTTCTGTTGCTTGGCAGCACCGGCCAGTTGGCCCTGGCCTTGCAGGCGACCAAGCCAGGACATGTGGCGCTTATCGTTGCGGGGCGCACTGATATTGATCTTGCCAAACCGGCGGCTGTCGAAGATTTCGTTTCCAACATCAAGGCAGATCTAATCGTCAACGCGGCCGCATATACGGCTGTGGACAAGGCCGAGAGCGAAGAAGAACTCGCTTACAAAATAAATGCGCAGAGCGTGGGCGCGATCGCCGCGGCGGCCGCTCGCACGGGCGCGCGCTTCATCCACGTTTCCACAGATTATGTTTTCGATGGACGCAAGGCCGGCCTCTATGATCCGGACGATGCGACTTCGCCGATAGGGGCCTATGGGCGCTCAAAGCTGGGGGGGGAGAAGCTCGCATTGTCTCGCTGCCCGAACAGCCTGATTGTGCGGACGGCCTGGCTGTACAGCGAGCATGGCAGCAATTTTGTAAAGACCATGCTGCGGCTCATGTCTTCGCATCCGCAGGTAAGGGTGGTTGCGGACCAGATCGGGACGCCGACTTATGCCGGTTCCCTGGCACAGGCACTGTGGCGCCTGGCCGGGACCGATCATCGGGGGATTTTGCATTTCACTGATAACGGTGTGGCGTCCTGGTACGATTTCGCGTGCGCCATTCAGGAGCTATCCTTGCAACGCGGCCTGTTGAAAGATCGCGTGCCGGTGCTGCCGATCTCCACAGCGGATTTTCCGACTCCCGCCAAACGGCCAGGATTGAGCATCCTGGACAAGTCCAAGACCTGGGCCATCTTGGGCGGTCCTGGCGATCATTGGCGATCGACTTTGGGGCTGATGCTTGACCGGTATCGCGGCGCATGACGTCTGCCCTCAGGGCGCGGGCTTGGGGTTTTCCTGCGGTTTCGGCATGGCGGCGGCGATGCCGGACATCGACTTGCCTCGGTTCTGCATCTCCTTTTCGCACCGGCCCGTTTCGGTGAGGAATTCCGCGGCGGACATCCGGCCGAAGGCTTCAGCGGTGGCTGAAGGCAGATCGAGGTCCGGTTTGGCCGCAGTTACACGCCCGAGATAGTAGTAGCCGCCAATCAGCGATTCCAGCTGATGCCGTGCGTCAGGCAGCTGGTTGATCTTTGCCATGATGGACAGGCAGCGCAAATCGGCGGCACTGTCACCGGCTTCTTCAGCCTTGGCGATGTTCGCTGTGACCACAATAGCGCTCAGCAGGAACAGGGCGAGAGAAGGGCGCATGGCCACCACCGATCTTGGAAAGATGCTCCCGGCAGTATTCACGTCCGGCGAGCCGGCGTACAGCCCGCAGCATCGATCGGCCAGAATATGGGAATCACCAACCCGCAGCCTGGCCCTTTGGCGTGGTCAAAAAAAAAGACCGCCCGAAGGCGGTCTTTTTCACTTTGAGGATTTTGTCGCTTAGGCGACCACGGCGCTCCGGCGACGGCCATTGCGCAGCATGAAGCCGATAAAGCCAAAGCCCAGGATCATCATCGCCCAGGTCTGCGGCTCAGGAACTCCGGTGATCGTGGCGGCGAAATTGTCGAACTCGAACGCAGGCGCGAAGGAACTGAACACGATCTGGTTCACCTTGTCGGAGGCATCGAAGGTGAAGAAAAAGCGACGATTGGCTTCGTCACCAGTCTTGCTTCCATCGGCGATCGTGCCGTTGCCGGCGATCGCGGCCAAGGCAGTGCCAGAGAAGGAGTCGATCAGCGTGCCGTTACGGAAGAACGAAATGGTATTATAATCGTCGAGCGAACCGATATAGGCACTGAACGTCAGAAACTGATTTCCAGGCTTGGTGGCGAACATGGTGTCCGGCGTTCCCTGCGCTGGCGTACCGAACGTGCCGGTGCCAGCAGCGCCATAATGGGTCGCATCACCCAGCGGGGTCGCCGCGGAGGCCGAAGTGCCCGTGAAAGTACCGCCGCCTGTGTAGGAGAAATGCGTGGTGTCGTCGCCGGCGCCACCTTCGAAGTCCCAAACGGCATTGCTGGGTGCGGCGAGTCCGCTGACACCACCGGTCGGGGAGGTGAAGACGACCGCAGCCGATGCCGTGGTGGTCAATGCCGCAAGTGCGACAGCTGCCAGCGCCAATTTCGCGAAAACACGCATGAGGGACTCCCCTGAAAATCGAGATGTAAACGTAGCAGACCAACAACGGGTTGCAATGTAAATTTGGGCCTAATCCAATGTTAACCATAAATTTTTTGCGACAGGCCCGGGGAGAATTCCTTTATGGTTACTTGGGGTTGCATAAGGTCTGCGCGGACCGAGGCAAGGAACATGATATTTGTTGCTGCGGTGCATACTAGGCATCCGGCGCCCGTACGGCTGTGGCCAGCGCCTTTGGAGTAGCTCAAAAACGCCTCCCTCCGAAGAATATAGGTTCAAAACAAATACTTATGCGAAATCCAGCGCGCCGCTGGATGTCCTTTGGGAGCCTTCCGCTAAGGTCGGCCGATCTTTACCGCGCGGTTGCGCGAGGCATAGCGCGGGATCCTTAGGACAGGGCCCATCCAAGTCCGGTGATCTCCAACAGGCCTCGGACACAACCTTCGATGAGGTGACCGGCGTTGATTGCCCTGAATTTGGGGAGCCGGATGGCCGCCCGATTGCGGAATATCTTTGATGAGGCAGGCCGGGGACGGACAGCTCACCCGATAGCGGATGGCGCGGCGCTAATCGGTCTGGTGCAGCCGACTGTGCTTTGCAGTTTCGCCAAGCAAGAGCTTCAGATGCTTTACCAGCGCAACAGGGTCGGTCGTCGCGCAAACCGGCTTGAGCGATCGCGCGGCCTTCAAGGCAAGAGCCAATTCTTCGGGTGAATTCGCCGGCGTTATAAGACCCCGCGCAGCGAAAGCGTTTGTGATTTCCCGTTGATGATTGTCGTAATGTTCGCCTCTCTCCAGCCTTCTGGGGACGACAATGGTGCGGCAGCCTTCCCGCAACGCGGTAACGACCGACCCTGTGCCGCCATGACAGACGACGATGTCAGCTTCCCGTACATAAGATTTGACCTGGTCGTAAGAGAGAGTTTCGAAAGACTGGAGTCCGGGCGGGGTCAAACCGCCAATGCCGGTCTGGAAGACCACTTCTTCAAAGATCTCGCCTTCTTCCTTTAATTTGGCGACCATCTCGACAAGCCGGTCAAACGGGAATGTCACCCCGACCGTGGCGAACAGGAGCCGCTTTTTGTCGGGCCTGGGTTGATCGAGGATTTTTAGCGGGTCGAATACCGCGGCTGCCGGAAAAGTTTTCGTCAATGCGCTGGACTGCACAATGATGTCGCTCGCGAAAAGCGCGCTTGCCCGGGCGAAAGTAGACGGCGTATCGAACCTGGCAAAAGTCTCGATGAGTATGAACTTTGCCCCAAGCAGCCGGCACCAGACTATAAAGAAGAAGACAGAGCCGGCGCCGGTACTGACGACCACGTCCGGCCGCAGCTTCAGCGCCAGCAGAGCGGACTGCCAAAGGTTTTTCAGGCCGGACCAGATCGCCCGCAAAAGGCCGTCGCGGCGAATTTGGCCGATCGCAAAATGAGGCAAGAAATGAACAGGATGTCGTTGGACAATGCTCCGCGATAGGGCGGTATCCTCCGACACGAAAACATAGTGATGAGGGGACCAGGCATCTTCCAGATCCAGGAGTTGGCGAATATGGCCGCCGCCCGACGCCGCCAGACAGAGACGCAATCGTCCCTTGCCCGCGGAATGGCCGGCCTGCATGTCGTCTTTCAAGTCGACCATATTCATAAGGCGCCTGCACCAAAGACGGCGAAAGACCCGTTCTGCTCTATATGCAAGCAGCATGCCTCCAGCCTGTGCCTCAATGGTTAACCGCTAACCACTTGTCCGGGTTTGAGTTATGGTAGGGACGCTTTGTGGTAATTCCGTGATGAACTCGGTTGGAGCGTGTTCTGAAATTCCCATCTCTTTTGTTAGCCGTATTGTCGGTCGCTGTCGGCGTGTCTGGATGTCACTCCAAGACAGCTAAAGCACCTTCTGGTCAAGTTGTTGCGACGGTAAACGGTCGAGAGATCACGCAGCGCGAACTCCAGATCGAAATGGCCGGTACGACAGCGAGTACTCCGGCTGCCCAAAAGGCGCAACAGCAGGCTGCACTCGATCGCATCATCAGGCGCGTCATACTTTCAAATGCGGCCACTGTCCAAGGACTGGATAAACAGCCGAATTTTGCAATGCTGAGCGAACGGGCAACGCAGACGCTACTGATCCAGCTCTTAGAGACCCAGGTTGCGGCCAGTGTTCCGGTACCTTCCAACGAGGAAGTATCGCAATTTATCCAGACAAATCCGAACATTTTCGCAGAACGAAAATTGATGGATGTTGACCAAATTCGTGCGCCGACCCCCAGAGATCCGAAGATTATCGCGGGAATGAAGCCGCTGAAAAGCCTGGACGAGATCGCTGCCTTTCTGACCCAGAACCACATTCCGTTTCAGCGCGGCACCAATGTCATGGACCCCGTGGGCCAAGACCCCAGACTGGTAAATGCCATCCTGGCTTTGCCGCCGCAGGAGGTGTTCATCGTTTCGTCGGGGAACGAAATCATGATGAACCAGATCCGCGCGAGCCGCGTTCAGCCATTTACGGGGCCGGATGCCGTGCGATACGCGAGCAGTCTCTTGCGGCAACAGCACATCCGGGAGGCCGTTTCCAGAAGGGTGGAAAGACTGGTAACGGAAGGAAAGAAAGCGGTCGTGATCAACAAGGACTTCGGACCTACCCCATCCCGTCCGGCTGCCCCGCGTCGCGCTCTTTAACGATCACCTTCTTCGCACCTGCGGTCGCATCGCCCGAGACTGTCGGGTATTATTGATGATTCGTGGCTGGCCATGAAAAGATCAACCATAGCGCCTGCAGGGATTTTACGATGTTGATTAGGAATACGATCCTATCGTCCTGCGCGCTGTTGGTAGGGTCGCTGGTCCCTGTCTGGGCAAGACCTGGGGTCCCGACGCCCGAAACGCCACCTGTGACAGTGCTGTTTTCTGGAACTTACTTCACCAACATTGCCGCGACGTCCGCTGCATTCGCGGCCGCGCGCGGGTTGAAGCGTGCCGATATCCTCTATGCCCCTTCGTTGAACGTTAATCTGGTCCATGCGGAGGGCGGTCTCTCGCTCTTTCTGTCGGGGCAGGCCGGATACGATATCCACCAAAGGAATTCTATTTTGGATCGGGAGCGGTTGAACCTGCAGGCCGGCGCGGACGCCCAGCTTGAAGGCTGCGTCGCAACGCCCTCCGGAGGCTATTCTCGATTTCAAAGTGATCTGGCCGACCTGAACGTGGTGACAACCAAAAACACGCAAGAGCTGGTTACGGGCGAACTTGACGTGACCTGCAATCAGTCCGGTCGTCTGGTGCCATCCGCGTCATTCACGCAAAGCTGGTCATACAATACGGCGCAGCCCTACAAACCGTCCGATTTTCGCAGCACGTCGGGTAACGGGAGCCTGGCTTATAAGGCAGGAACGATCGGCGACTTTTCGCTCACTGGACTATATGTGCAGACGCTCTATCCCCATCGCGCCATCATAGGGAGCAGTGGGCTGGAGTCAGATGGTTACGATCACTATTCTGTCGGGATTCACTATCAGCGTCCTATTGGTGGAAGCCTGGAATTTGGAGCCTCGCTGTCGCAGGCCTGGATTTCCTATCGGGGTATCGGCAATAATTTCAGTGGCATTACCTATGATGCCTCGCTCACCTACCACGCCAGCCCGCGGCTTAACTTTTCTGTTATGGCAAGCCGGCAAACGCTGCCCACAAATTACCTGAACGCGGCCTATTCCGTAGCGGAATCCTATTCGGCCAACGCTGATTACCGGCTGTCCACCCGCCTTTCCGCCAGCATTGGTGCGGCCTTAACCCATAGCAACTACACGGGCGCCGCTCTGGTGAATGGCATCGATTTGACCGCCCAGACCTACCATTCCTTCCATGGTTCCCTGAACTATACCTTGTCTCCGACTTTCACGGTTTCCTTGACGGCGGCGCAGGATCAACGGCATGCCGATGTGATAGGATATTCCTACGCGGGAGCCCGTTTTGGTCTCTCTCTGTCAAAGAGCTTTTGAATCCAAGAGGACATGTCATGAACTCCGGCAAGGTTCTGGTCATAGCGGCCGCCATGCTGTTGGCGGCTCTGGGACGCCATGAGGCCAATGCGCAACCGGCGCCGGTAACGCCGCCCGCAATCGCGGCCCAACCAGCGCCAGCACCAGCCCAGCCGGCAGGCATGCCGGATCAAGCCTATATCCTCGGTCCCGAAGACGTCGTGCAGGTGGAAGTTCTGGGGCGCACGGACTTCACGACCAGAACCAAGATCGGCGCTGATGGGAAGATACAGTTACCTTTACTCGGTGCCATTCCTGCTGCCGACCGGACCGTACTTCAATTTCGCGACCAGGTTAGAGACGCGCTCCAAAAAGGCGGCTTTTTCAACCGTCCCATTGTCGATGTTCAGGTCGCATCCTATGCAAGTCGATACGTCACGGTTTTGGGAGCGGTGGGCAGTCCCGGATTGATACCGGTTGACCGGCCCTATCGCCTTTCCGAGATTATCGCGCGTGTCGGCGGTGTGCGGGAGAGCGGTGCCGACCATGTGGTCCTGCGTACCAAAAGCGGGGAACGGAACTACACAGTCAAGGATTTGGCGACGGGGGACGACAGCCATGATCCCTATGTCCAACCCGGTGACAAGATTTTCGCGCCCAATGGCGATGTTTTTTACATCAAGGGGCAGGTGAGGGCGCCCGGCTCCTACATCTTGTTGCCCCACATGACTCTGACCATGGCCCTTGCGCGTGGAGGCGGGATTACCGACCTGGGCAGCGACAGCCATATCAAGGTGGTCCGCAAAAATGTCGAAATGTCCCCTAAGGATCTAAATATAGAAATTCTCCCAGATGACGTTATTGACGTGGGAGAAGGTTGGTTTTAGCGGCGCCTTCGCGTCGGGAGATTACACATGTCTTTATCGCAGTTCTGGCGAATCCTGTGGGCGCGAAAGCTGATTGTAGTCGTGACGGCCCTGTTCTGCCTGGCAGGCGGGATCGTGGCTATTTTGATCGTGCCGCCGCGTTGGAAGGCGGAATCGCACGTCTATCTGAATCTGCTCAAGGCCGATCCCGTCACAGGTGAGTATATGGGCACGGCGGCCCGGGCCTATGTGGCGACACAGATCAAGCTGATGTCCGACTATAGCGTCGCGGGGCTGGCCGTGGACAAGCTGGGTTGGCTGTCCGATCCCGATCTTATTGCCCAATATCAGCGGCGGCCTCAATCCGACACTCGCGATTTTCGCCGCTGGCTTGCGCAACGGATCATGGATGGTACGCGAGCCGATCTGCTGGATGGCAGCAACATTCTCGACATTAGCTACACCGGTCAAAGTCCCGAGGGCGCCAAAGCGATTGTTGCCGCGGTCACACAAGCTTATCTGGACACGACCTTGACGTTCCGCCGGTCGGAAGCAAACAAGAATGCCGACTGGTATGGGTTGCAATCCGATAAGGCCAAACAAAGCTTGCTGGCAGCCCAGGCCGCTGTTGCCACCTATGAGCGCGAAAACGGCATTGTCATGCGGGACGACAAAACCGATGTCGACAGTGCGCGTCTCGCAGCGCTTGCCAGTCAAAATGATGTCGCTGCAGTTGGCGGCATTTCGGGACTTGATGCCCAGATCGCAGAGGTCGACAGCGCCATTAAGCAGGCCTCGGAATCCTTGGGCCCCAACCATCCCCAGTTGGTTGCGCTAAGAGAAAAAAGGGCGTCCTTGATGGCCCTTGCGGCTCAGGCCGGTTCACCGCAGGCGGGGGGAGGGATGTCGGCGCGTGTGGCGGCTGCAAAGGAAGCAGTTATCGGAAATCGCGACAAGCTGGCCCGGCTGACGGTGCTGCAAAGCGAGGTCGATATTCGCAAGGATCAGTATGACAAAACCCTGGCGCGTGAAGCTGACTTCCGGCAACAGGCGGCCGTCGTGGATCCGGGCGTAAGTGCGTTGGGGACGGCCTTTGTGCCCGATCAGCCGTCATTTCCCAACAAACCCTTGATCATCGGCGGCTCGCTCGGCCTCGGCCTGGTATTCGGCCTTTTGATCGCGTTGCTGGTCGAATTGCTGGACCGCAGAGTTCGCAGCCCTGAAGACCTCAGTGCAGCCCTGGGCCTGCCGGTGCTGGCCGTTCTAAGACCTGCCGGCTGAGGTCACGTGCGGGATTTCCAGGTCATTGAAAACGACAGCGCCTCTCCACCGGTGAGAGTGAACTCCATCATGACGGTGAGCGGCGAAAGCACGCATTCGTCGGAATCCGTTCGCGCGTTGCGCACCCATATCATGGCACGGCATGTCAGCGCGGGTCATCGCGCGCTCGCGATATGTTCGACCACGCGAGGCAGCGGCTGTACATTCGTCGCCACGAATTTGGCGGTCGCTCTCTCGCAGATCGGGATCAACACGCTTTTGATCGACGCCGATCTGCGAAAGCCGGGGGTGGCGCGTGCACTGGGCCGCCAGCCGGTCAAAGCCGATCTGCAGACCGCCCTGTCCACGCCGGCCAATTTCAGCGACTGCATCGAACGAAACGTGCTGCCGAACCTGTCGGTCATGTTCTCGGCCGGCGGCGTGCGCAACGCCCAGGAGCTTCTGGCCAATTTGCGGTTCGAGCGCTTGATGGATTTCTGCCTTCGGGAGTTTGAATCCACGATTGTGGACACGCCGCCCGCCAATATTTATTCGGATGCACGGCGCATCAGTACGGTCGTCGGATACAGCCTGATCGTCGCCCGGCGCAACCGGACCCATCTCGATGACGTCAAGACTCTGGTGGAGCAGTTGCACGGGGATCACGCCACTGTGATCGGCACGGTCCTCAACGACGCATAACGCCATGGTCGGCCTGGATCAAACCGCTGAAGTCCGACCGAAAAACGCCGGCTTTTCCTGGCCTCTGGCGATTGGCCTGGGTGCGCTGAGTGTGCCTGCGGCGCTCAGTCTTGGTAGCGAAATCTGGTCCAGCGACGCCGGCGCCCACGGTCCCCTGGTGATCGCGATCGCAGTCTGGCTGCTGTGGCTGGAGCGGTCCCAGCTGCAGACCCTCGGGCGACCCGGCAAGGCCTGGGTCGTGTGCTTCGCGCTGATTCCGGCTCTGTGCATGTATATCGCCGGAGAAGCATTCGATTTCATCACCCTGGAGGCGCTCGGTCTTTATATCGTCGTGGTGACGGTCTTTTACTCGCTTTTCGGCGCCCGGGAGATCGCGCGGAACTGGTTCATCTTCGTCTACCTTCTGTTCGCCGTGCCCCCGCCGCGGTCATGGCTGGATGGGGTGACCTTTCCGCTGAAACAATTTGTCTCTTCGCTGGCCGTCTCATTGCTGCAGCTCTGTGGCTTGCCGGTCAGTCATCAAGGCGTCGTGCTATACGCCGCGCAATATCAGTTCCTGGTTGAAGACGCCTGTTCGGGGCTGAACTCCATCATCGGGTTGATCGCCATCGGCCTGTTGTACATCTATCTGGCCCGGCGCAGCTCCTGGCGTTACGCCATGATTCTCGCCGCGCTGACCATTCCGGTTGCAATCATTGCCAATGTCATCCGGATCATTATCCTGATTTTGTTGACGCTCTGGGCCGGCGATGCGGTGGCGCAGGGCTTCATGCACTTCGCTGCCGGCATTGTGCTATTCGCGATTGCCCTCGGGCTTATTTTCCTGCTCGATTTCGCGCTGGTTTCTCTTTCATCCGCCAGGCGGGGGCGCGCATGACCAGTCGCCGCGACGTCCTGATCGGTACGGCGTGCGTTCTCAGCAGTGGCGCCGCCCTGGCGCTGAAGCCGCGGCGGAAAGTTTCGTTGCTGCCGGCCGGCGCGAAACTGAGCGATATCCTGCCGCGTCAATTCGGCCGGTGGGATTCTCGTGACGTCACTGATCTATATGCCCCGGAAACTCCTGACAGTCTGCAGGCGCGGCTCTACGGAGAAACAGTCGCGCGTCTGTACACTGACCGCCAGTCGGGCGCCCAGATCCTGATGCTGATGGCGCATGGAGACAGCCAGAGCAACGAGCTGCAATTGCACAGGCCGGAGGTCTGCTACCCGGCCTTTGGCTTCTCACTCACATCCAGCACGCCTGTGGAGTTGAAGATCGGAAATGGCGTGACCTTGCCGGCGAGGCGATTGCTCGCCCAGTCAAACCGGGAAACCCAGGCCGTGCTTTATTGGACGCGGTTGGGGGAATATTTCCCCGTCAATGTCACCGAACAACGCCTGAACCGTCTGACCACCGCCATGCACCGTTACATTCCAGACGGGCTGCTCGCGCGGTTTTCGATGGATGAGACAGATTCGGGCAGCGCCTTTGCGGCGATTGCGGAGTTCATTCCCGCCCTGCTCGCGCAGATCGCGAATGACCGCCGTGGCGTGTTTGTGGGCACAGCCCGGGCACAATTGCTGGCGCGGGAAGGGCCTGCCTGATCTTGTGCTAAAGCTCGACCCGATCGAAGGGTCTGAGGATGAAAAGGATATAGCCGACCACCGCAACTGTTAACGCGATGGCGGCCCATTTTTGGTCGTTATTGCCCAGATAATTGGCGGCGGCACAGCCGGCCGCGGGCGGCAAGTAGTAGATCGTCCGGTCGGAGGGACGGCTGGGCCCCGCAGAGCGGTGTAAGAACAGGATCGCGAGGGCACCGAATATGACGACGGTCACCCAATCATATATGGTACTCATGCTCCGTTCATTTCTTTCCAAATTAGCTGGGACTGCCGCTGCGTGCGTCAGCAGCGACCAGGAGACAGCAACGATATGCGCGTCAGCGTAATTGTACCACATTACGATGATCTGCGGCGGCTGGATATCTGCCTTGCGGCTCTGGCGAGACAGACATTTCCCCAGGCTGATTTCGAGATCGTCGTGGCTGACAACAATTCCCCGCAGGGTTCGCGGGAGGTGGCGAAGATTATCGCCGGCCGAGCCCGGCTGATCAGCATCGCGGAAAAAGGCGCAGGTCCCGCACGCAATGGCGGCGTGGCCGCATCAATCGGCGAGGTTTTAGCTTTTCTGGATTCGGACTGCGTACCGGAACCACAATGGATAGCGGAAGGGCTGGCAGCTCTGGAGAAGCAGGATGTGGTGGGAGGAAGTGTGGGCATTTTCGTGGATGCCCCCGAGAGGTTAACCGCGACGGAGGCGTTCGAAATTATTTTCGCGTTTCAAGTCGAGCGATACCTTGAGCGCGAGGGTTTCGTGGTCTCAGCGAACCTGTTTTGCCGTCGCGATGTGTTCGACCGCGTCGGCGGATTTGCCACGGAAGTTTCGGAAGACGTCGATTGGTGTCATCGCGCGTCGGCGCAGAATTTTCGTATTGGATTCGCGCGAAAGGCCGCGGTGGGACATCCGGCACGCCGGTCATGGGCCGAGCTCAAACGCAAATGGTCCCGGATCAACTCCCAGACCTATATGCTGAAACAGAAAAAGCGCGGCGGGAAGCTGTTATGGGCCTTTAAATGCTTCCTGCTGCCGATCTCTGCGCTCGTCCATACCCCGCGCGTCCTGATGTCACACAAACTATCTGGGCGCCAGAAGCTCGCGGCGCTCGTTATCCTCTATCGCATACGATTGTGGCGGGCGTGGGACTATTGCCGGCTTCTGATGCTCGGCCCATCGCTTGCCTGATTTGGCCCTGTGGTTTTGACCGGCGTTAACGGCTCTGTTTGAGGATCGGCGTACAATCGGTTGCAACGACATCAAGCGGTGGAAAAGTATTTGCATATCCGGTATTAATCATGGGCTCGAGCTATTTTATGGTTTCTTTTCAATAGGTTCGAGCGGCGGCAAATGGTGATTTTGTGACTTTGAGCAGCAAGTTGGCCGGTTGGATGGGCCTCGGAAGCAGAGAGTCCGCCAGCGACAAGGTGGGCGAGCCTTCCGAGAATCAGGCGACCGTTCAGAGAAACTCTGCGGCGGGCGTTGGTGTCCCATTCCCGCGGTTTCGCGCGACAGCCAGCGATCAACTTGGCTTGCAAGGCGACTCCGGCTTCGCACGGGCGCGCATGAAGCTGCTCGAATATTTTACGCCCTCCCAGCCAGTCAGTGACCGCAAACGGTTTGCAGGGCGTTCCGACGTTTTGAGCTCCGTCATTCGGGCAATCGAAGAACAGCGCCTGCATGTTGTCGTTTACGGGGAAAGAGGACTGGGCAAGACGTCTGTCATGCACGTTCTTACCCAGGCGGCGCGCGAAGCCCGCTATCTCGTCGTCTATGTATCTTGCGGAGCCGATTCGAGTTTCGACGAGGTTTTCCGCACGGTGGCGGCCCATATTCCGATGCTGTTTCACAGCACTGTCGGTCCGACCTCTCCGGAGGTCGAAAAGGGCAAGACCTTGGCCGAATTGTTGCCCTCCGTTCCAATTTCCCCCCGCACGGCAAGCGATATGCTTGCCAAAGTCGTTGGCACGCGCGTCGTCGTCGTGCTCGATGAATTCGACCGGTCGCACTCCAAGGAATTTCGCCAGAACATTGCGGAGCTTATCAAGAACCTTTCCGATCGCCTGGTGCGCGTACAGCTGGTCCTCGCGGGCGTTGCCAGCAACCTGACCGAGCTTCTCGAACATATTCCATCGATCCAGCGCAATATATTTGCGCTCCAGATGCCGTGGATGCCGCCGGCGGAGATCCGGGCGCTCATCAGAAATGGCGGGCAGATGTGCGGGTTGAGCTTCGATGATGCATCGGAGAGCGCCATCGTTTCCACCGCGCACGGCTCGCCCTACCTCGCAACGCTTCTCGGTCATCATGCCGGCATGAATGCGATCGATGGGCAGCGGGTCCGTGTTGGGGCCGCCGATGTCAGTGCCGCCATCACAGCGGCTGCCGGCGAGTTTTATGGACGAATGTCAGGCAAGGTGCGCGATCAGCTGAAGCACTATGTTGGCGACAACCCGGTCGATATTCTTGGAATCGTAGCTGGTGTTTCGCTGCTGTCGAGCGGCACGTTCCGTCTGGAAGATCTTTGGGCCGGTGCTGCGGGCCTCGGAGGCGCCGAGCGAGCTGAGTCTGTCGTGGCGGATATGGTTCGTGCCGGTCTCCTGGTGGAAAGCAATTCCGAGGGAGCTCGCCGCTTTCGCTTTTTCGAGGACGGGATAGCTGCCTATCTGTGGCTGCAGTCTGCCGCGCAGAAATTGCGTACGGAACAGAGGCCCGCGGCCGCCGCGACCGTCGCGCTGGCGCAGAGCAAGAAGCTGATTTAAGTCAGTCGGCTAACTTTTCAGTCTTGGAATGCCGCGGCGTCCGAGCAGGCCGGAGAACCAGCCCGACAAGGCGTAGGTAAACTGACGTACGGCGCCTTTGCGAAGATACCGCAGCGCCAGCAACAGCAGTGCAGCGGCGCCGGCTATCGGCAATCGGAACGGAAAATGATCCCGAGTGATCAGGATCTTGTTACGCTCATCAAGATAGACGGAGAGCCGGGAACGAGCCCCAGGCGACATGGACCTGCCGGTGCTTGTCCCTTGTTTGTGCAGAACGGTTGCACCTGGGGCAAAGCCGAGCTTTAAGCCCTTTCGCGCGGCCGTCAGGCACCAATCGATCTCTTCGCAGTAAAGAAAAAATTCTTCCGACATTGAACCCGTGCGCTGTACGAACTCGCGGCTCACCAGCATGGAAGCGCCACTAAGATAGGTCTGCGCTTGTTCAATCGCGGCGGCGTCTGGAAGTGTCTCAAGAGCGCTACCCGAGCCGATTGAAACGGCTCTGGCAAGCCAGCTTCTCCATGCTCCTCCATGAGATTGGACGCGACCGTTGGGGAAATACACTGTGTTGCCGACGGCCTGAACATCGCCTTGCTCCAGGCGCCTGACCAGGGCGGCAAGCGCGGCAGGTGTCGGTTCCGTGTCGGGATTGAGAATCCACCAGGCATCAGCGGATGGCGATGCAGCGATACACTGATTGATCCCGCTCGCGTAGCCTTTGTTGGCGGGCGACTTGATGACTTTTACAGGCTGACCGCCGGCAAGCGGCGCCGAGAAAGTATCCCGCAAGGTCTGATAGGTCCGCTCGCTGCCATTTTCGCAGATGACAACCTCAAAGTCCGGATATGTGCTTTGGGCGATCGCGCCAATGCAGCTGTCTATGTCTGCCGTATTGTTGTAACCGACAATGGCGATCGCGACGTGTGAGCTCATGTTTCCGGCACCAGCCAGCGCAGCAGCAGATTTGTGATCAGAGGTAAAAGCGCGAATATTCCGCAGACCGGAAGCAGATGCCCGAAATGCGAGTCAGGCGCAAGAGTGTGGCCTTCGCATCGTTAACCTTTTAGGATGCGCTGTTTAGTATGCCAACAAAAATTAAGGTCACGATATTCGCGAGATGCTAAGACCAAAAGAAGGGGCGTCGCTCCATTGCCTGGTGAGTAGCCGTATTTTTCATTTGGCATTATTCGATTTCGCATCGTGACAACCGTCAAGCTGAGAGCCGCTCATATTGTGGGTTTGCAGACCAATCATAGCAGCGCACACAAGATGAGCGGCAAGGCGATCGTGGCGAAAGTTGGCGTCGTTCTGTTGAACTGGAACGGCTGGCGATACACGGTCGCGGCGGCCGGATCGCTGCAATCCAGCCCCGGTGTCTCCATCACGACACTCGTAGTCGACAATGCCTCGACCGACGGTTCGCTGGAGCATCTACGTGATGCGCTGCCCGAAGCGGAGATTATCGCAAACCCTGTGAACGCCGGATTCGCCGGCGGGTGTAATGTCGGCATTCGCCGTGCGCTGGAGCTGGGCTGCGATTATATCTTCCTGCTGAACAATGACGCGCTTGTTTGCCCCACGACAATTCCCGAACTCGTAGCGGCGAGCCAGCGGCTGCATGACAAGACAATATTGGGCAGTGTGGTGCGCTTTGCGGACTCAGATGAGTATCAGTACTTCGGCAGCCGGTATTGCAACCAGAGTGCTCATCCGGTCTGGTTCAAGGAGCCCGAAGACAGCTACCTGCTTACGCAGCCATTGATTGAAACCGATTTCGCGCTGGGTGCGGCGCTATTTGTTCACCGCGACGTCATCAGACAAGTCGGCATGTTTGATGAGAGATTTTATCTGACCTACGAGGATGTGGATCTCTGTTACAGGGCGCGGAAATGCGGAATAGGCTGCGCAATGGTCACCAACTCGGTTGTATATCACCATGCCAGCGTGTCGATGGGGCCGGAATCCGCGCCGCTGCAGACCTACTTTCTGACACGCAACGAACTGCTGTTTTCTGAAAAGAATGTCGGGGGAATTCAGCTGTTCAGGCTCTATTGTTTCCGGTTGGGCCGGCTGTTCTTGCGAATCCTGCGGTCGACGATAAACGGCACATTGTCCAGTCCGTCGTTCAGGGCAATGTTGCTCGGATATCGGGATTATCTTTTTCGCCGCTTTGGCGAATGCCCTCCCGTCATCAGGCGCTCCACAGCTGCTTTTCTGGGTGCCCCGTGTGGAAGTGCCGATTGACAGACTGGGGTGCGGTGCGAGGGGTCTTACGCGCTGGCGCGGCGGGGAATATGAACCGGCGTTTCCATCGGCTGTGAACCGGCGGGGGAATCTGGCCTGGAACCGTCAGCCGTGATCGGTTGGCGGGTCAAAAGCACGATCGCCTTGGCCACCAGGGACCAATATTGGAAATCTTCCGGGTTGTTGGCGGCGAGGGCAGCCTCAATGTGGTCGCCCGCCAGCATTTCGGCCTGCGCGCCAAGCTGTGCCACCAGTTCGGAGGCCGTGTTGAGAGGGGTGTTGTGCAAGCAGCTACCTTTTCTGCCGCTATAGCACTAGGATCGTTGAACAAAGGTTAGCGCGATAGCGGACGGGTATAAACAGGCGGCCGATCGGGCGCGCAACCAAGAGCAGGAATACGAATTTCCAACGAAAGGATATTCCCATGAGATTGCTTGCTCTATCGCTTGTTTCGATGAGTTTGACGGCAACAGCCGCGACCGCCCAGATGTTCAACGGAACCGCGTCCGTGCCACCGACCTTGGCGGGCCAAAATGTAGGCGCCGTAAACGGGCGCTCCAGCGGCTTCGCCACGGCCGGCATAACCAGCCCGCAGTCGACCAGCGCCAGCCCTGGCACAGTCCCTACGGGCGATGGGACTGCCCGTAGCGTGGTTCCACCCCCTCCCGCCGCGATACCGCCCTCTGGGCCGGCCGCGGCGCCTCCAGCAAATCCTTAATATAGGAAAATAGTCCTTAACATATCGTCCGGCTGTCCGGCCCGGGTCTTGCTCCGTGCCTGGTGTGCGCACCCAAACGCGCACCAAAACGAGACAGGAACCGGTATCATGCTTCACAATGCCATCATGTTGCTCTTCGCCTTTGCCGGTGGGCTCACCCTGTCTGGCCTGGTCGTTAGCTGCTATCGGGTTGTTGCAACGGTCTCCACGGAAGAAAATCCCCTCTTCTATTATCCGGTCATCGCGTTCGCCGGTGCCAGCATCCTGATGGAGAACGTGGTGCGGTCTCGCAAATCCGAACAGGTAAGCGTCAGCGTCATCGCCGCAATGTGCAGCTTTTTCTGGTCTTCGATGCTGGGCATGTTGCTGCTCAGCGCGTGCCACCTGTCCTGAGTTCTCCAACGATTGCGACGTGGCTCGCCACTTGCGCAAGTAGACCCTTCTTGCCGTTTGATCCGTAAGCCAGATGAGATCACTCTGCCAAAATGTCCGACCGGGGAAAAAACCGTTTAGCGATTGATTGTGATTGCGGGCGGGGGTTTGCCCGCGTTGCAGGATATCTGCAGGATCTGCTGGCGGCGTTGAGACCAACCACCATGATGCGAACGGTGCTGGCCGGTATCCTTGCGAGCCTGCTTGTTTTCTCTGCTTCCGCGCTGTCCGCCGCACCGGTCTCGCCCGTTGACCCAGCTGCCAAAGGCCAGTTGTCCCAGCTTTCCGGGCCAGCCGACAAAAGCCGCCCTTTGATCGAGATACCGACCGGCGCGAACGCCTTTCCGACGGCGTGGTGGAATTGGATATTCGTAAGCCTCTTTGCCTTCTTCGGCTGCGGCCAGCTTGTTCTGCTGCTCTATCAAAGCAACGTGATCGGCAAGACTTTGTCAGCGACGAAAAGGACCGTGGATGTCGCGGAACGCACGGCGGCCGAGTTCGAGACGCCGTTTCTGTTCCCGGTGCTTGTCTCAAGCAGTGTCGCGGAAGATCTGCGTTCTCTCGCGGAGCCCGAAAATCCGGAACTGACCACGACCCCGCGGGTGTCTTTCACGATAAAAAACTTCGGCCGCACGCCCGCCCTTCTGCAAAGAGCCAGCGCGGTTTTTTTTGTCGGAGAGTTGGAAGAGGCCCACAATGACCCTGTCTCAGGCCGGCTTCCCGAGCTGATGCTGGAGCCGCTGGGGAGCCTGGCGACGCCGCTTGAGCGGGAAATGGACCAGGCGATGGATCAGCCGGCGCTGGAAAAGCTGAAAAGCCAGAGCGCCAGGATCTATCTGAGGGGCCGTATCACCTTTCTGGACGTCTTGGGCAACCGGTACGAGCAGATATTCTGCTTCACATGGGATCTGGAAACCGGCGGCTTTATCCCCTGGGGGCCGCACAGAAATCGGCGCAAGCGGCTAAGCAGCAAAAGGCGGCGGCTGAGCTGAAGGGTACTCTTCAGCTATGGCGCTTGCGGCGCCTTCGGCGCCGGCCCTTTAGAAACAGCAGGCGGACAACGGAAAACAGGATGAGGGCCAGGCCGCCAGCCAGCTCGTAAAGCCGCGCCCGACCACCAGGCGCAAGCACGCCGACTGCGATAACCGCGGTTCCCACGGCCATCACAAAATACCAGAAAGGCCGCTTTTCCTTGCTGCTTTTCATCGCGCGAGAACTAAAACGCAATTCGGCCGAACATAGGGTCCAGATCTCGCGAATGTCCAACGGAAAGCCATTCATGCGGCATCCATACAAATGATTGTGATTCGAAATGTCTGATCTGATCCACTATAGCAAGAATGCTTGCAATTAACGATATCTCGGCTTTTTCTTAGCGGCCAGCGACATTGAACATATTCTAGAAGACAGGCGGGGAGGGCTTGGGTCCACATCTTTGTTGAAACATGGCAAATTTCGTCATCTGTCTGGAAATAAGAGACCGCACCCGCGACTATGATCGACTGCGTCAGCTTCTGGCGAAGATGGCGGCGGCTCAGGTGCTTGAAACCGTCTGGTTTGCATCCGTGGCTGGCCGCGCCGAACAGTTGTGCGATGCGCTGCGGACGACCATCCACCCTGGCGATTCCGTGGTTGTTGTTCGTCTTCAGGATAACGGAGCTTCCGATTGGGCGAGCTACCAAGACCCGCCCGACGGGCTACGGTGGCTTCAGTCGCATTATCGGTAAAGTACCTGAGCTGACAGACGATCCGTGCGAGGTTCAGGGTTTACTGGCCCGGCGATATGATGGACCGATAGCTGAATGCTTCTTGCACGCCGCGCACTAATCCGACTCCTTATCGCAGCCTCTCTGTCTCTGCTGGCCATATTTTTTGTGGACGGGCCGGTGGCGCGACTCTTTTCGGAAAGCGCTTTGTATCACCATCATAAAAAATATGCCCTGGGTTCGCCTCTGCTTCTGGTGGCACTGGGTCTGATCGCCATTTTCCTGGCCCTTTGGCAGCGTCGCCGGTTCCACGGCGCAAGGCATGTCATCATTCTTGCCGCGATAAGCGCCATTCTCGCGTTGATTACCAACAATACGCTTCTCAAGCCGATATTCGGCCGTACGAGCATCGACGAATTCCTGTATTGGCCATCGCATTACGGATTTTATTTTTTCAAGGGTGGCTGGAAGACCAATTTCCCTTCCGGGCATATGGCCCTTGTTGTCGCTGCCGTGACGGTTGGCTGGCGCGAATTCCCCCGTCTGAGAGGGATGTTTGCCGCCGCGGTCGCCGTTGCGGCTTTTCTTTTGCTTTTCGGGGAATGGCATTTTGTTTCGGACCTGATAGCGGGCGCGCTATGGGGGAACCTTGTTGCCCTGATGGTTGTCGCCTGGTCGGACGGGCGCCAGCCTGTCGCGGGTCGCGATGGCGGCAATAGTACAGGCTAAGCCGCTTTCAGATGCCTTGCGCGGCGCAAGAAGGTGCGGGCGTGGCTCCCCTTGTAGGGATCGCCGAAATGCAAAAGAGCCCTCGCGCGAACTTGATTGGGATCGCAGGGCTCATTGGCGTGAATGGAGCGATAGCCCCAGAAGAAATAGATATTGCCCGGCTTCATTGCCACCGCCGTCGCGCCACATATCTTTCGCTTGGCGGCCAATCTTAAGGCCCATTGGGCGAGTTGATTGTCGACCAGGAATTTATCAAGGAGGTTGCGCAGATAAGATCGTCTGATCCCGCGCACGTTGGGAAAAAGCACGAGGTCCCCGCGTTCGCCCGCCTGCGGGATCAGGATAGGAATCAGCACCGTCAAAACATATGTGTCGTAGTGGAAGAAATAGGAATTCTTGCGCCCGACCTCTCCATTCAGGCAGCGAACGACCTGGTAGAAATCCATCTCGGTGGTTGTGTTGTGCGTCGCGAGCGTCAGAAGCTGGCGGCACAAAAGCTGAAATTCCGCCGAAGCCGGTATTTTGGCCAAGGCGGTTTCACAGAATGTCTTTCGATCCTGCAAGACGGCATATTTGCCCGTGGGATCCAGGCCCGCGTCAGACACGCGGAAGCGCAGCTGTTCCAGGTCGCTTTCTGAAAGACAGCCGGTCAGACAGGCAAAACCCCGGCGGTCCATGCTGTCCGCGAGGGACTTTGTTGTTTCGGCCGAATATCGGAAAAAATCGCTCATGCGCAACCCTGCGAGCGAGAGGCCTGAAATCGCAGCGACGAATATCAAAAGGCAGAGTGAGCCGGCCGAACGGTTTTGTCACGGCTTCATTTGTGAAGAATTGTCACGCGCCTCGGGATGAGCGGCCAATATTTGGGCCGGTCACAACCTGATCGCTATAGATCGGCTCGCCGTCCAGAGCGATGAAGTGGACGGCCATTCCACGCTTCAGTGGCGCGTTCAGAAGATGCCAGGCCGGCGGAAATCGCACGGACATCGGTCCGGTAAAGGACAAGGGAAGGCACTGGGTGACCATGCGGTAGTCAACGGCGCCCGCAAAATGGGTCCGCCAAGGAATGTCGCGGCCGCCGCCGGACAGATCCCAACACAGAAGGTCAAAAGGTAGCCAGCCGTGGCCGTCTTGCCAGATTTCCGACCAGTAGTGATACCCCGGCGCCAAGTCATACAGCATATAGCCGCTGGCAAGGCGCGCGGGGATGCCGCGCGCCCGGCAAATCGAGATAAAAAGGCTGGAGCCGAGCTGGCAATCGTACCAGCCATTGTCCAACACCCAATCCCCGGGTGTTTGTGGATTGACCTGATCGTAGCGGACCATCCCGCAACTGAGTTCGTCCAGCAGAAACCCCCAGGCATTCAAAGCCACTTCCAGGGAAGTGTCCGCGCCGGCGAAAGTCGCAGCCAGGTCTGCGATACGCGGGCTGATCCGAATCAATCCTTCGGCCGGACGCAGATAAAGCTCCCGCTCTTCCGGGGTCAGGTTTTCGGCGCCATTTTTTTGTACGGCTCCATCCGTTGTGAAGCTCAGATCGACACCGATTTCCAGCGAACCGGGCTCTTTCATCTCAACCTGGAATTCAAGCCTTCCATCTGACTGTGAGATGCTGGCACTCACGCCTTCAGGCGGGATGGGCCTTGCGTCGATGTCCTGTGCATGGCTTGGAAGCGGCAAAGGCAGGCGAAGCCGCAGCTTGCGTGCGGGGGCCGAATTGCGAAAGCTGAATTTCCTGCGCAGCTCGACAGAAAATCTTTTTTTTTCGAGGTGCTTTGGAAGCCTGCCCTCCACACCGGCGGATTGTTGGGTAAAGGCTCGGGCCGTTGCAATGAAATGGCGCGACCAGAAGCCGTCATGGCCCATCAGGCCTTCCCATTTCATATGGTTGAACACTTCCACCGGATCGAACAGGCGCGCGCCGTCTGGCGCCCGGCCGAACTTCAGCCCGGATCTTATCCAATCCTCCAGCGCGTCTTTGACGATGTTGTCGGCCTTTACTCGGTCTCCCGCAGCCAGTTCGTAAGGCAGGGCCGCGATCAGAAGCGACCGCGCCATGTCTCTTTCATTCACGGTTCTGTAGCGGTCGTCAGCCAGTGCGCCCGGCGGCTTTCTCAAGGCAATAACTCCGATGCGAGCGGCCAATTGTCAGCGAAGAACTCCCGGCGCAACGTGAACCGGACCGCGTGCCAAAAGGTCGCACTGCGGCCAGGCAATGGAGTGGCCTGAATCCTCTCTATCGGCGGACTTTTACGCGAAGTCGGTTTCGTTGTCGGCCCTCCCCGCAGGACGACCAATTGCTAACGTTAATGGCCTCCGACGATTGATTAAAACCCTTCTAAACAGCTAGGCTCGGTAAAATTTAAGCGTTGGGAAACTAGTAGGAAGTTCAGCCTACTATCACAGGTTTCGGCGACTTCTGGGGACTAGGGTGAAACGGGTCGTTTTGTTCGCAAAGGGCAATGTGGATGTCCACGACTCCTTGCACTCCTGCCGTATAGGGGGGGTCATCCAGTGGAATGGGATCAACGAACTGACCAGGTCCGGAAATGGGGCCTTGGTCCGGCTCCGCCACGAAACTTGGACGAGGTCTGACGCGATTATGGAGGCAGACGGGTCGATCCCTTCCGACCTTACCGAACGAGGATTGCCGCTGGGGGTTTATCCCCTTGCCAGCCAGTTCAGTGACGCGCTCTTCACGACAGACGCAGACGCCATAATCCTTTCCATCCTTGGGGACACGGCCACGACGCTCTATCGCCATAAGCAAACCGGGTATCGGTTCTATGCCGCTGATTCAGAGACCTGGACCGCCAATGATCGGGAATGGTTGAAGGCACATTTCTCCCGCACAGATTTGCTGGACGTTTCGCAATCGATGCAAGGCCTGACAAAGATCGTTGAAAAGATCCAGGCGCGTACAGATGTGCCAATCCTGATTTACAACGTCTCTTCGATCATCCCCGGCGAGGCGGTGTACAACTATCAGGGGTTGGACGAGACCTATTCGACCAGATGCAAGCGGTTCAACTTGGCTCTCACCGATTTGTCACGGCAAACCGGCATATCGATTGTCGACGTCGACACGATCATCGCCAGGGCAGGCGCCGACCGCCTGAAAGTCGACGCCATGCATCTGACCCCCGAAGGATATCGGCTGGTGGCTGAAGAAGTTGTCCGGATATTGGGCGACGTGGGTGTTTTGCCGGTCGTAGAGGAACAGCCATGCGTGCCAGCGTAGTCGTCAGGTCCAAGGACGAGGCCGACCGGCTGAGACTGACGCTGAGATCTCTCAGCCGTCAGACCGTCGCGCCGGAAGTCGTTGTCGTAAACGACGGCTCGACCGACGCGACAGAAGGGGTCCTGGACGAGGCCGAGCCGCTGCTGGATTTGAAGCGGATTCACAATCCCATGCCCAAGGGCCGCTCCGCTGCCGCCAATATCGGCGCCGAAGCTGCGACCGGCGACATTCTCCTCTTTCTGGACGGGGACACACTGGCCGGTCCGGACCTGGTGCTGAAGCATCTGGAGCTGCATCGCGACGCCGATAATCTTGTCGCGCGCGGCGAAACACATCAGTTGCGCTGCACCCGATTCTTCGCCAATCCCGAGACCGGTACGCCGCGTCCCGGGGAAGAAGCCCGGATCGCGGCCATGTCGGAATCCGAGCTGGCGCGCATGCGCGTAACGATCCAGGACGTCGAGAGCAATTTCGCTTCGGTCCACAAAAGATCGCAGCCCGGAATCTATCCGGGCGCGGGGCCGCGCCGGCTCTTTGATCTGGAGATGGATGCGCTTCGCAACCATCCCCAATGCAGCCTGTTATGGGCCGCCGCCTCGGGCGCCAACCAGTCGGTGCCGCGAGCGGCCTTCCTTGACGCCGGCGGATTTCACAAAGACATCACCATCAATGAGCACCGGGAACTTGCGTTGCGGCTGACCAAGGCGGGTTTGCGCATGGTTCCGGCAGACGGGGGCTATAGCTATCATCTCACCCACCGGTCGGGCTGGCGGGATCCTTCGACCGATGAAACCTGGGAAAAGATATTTTACGCGGCGCATCCGATTGCCGCCGTGCCTCTCCTTTCGATCTTTTGGGGAAGTCTTTCCGACCCCGTGCCATTTCCGGCGGAGTCACGCATCAACTCTCTCCTGGAATTGGAAACTATTGCGCGGAAGTACAAGGATGTGCATGGGGCAGACGAAGTCCGCCGGGCGCATTTTTTGGCGACTGCCGGTGCGTATGAAACACAATGACGCTTTCGATACCGATCAGGGCCCTGGTTCATGCCAATGAGCGTTCCGCCATTACTACCATGGCGCGCACGCTGCAGGAGCACCTAGCACAGGCTGCGGCCGAACCTGCCGCCGTCACGTGCAGTTTTGCAGAGTCCTTTTCGGATCTGCAAAAGCCGCATGAGCCTTCCATAATCATCACCTCCCTGCTTCTTGAGACCGATAATTATCAGGGGGACTGGGCGGAGCTGGAGGGTCGGCTTCGCACCCGTTACGCCGCTCTCGCAGAAGACGCTGCAAGTATCGTTTTTGTCACGACAGTCTTCCGCCATATTTCCGAGGGCGATGCGACGCAACGCGAATTGCTGAGGCTCCGTATTCGCCGCTTGAACCGCCTCGCGGCCGATCTGTCGCGTGAATATGGCATCATGGTCATCGATCTGGATCGCGACCTGGCCGATATCGGCGGCCGGCGATTGCAAACAGATTATCGTCTGGGCGGAGAGTATGCCGAGCAGATGGCCGCTAGGTCCATGGCGCGGGCCATCGTTTCAGCGGGACTTGATAATTATGTTCCGTTTGAACAGCAGATTCTCGTCCAAGATATGTTCGCCAAGGAGCAGCCGAGCTTTTCGGCGCCGGTCGCGACCGAAGTGGCGCCATCCAATGTCCTTGTCTTGAAGAGTGGCAGGCAAAGACAGACGGTGGCGACGATCGTCAGTACGAACAGCGAAAGCCATGCCGGCTGGCTTTTCCACCTGCTGTTGTCAGGACAATACAGCTTCAAGGACGCCTTTATGAAATTGAAGGGCTCCGTCGCCAAGCGGGGATTGCGTGCAAGCATCCTGATGCTTGTGGCTGCCGCGAAAGCGGCGCCAATCGCCAACAAGAAATCGAGCCACTGACGATGACCGACCAGAGCCCGACAGCCAAGCTTCGGATGATGAAGCTTATACGCGCGTTTGAGGAAGCTCTTGCGGCCCGTCCCGACCACGGATTCCAGCTGATCTCTTCGGGGGAAGAGGCCGTCGCGGTCGGGCTTTGTTCATCGCTTGCACCGCAGGACCAGCTTCTGACGGGTGGCCGGTCCATCGGGCCGGCCATCGCGCGCGGCGTGGATCCCAGCCGTCTCATGGCGGAGTTGCTGGGCCGGTCAAGCGGAACCAATAAGGGAAAAGGCGGCCGGGGACACATCGCGGATCCGGCCAGCGGCTTTTTTGGCGCTCATGCCGTGGTCGGCGGCAATATCAGCATCGCGGCCGGTGTCGCTCTGGCGCTGCAGATGTCGGGCAAGGACGCGGTCGCGGCCATCCTGTTTGGGGATGGCGCCTTCGGTGCGGGGGCGCTCCATGAGACCCTCAACATCGCGGCCAGCATGAAATTGCCGCTGCTCTTTGTCTGCAACAACAACCAGCTTTCCGTTTCGACGCCTCGTTCCCTGGCGCTGGCGCCGGCGCGGCTATCCGACATCGGTATCGCGTTCGGTATCCCGTCTCAGACCGTGGATGGGATGGATCTGGACGCGGTCAGCGCGGCCATCTCCAGCGCCTTGGCGCATGTTCGCGCAAAGAAAGGGCCGGCCTTTGTGGAGTGCATCTCCTATCGTTTCGCCAGCCATTCCACGACGGCAAGGGAAACACGCAGCCGCGAGGAACTGGCGGAAATCCGGGCCCTCTGCCCCATCGTAAAGCAGTCCAGGAAGCTGAAGGAAGCCGGGGCGCTGAGCGAGGCTGCGGAGCTGGAATTGGGCCGGTCGGTTGCGGGCGCCGTCGAAGCCGCGCTGAAATTTGCCGATGCATCCGCGATGCCACGGGAAGAGGAGGCGTTGCAGGATGTCATCTAAGCCCGCGGCAGCAGTGCAAAAGATGTTTTTCCGGGAAGCGATCGCCCGCGCCATGCGCGAGGAGATGCGCGACAACCCCAATATCCTGATCCTTGGTCAGGATGTCGGCCGTTTCGGAGGCTCCTATCGGGAGTTCGATGGCCTGTTCGAGGAGTTCGGGGCCGACCGGGTGCGCGACATGCCCGTCGCCGAAGCAGCGATGGTGGGCGTTGGTGTCGGCGCCGCGGCCGCCGGTCTCAGGCCTCTGGTCAGCATCACCTATATGGACTTCATGATGCTCGGCTTCGATCCGCTGATCAATTACGGCGCCAAACTGCGCTACAAGACAGGCGGGCAACTGACCGCGCCCGTGGTGGTGAAGACGACCGCCGGCGCCAAGGGGCAGGGCGTGGCGCATTCCCAATGCATCGAAGCCTGGCTGATGAGCGTGCCCGGATTGCGAGTCGTGGTCCCGGCCACGCCGGCTGATGCCTATGGGCTTTTGAAAACGGCGCTACGGTCCGACGGCCCTGTCGTCTATGTCGATCACAAGCGTCTGTTTCCTGTTGCCGGAGAAGTGCCCATCGAGGAGGTTGCGGTCCCGTTCGGCAGCGCCAGAATATGCAGACCGGGAACCGATCTGACCATCACCAGCCATTCCTTCATGGTGCGCACCGCGCTCGAGGCCGCCAAACTTCTTGAAAAGGACGGTCTGTCGGCGGAGGTGATCGATCTGCGGTCTCTTGCCCCCCTCGACATGAAGACGATCGTGGATTCTGTCGGCCGGACGGGCAGACTGCTTACCCTTGAAGAAGGGCAGATAACGACCGGAGTCGGGGCGGAGGTCGTGACGCGGGTCATCGAACATCTGGGGCCGATCCGGTTTGCGCGCGTCGGCGCCCTGCCTGCTCCGATATCTTCGAACCGGGTTCTGGAAGCGGCATGTCTGCCTGATGCCGGTCGCGTTGCCGCCGCAGCGCGGCTTTTGCAAAGTCCGAAAAAGCTTGTTAGTAGCTGCTGAAGATCGGGTGGGGAGCAGTTGATGCTGTACAAGATTTCCGTGCCGCAAGTCGCGGATGTGGAGGAAATCCGTGTTCTGGAATGGCACCGCGAGGCGGGCGAGGCGGTAGAGAAGGGCGATTTGCTCGTCGAACTGGAAACCCACAAGGCCATCGTTGAAGTGCGGGCGGGGCAAAAGGGTTTTTTGCGAAAGATCCTGGCGGAGTCCGGCAATTGGCAGGCTATCGGTCTGCCGCTGGCGGTCCTGAGCGAAAGCGAGAGTGACCCCGTGCCGGAAGATGCGCAGGCGCTGACCGACCTTCCGGTCGATTTCGAGATTACCTGACCGATCCGGACTTGCGGGCCTGCGGTGTCCAGGCCGTGAACATCGCGGACCGCAGCAGAGCCTGCAATGTGGCGCTGTGATGGATGCCGTCGGGCAGATGTTCCGCCCCTCCGATTTCGGCAGCCAGCGCATCGACGTCAATGATCGTCGCGTCGCACTCCTGCGCGAGGTCGTGAAGCATCAGGTTCATTTCTTTGGCAGCGATATTTTCGAGCGTATCGCTCATCGGTGCATCAAACGGGGCATAGCTGACAATGTCCTCATACCCGGACGTCGACATGCGGTTCAGGATGAAGACCCTGGCTCCGGTCTCTTGGCCGATCGCATCGATCAGGCGGCGATAATCCCGCCGGATGTCATCCACGCTTCTTTTGACCGCTTCGAACGCCGAACCCAGCCAGGCCCGGATCGCAGGCCCCGCGGAAGCCTGCCGATGCCGCAGCATCTGCAGGGAATAACCCAACCGCTTGTGCTTCAGGATGGTGTTGGTCTCGGAGCTCAGGGACAACAGCACGGCATCGGCAGGCCCTATGCGGCGCAGCCCCATGGGGGTCACCAGTTCATAGCTGTCGCGAATGGGGGACCGCTCCAGCCAGGAAAGCAGGGCGCCGGCAAAAAGCCAGTCGTCCGATGTGGTCCCGGTGCGGTCGCTGCCCAAAGCGGCCGCCAGATCGGCGGCTATGGCCCGATTTTGGCCCGATGATCTTAGGAGCTGATCCAGAAGGACCGGCGCGCAGGGGACCACAGGGTGGTCAGGGATATAAACGAGATGCGCCGGCTCTGCGGTTGATTCGAACGCTTCGATAAAGGGGGTTTGATTGCCTCTGACGATGCCGGCTGCATCACAAATCCCAAGGCACAGAAGCGTGCGGTCGGGACCTTCATCGCCCCACCAGGCCCGGCTGCGATTGTGCCAGCCGGGCAGAATGCCAGCGTCAACGTCGGCCAGCCCGCTCATGCGCCGCCCCGCCAGCATCAGAAGGCGGACATCCTGCTCCAGGGCCTGCCCCCGGCTGTCGTCAGGTATCTCCAGCCGGCCGATTATCTGGTTGGGATTCCACAGATGCAGGCCATGGATTCCCAGATAGCCGCCCGGCGACTTGCCCTTTTCGATCCGAAGGCGCCCGGCCGTCCGGGGTGCAATCGCCACCTGAAAATCCTGCTCGCCCGCCATGGGCAGACCGGCATTGCGCTGGTTCGGCGAGGGCTCGATGGTGACGGAGCAAAATCCCACCACCTCGCCGGCCCGGCAAAGATGGTCGTCTTCGCAAAGCCAGTGGATCGCAGACCTTCGGATCAGGAAGTCGTCAGCCTTCAGGCTGCCCAATTTCAGGGCAATCTCATGGGTCATTGGTCTCTCGCCGACCACATGGCGGAATGGTGTGCAATGCCCGCTGTGGTGACCCGCAGGGGCCTGACCGGCCGACCGGCGATTTCCTCATTGGCAATTTCGCTGAGGACCGCCAACAAGTCGCCAACATTCACATTGTCACCTGGCTTCACCAAAAGCTGCCTCAGAATTCCTTTTTCCCTCGCGACCACGCGAAAGTAGGAGATCGGTGGGCAATATTGGGAAAAACCAGCGCTGAGATCAACCCTCAGGTCGAACAGCTTGTCGCCAAGCTTGACCGGCGAATTCTCGGAAACATAGCAGCATTCGACCATTCCCGCGGTCATGTTGGGGTTGATCTTCGTAAGCCGCAATTCAAACAGCATCGTCAAAAATTCCCGTTGGAGCACACAAAGTTCCGCCGGTGACGGCACACTGCCATTACCCGGTCGCGTTCAACATTCAGAGCTGAAGAATCCTGGCTGGCGAAGCTCTACCGCGCAACAGGTCCATCAGCGCGAGCAGGTTTCCCTTCAGACGGCCGTGCCGGTCAATCCAGGGCTCAGGATAGAAGCTGCGCGCCAGGTTGGCGGCGATATTGCGCGATATCAGCTTGCGCGCGTGCTGCCAGGACATCGTGCCCTTTTTGCTGAGATAGACCGGGTTGGCGATTTGCGAATAGCCAAGCCGCACCCCCGATGTCCGGCCGGCCTTGACGCCCAGATGCACGCCCATCAGAAGATCGCTTTTGACAAGGCGGCCGAAGGGCGCCACCTGCAGCGAGAAATCGATGTCTTCCTGCCATCCGTACAGGGGCAGGTTCTCGTCGAACTTCAGCTTATTGTCGCGGATATACTGGATCCGGTAAGCCATGTTGCAGCCGTAAAGGCCTGGCACCCGTTCCAGAATGCCGGAACCAGCCTGGACATTGCTCTCAAGGATTTTAAGACCCTGCTCGATGGTAAGTCCCGGGCCCGTAACATCGTCCGCCAGCAGCTTCCCGGTCACGGCGGCAACATTGGGCTCTGCCTGGAAAATCTTTTCGAGATGTTCCAGATAGTGCGGCTCGGCCAGAAAGTCGTCGTCGAAAAATACCACCAGATCGCAGTCCGCCGCGCTGGCCAGGATCGCGTTGCGTTGCGCGCAAAGACCGACCGGTCCGCTGGTGACGATGACGGGAAAAGGGAAATCCGGAAAATCGCTGTCGCTGATTTTGTCGGACGTAAGAGGGCATGCGACCAGCAGATCGGGAAGCCGGGTTTGATCGCGCAAAAGCCCTATCGTCTGCCGGACAACATCCCGCCTGCCAGCCGTCGCAATACCGACCGCAATCCTTAACGGTGAGGGAGCCATGCTATCCTATTCGGCGAGACTGTTTTTCCGAGGATCACACCGCCCCCGGACGTTAGACTGTAAATCCGGGTTGCTCTATGCAAGGTTAATTTGGCCGATTGAGGCGCCATCCCAATCTGCTCCCTTTATAATTCATTGAAAAGAAAGATAAAATAGACACTGGCGCGGACTGTTCGTTTTTGCGCGCGCGGGAAGGATGACAGATCGGGCGCACCGGCGGGAAAGGCCGGCTTCTTCAACAAAACTTACCGAACTCATGTTTTGATGGCCAAAAGCGGCGGACGCGCCAGCGATCGGAGTAACAAATGAGAGCCCCGTTGGTCCTGCTGGTCCTGTTCAGCGTCCTTCTGTCATCCGGATCCCAAATTCTGCTCAAGTACGGCATGACGCGTCCGGGGATGAAGATCGCCCTGGCGGACAAGGTATCGCCTTTGATTACCCTCCAGGCTATCGCGACCTCGCCGGCCGTGCTGATGGGAATGGCGTGCTTCGGCCTCAGCGCCGTGGTCTGGCTCTTTGTCCTGGCGAAAATTCCGCTGTCGACGGCCTATCCATTCGTTGCGCTTGGCATCGCGATCACCGTTCTTGGCGGTCGCTTTCTTTTTCACGAGCCGGTTTCCGTCTTGAAGATGTTCGGCATTGCCTTGGTGGTCACCGGGGTTCTCTGCGTGGGGAATTCCGGTTGATTGGTGCTGGGCCCCTGGTGGCGTGATGCGATTTATTCTGATCATGTCGACGCTCGGACGGACCGATGATCTGGTCCGGTTTTTCAATAGTCTTTCCGCCCAGGACGGTTTTGACTGCAAGATCTATCTTTGCGACCAAAATGACGACAGACGGCTGGAACCGATTGTTTCGGCCTGGTCCGATCGCTTGTCCATCCGGGTCGTGAGGTCCGGCCGCGGGCTTTCCAGGGGCCGCAATGCCGCCCTGGCTGCGGCCTTGGCCGAAATCGATCCGCAGGACCAACAGAATTGTATTGTCGCCTTTCCTGACGATGATTGCTGGTATTCCGACGATGTTCTCTCAAAGGTCAGCGCAGTCTTTTCGCGCCATCCCGAGATTTCGGGGATCACCGGCCGGTCCGTGAATGAGAAGGGTGTTCCAAGCGCCGCGCGAAGCCCCAGCGTGCCGATGGCGTTGACGCCCGGAAACCTGTTTCGCGGAAGCATGGGAATATCCTATTGCATATTTCTGCGATTCGAGGTGGTGCAAAAAGTCGGATTGTTCGACGAAACACTCGGTGTCGGGTCGGGCACGCCATGGGGCGCGGGCGAAGAGAGTGACTATCTGCTCCGTGCCATCCGGCAAGGCGCACATCTCCACTACCAGCCGGACATCCACATTCACCACCCCGACAAGACTGCCATGTCCGACCCTTCGCGCTTCCTGGCCTATGCCCGTGGTCACGGCCGGGTGCTGCGCCTCAACGGCTATTCCTGGATAACCGTGGGGAAAGATGTGGTTGTGGCGCTGGCGGCGTTCATCGTCAAAAGCGTCCTGGAAGGCCACATCATGT
>Ga0157370_10000936_pt1 | contig 37047 bp, 35 predicted proteins | sample C35metaG_FD_113463 | JGI IMG/M metagenome (GOLD analysis project Ga0157370, IMG submission 113463) | Corn rhizosphere microbial communities from Kellogg Biological Station, Michigan, USA - C3-5 metaG | ecosystem: Host-associated > Plants > Roots > Rhizosphere > Soil | place: USA: Michigan... | reverse complement strand
CTCTACAACAAGGGGCTGTGGGAGATCTCGGGCCACTGGGGCAAGTACCGCGAGAACATGTTCCTCGTGCTCGACACCGAGACCGCCGAGCACGACGTCTCGCTCAAGCCGATGAACTGCCCATCGCATTATTTGCTCTATCTCAACAAGAAACACTCATATCGCGAGCTGCCGCTGCGCTACGCGACGTTCGACGTGCTGCACCGCAACGAGGTATCGGGCGCGCTGTCCGGGCTCACGCGCGTGCGCCAGTTCGCGCAGGACGACTGCCACATCTTCCTGACCGAGGATCAGATCGAGGCCGAGGTGCATCGGCTGGTGCAGTTCATCCTCGGGTACTATCAGACGTTCGGCCTCACGTCGACGATGCGCTTCGCCACTCGGCCCGAGGTGCGCATCGGCAGCGACGAGCTGTGGGACCGCGCCGAGTCGGCGCTCCGCGCGGCGCTCGACGCGACGGGTACCGTGTACGAGCTCAAGCCGGGCGACGGCGCGTTCTACGGTCCGAAGATCGATTTCGACGTCACCGACTCCATTGGCCGCTCCTGGCAACTCGGCACCATTCAGCTCGACTACAACAACCCCGAGCGATTCGACCTGACCTACGTCGGCGAGGACAACGCGGTGCACCGCCCCGTGGTGATCCATCGCGCCGTCAGTGGCTCGTTCGAGCGGTTCATCGCCATTCTCATCGAGCACTTCGCTGGCGCCTTCCCGGTCTGGCTCGCGCCGGAGCAGGTCCGCGTCCTGCCGATCACCGACGACTATCGCGAGTACGCGGAGCGCGTCACCGCTCGTCTCCACGACGCGGGCATTCGCGTCCACCTCGACGCGCGTTCGGAGACGCTCAAGTATCGCGTCGCCGAAGGGGCGCGCATGAAGGTGCCGTACATGGTCGTCGTTGGAAAGCGCGAGGCCGAGCAGGGAACCGTCGCCGTCAACGTGCGCGGGGCGGGGCGCGAGCAGAAACCAAACTCCGTCCCGCTCGACGAGTTCGTCTCTCGCGTCGTCGAGGAACATCGGTCGCGTTCGTTGGTGCTTGCCGCGCACGAGCGACCGACCGGGTAGCCCGGGCGGTCGCCACGTTCCTCTTCGTTGCCGACCATGACCGATGCCAGTACGACGACGCGACGAGATTTTTTGCGGGTTGCCGCGACCGCCGGAGCGGGGCTGCTCGCCGGAGGGTGTTCCGCGGATCGGCATTCCGGAGGCGACACTGTCCGCGTAGCCGGAAGGGGGAGCGACTCTGCCGCGATCGCGCGTCGGGCTCCCGCAGACGTCACCATTCGCATTGCGCCGGTGCTGGTCGAGCTTGCACCTGACCACATCATCAGCACGGTCGGATACAATGGGAGTGTGCCGGCTCCCGTGATTCGACTCCGCGAAGGGCGTCCCGCGTCGATCGAGCTGATCAACGACACCGACACGCCCGAGTTGGTGCATTGGCACGGTCAGCTCGTACCGCCCGACATCGATGGAGCGGCGGAAGAGGGAACGCCTGCGGTGCCCCCGCATGGCACGCGCCGGTATACACTCGTCCCCAAGCCATCGGGGACGCGGTGGGTGCACACCCACACGCTCGCCGGCCCGGACTTGCATCGCGGCACGTACACGGGGCAGTTCGGGTTCGTGTACATCGAGCCGACGAACGAGCCGGGGCGGTACGACCGCGAGATCTTCCTCGCCACGCACGAGTGGGAACCGTTCTTCGGCGCCGAGGAAATGGGCACCGACGCTGAGGTCTGGCCACAGGGGACGGTACCCAAACCACCGCGTGACGCCAAACCCAACGGCTACGAGGTCGGCTACCGGGCGTTCTCGATCAACGGAAAGGCGCTTGGCCACGGTGAGCCGGTGCGCGTGAAGCGCGGCGAGCGCGTGATGTTCCGTATCCTCAACGCGAGCGCGACCGAGAACATCCAGCTCGCGCTTCCCGGGCACGAGTTCGAGGTGGTCGCGCTCGACGGCAATCCGGTCCCCACGCCGCGAACGGTGCACGTACTCGCGCTCGGCGTAGCGGAACGGATCGACGCCGTCGTCACGATGAACAATCCCGGCGTCTGGATCCTCGGCACGCCGCACGACGACGATCGTCGCGACGGCATGGGGATCGTCGTCGAGTATGGGGGCGCGACTGGCCAACCGCGATGGATCGCGCCACCCAAGGAGTCGTGGGACTATACCCGTTTCGGCGACCCCCGCGTCGTACCCGCACCCGACGCGACGATCGCGATGCAGTTGGGCAAGATCAATGGCGGCGCGCACGGCTTCAACCATTGGACGATCAACGGCCAGCAATACGCGCAGAGTACCCCGATCGAGATCCGCCGCGGCCGGCGCTATCGGCTCGCGCTCCGGAATCTCGCCGACGACGCCCACCCCGTGCATCTACATCGGCACACCTTCGAGGTCGTGCGCGTAAATGGCCGGGCGACGGCCGGGGTGATGAAGGACACCGTCGTCGTCCCCGGGTTTGGTGCCGTAGACGTGGACTTCGTGGCCGATGATCCCGGTGACACGCTCTTTCACTGTCATCAGGCCCTGCACATGGACTACGGCTTCATGCGACTGTTCAAATACGTCTGAGGACGTGACACTCGTCGCGGTCTAGCGCGAGCGCGCAGCTCGCACCGGCTGACCGAGGTGCGTCAAGAACCAATCCCGCGCCAACGTCGCGACTTGGTCCAATGCTCCTGGCTCCTCGAACAGGTGCGTCGCACCGGCGACGATCTCGAGGTGCACCTCGGCACGCATCTGATCGCGCGCATTCTCGTTGAGCCCGATCACTACATCATCGCGACCGCCGACGATGAGGAGGGTCGGCGCTTCGACACGCGGTAACGCATCGCCGGCGAGATCGGGACGGCCGCCGCGTGAGACGACGGCGTTCACGCGCGCCGGCCGCGCCGCCGCCGCCACGAGCGCGGCGCCTCCGCCCGTGCTCGCACCAAACAAACCGACGGAAAGCTCGCCGGTCTCCCGCCGATCGCGGAGCCAGTCGATCGCGACAACGAGCCGATCGGCGAGCATCGGAATGTCGAAACGGTGGTGACGCGTGACCTCGTCGACGTCCTCTTCGCTGCGCGACAGGAGATCGAGGAGCAGCGTTGCCAGACCCGCGTCGCGGAACACGCGTGCGACAAATCGATTTCGGGGACTGAATCGGCTGCTGCCACTTCCATGCGCGAAAAGCACGATACCGGTTGCCGAGTCCGGCACGCCGAGGGTTCCCTCGAGGGTGACGTGACCGGCCGGAATCGAGACCGTGTGCTCGAGATGATCATCGTCGTATGTGAGTCGTTGCGTCGCCATGGGTATCTCCAGCACATAGAGTCAGGGCGCTCGCGCCGAACCGCCGCGCCCGCGACGTCAGCTTCGGGTTGCTGATGCCGTCTCGCGCCAGTTGCCCGCTCGCTCGAGCAACTGGTGGACTTCGTCGTCCGTGGTCTGCGAGAAATCCTCATACCACAGACCGACCGCCTGAAACGGTTCTGGCGTCTCGGCGCAGACGATCTCGTCGACGATGCTGCGAAATGATTCGCATGTCTCTGGCGCCGCGACCGGAACCGCGACGACGATGCGTGCCGGCCGCTCCTTGCGGAGTGCGGCGACCGCGGCGCGCATCGTCGAACCGGTCGCGAGTCCGTCATCGACGAGAACGACGGTTTTGCCGGCAAGCTTGGGGAAGGGACGATCGCCTCGATACTGGCGCTCGCGCCGCTCCAGCTCCGCCTGCTCGGCGGCCGTCACGCGACGAATGTCTTCGTCGCTCACGCGGGCGACGCGAATCAGATCGTCGTCGAGGACGCGTACGCCGCCGCTCGCCAGGGCGCCCATGGCCAGCTCTTCATGCCACGGCAGGCCGAGTTTTCGCACGACGAACACGTCGAGCGGCGCACCGAGTGCCATCGCAATCTCGAACCCGACAGGCAGACCGCCGCGCGGAAGCGCCAACACGATCACGTCGGATCGGTTCGCATACGAGTGGAGCTCCTTCGCGAGCCGTCGCCCCGCATCACGTCGGTCCCGGAAGCGCTTGATCATAACCGGTCACGGAGCACGCGCCGTGCCCAGCGATCGAGAATCCCCGCCAACGCCTCTGGGCGCGGGCGGGCGCATCACGTCGGTATTTGTCGCGCTTGGCCTATGACATGCCATTCTCGGCGCCACCGGTTCCGTCAAAAGATGAATTCTGTGAAATGGTGAAACCGGCGTTGGCAGGGTGCACAACGTCATGGTCGGACGGCAAATCCAGTAGGCATCAGAGCAACGGAGTGACTATGCCAGAGCGTGAAACGGTCAAGCGTGCCCGGCGGGACGCGCAGCAAGGCAAGGCTCCATCGACGCAGGCCGGCGAGTTCGTGCGCGAAGAGATGGAGCACGTACGCCAGGGCAAGCATGGGGCGCGGTCGACGCAGCAGGCCATCGCCATCGGCCTCTCCCAGGCGCGCCGTGCGGGTGTGAGGCTCCCGGCGAAAAAGGGAACTTCCGCGCGGACGCGCACACAAGCGAAGCGCGATCTGGCCAAGGGTCGTAAACGCAGTCGCAAAGTGTCGGCAACCCGTTCCGGCGCAGTGCGTGGAGCGCTCCGTCGCGAAGGTCACGCGGCTGCATCGTCGCGTGCCGTCGCCAAGCAGGCCCGTGCGAGCGCGAAGCGCCGGTCGGCTGCGCAACGCTCGGCGGCGGCTCGCAAGGCCGCGCGAACGAAAGGAGCCGCTGGACGGTCGGCGGCCGCGCGCAAGGCGGCCCGCACTCGCGCCCGTCACGGCTAACGCCGAGCTGCACGACTTTCGTCGACTTCATCGAGGACGCCGTTGTATCGTCGTGTCACAGTGCCTCTCGACGGCTCCAGGCAAAGCGAGCACGCCCTTCGATGGGCTGTTACGATCGCCCGAAACGCGGGGTGCGTGCTCGACCTGGTTCACGCGGCATTTCCGCCGCCCGCGGCGACGGAGCTCGCGGGTGCCGCGCTGTGGCAGGGGCGGGCACTCGACGACGCCGAGGCCGCGGCGCGCGAGCGACTTCACTCGCTTGCGGCCGAGGCGGCGACGTTGGGGATTCGGGTCGAGCCGATCATCATCGATCGTCCGGTGCCGGATGCGTTGATCGATCACATACAAGAGAGCGGCACGGACTTGATCGTCATGACGACGCACGCTCGCAGCCGACTCGAACATCTTCTGCTTGGAAGCGTCGCGGCGTCCGTCATTCGCCACTCCAACGTCCCGGTGCTCCTCGTACGGCCGGACGAGGGACTGCCGGCGATCGCGTCTCCAGTGACGGTGGAACGCGTGCTCGTGCCGCTCGACGGCTCCGCGTTCGCCCGGGAAATCCTTCCACCCGTGTCTGAGCTCGCCATACTCATGCAAGCCGAGCTCACCTTGTTGTCCGTGCTTCAACCGGTGGTCGCCCTTGCGACGGCGACGCTGGACACCGGGCCGAACCTGCTCATGCCTTTGTCCAACGCACCGAGCTCCGAGGGACTCGCGCCCAGCCTTTCCGACCTGGATCGCGCGGCCGAATCGCTCAAATCGGCGACAGACCTCGTCGTACGCACGGCTGTTGTGGCTCATGGTCGGCCGGCGCAGGCGATCGTCGACTATGCCGAGCATCATGGCATGGACCTCATCGCCATGACGACACATGGTCGCGGCGCGCTCAAACGGCTCGTCGCGGGGAGCGTATCGGAGGCGGTGATCCGCACGTTCGGGCGTCCCATGCTCGTCGTTCGGCCCAATATATCCTGAGCACGGCAGGTTGGAGCGCCTGATGACCTTCGCGGAGCCTGACCGAACCATGCGCCTGTCGCGAGTGTCCAATTCTGGAACCGCCATCGAGGCCTCCGATCGTGCAATCGACCAAAGACGTCCGCTACGCGTGGCGCGCCCTCGCCCGCACGCCCGGCTTCACGATTACCTCGATCGGCACCCTGGCGCTCGCGATCGGCGCGGTGGCGGGCATGTTCGGCGTCATCAACGCGATCATCCTCCGGCCACTGCCGTTCACGGCGCCAGATCGACTCGTGGCCGTCGAGGGAACTGCGCCGGGGTCGGACCTCCGGCAACGCTTCGGACTCGGCACCGAGTTCTATCTCCACTATAAAGATCACTCGAAGCTGCTCGACGGAATTTTCTTCTTCGCGGGCGGCACGTCGACCTTCCGCACCGACAACCGCGTCGAGCGAATCCCGATGGCGTGGCCGTCCAACGACATGTATGCAACGTTGGGCGTGCGACCGCAGCTCGGCCGCCTTCCCGTCCCCGAGGATGGCAACAACGCCGTCGTCATCAGCGATCAACTGTGGCAGGACTGGTTCGGGCGCGATCCCGCTGTGATCGGCAAGTCGTATTTCGTCTCCGATGGAATGAAGCGCGTCATCGGCATCCTGCCGGCCGGGTTCCGCTTCCCGGACGAGGACACCATGCTGTGGATCTCGTCCGAGGTCCGCCTCGACCAAGTTCGGCCTGGCAATTTCGGGCTACCGCTCGTCGCTCGCATGAAGCCCGGCGTGACGCGCGACCAGCTCGCCGCCGAGCTCACCACGCTGTCGAAGCAATTGCCGCAGCGGTTCGGCGGGTCGCCCGCCTACGCGCGCATCATCGGGCAGCACCGCGCGCTCGTCGACCCACTGCTCGACCAGATCATTGGCCCAACGACGAAGACGTCGCTGTGGGTGCTCTTCGCCGCGGTCGCCATCGTCCTGCTCATCGCATGCGCAAATGTCGCGAACCTGTTCCTCGTGCGCGCCGAAGGACGCCGTCGCGACATGGCAGTTCGCCGCGCGATCGGTGCGTCGCGCTCGCAGCTCGTGCGTCTTCAAATGACGGAGGCGCTGCTCGTCGCGATCGTCGCCGGCGTGCTCGCCGTGCTCTTGAGCGGGATCACGCTGCCACTCTTCATCAGCGCCGCGCCTCGAGGCATTCCACGTCTCGCGTCCGTGCATCTGGATCTTCCGACGCTGTCGGCTGCGTTCGGCCTCGTGCTCGTGACCGCGCTCGCGTGCGGGGGCGTCCCCGCGATTCGCGCATCGTCGCCGGACCTGATGCGCCTGCGCGAAGGTGGCCGTGGAGCAACGGGCGGTCGACACTGGGGACGGGATGTGCTCGTCATCGGCCAATCGTCGCTCGCGCTCGTGCTGCTCATCGGCGCGGCTCTGCTCGTTCAGAGCTTTGATAGGCTGCGCAACGTCGACCCCGGCTACACGACGAAGGACATCTACACGTTCCAATTCGCGCCCGATCAGCCGCAGCTCACCGACGGACCGTCGTGGGGCCAGCTGCACCTCGCATTCATGGATCGCCTCCGCGCGCTACCGGGCGTCACGGGCGTGGGACTCGTCAACAACATTCCGCTCGACGAAGGCACGGGCACGAGCCGGTTCCTGAGCGACGCGATGAGTGTGGACGGCGGCGGCGTCCTACTCAAGACCAACTTCACGGCCGGTGACTACTTCCGAGTGCTGGACGTTGGAGTGGTGCAAGGGCGCATATTCACGAATGCCGAAGCCGTGAGTCCGAACAACAGCGTCATCATCAGCCGGTCTGCGGCAGCCAAGCTCTGGCCGGGGCAGGACGCGTTGGGACGCCAGGTACGACAGATCGGGACCAACGGAACGATCACCGCGTTCACCGTCGTGGGTGTCGTGAACGACGTGAAGCAGAACGACTGGCGCGATCCCGGCGAGGCGATCATCTATCGTCCGCTCACCGGCCCGACGCCAACGTCGTGGGCGCTAGGCTCGCCGGCGTACGTCGTGAAATCGGCGCGCGCCGAGACGCTGAAGCGAGACGTCCGCGAGCTCGTGCACCAGATCGCGCCCGAAGCACCCGTCTATCGCGAGTTCACGATGGACGTGCTCGCGCGACGGTCGATGGTCCAGCTCTCGTTCACGATGCTGACACTCGGCGTCGTGTCGGCGCTCGCCCTCATCCTCGGCGCCGTGGGACTGTACGGCGTGCTGTCGTACGTCGTGGCGGAGCGCACGCGCGAGATAGGTGTGCGCATGGCCCTCGGCGCAACCCCAGGCGCGGTACGGCGGCAAGTGGTCGAACAAGGGACGAAGGTCGTGCTGATCGGCGTCGGGGTCGGCGTCGTGGTCGCGTTCGCGACGACGCGGCTCATGCGCACGTTGCTGTTCGAGGTGAAGGCGGCGGATCCGCTCGTCTTCGTCGCGATGTCGGTGATGATGCTCGCCGTCGGAATGCTCGCGAGCTACATGCCGGCGCGACGGGCGAGCAACGTCGATCCCATCGAAGCCCTTCGGAGCGAGTAGCGCGAACAAGCTCTGCATTCTGAATAGCGAGCGCGCGCGATGCGGTCCGCCTCAGGACGCGCCAACGTGCTCGGCGTTGTCGACGACCGCGCTGGCGCCCTCCTCATGCGCGCAATGGGCGCAGCAGTAGAACGTGCCATTCGCCTCGATGCCGTGGCCGATGATCCTGCAGTCGCAATGATCGCAGATCGGCGCGAGCTTCTGGATCGCGCACTCGAAGCTGTCGAACGTGTGCGTCTTTCCGGCGGTGATGACCTGAAACGCCATCGCGTAGTCATTGCCGCACACCTCGCATGTCGCCATCTGATCCTCCTCGTTGGGACCGTGTCCTTCAAACGCCGTGCCCAACGCCGGTGAGGACGAGAGCATGACGGCGCCTCGATCCGTGGCGCTGTCGGAGAGGCACCGGCAACAGCATTCATGCAGCGCAAGAACTTCCCCGGTCTAGTCCGCTCGAATCGCCGTCATCGGATCGATTGCCAATGCGCGACGGGTCGGCACCACGCAGGCGAGCATTGCGACCAGGACCAGCACGACCGCGCCCGAGACGAAGGACACGGGATCCGATCGGGCGACGCCGTGCAACTGGTTCTCGATCAGCCTCGTGCCCCAGTTGGCGCCGAGAAGCCCGACCAACGCCCCGACCACCGCCAGCCACGTTCCCCGCCCCAAGACCCCTCGGGCGATTCGCGAGCCCGGCGCGCCGAGCGCGACGCGAATCCCGATCTCGCGCGTCTGCTGCGTCACTGTGTACGACATGACGCCATAGAGACCGATCCCGGTCAGCGTCAGCGCCAACGCGGTGAAGATGCTGAGCACCAGCATGATGAATCGTGGCGCCGACAGGGACTTGCTGAGAAATTGCTCCACGCTCTCGATGTCCGGTGCCTGCTTCACGCCCATCGTCCGCGCGATACCTGCGACCGGCGTCAACGTCTGGGCGCCGCCACTCGTGCGAACGATGACGCTCGGAGATTCGCTGACTCCCGACGCAGTGTACAGCACCGGCGCGCTCGACTCGGAGCGGATGGATCCGCTCGTGGCGGCATCGTGTGCCACGCCGACGATCGTCAGCCACGGTTCGCTGTCGGTTTGCGCGATTCGGACGCGGTGACCCAGGGCGGAACCATCGGCCCAATGCTTCCGAGCAAAGCCGGCGTTCACGATCACCTGACGCGCCCCGGCCGACGTATCGCTGAACGTCGCGCCCTGCGTCAGCGCGATGCCCATCGTGCGGAAGTAGCCGGGGTCGATCACATTGACGTCGACGAACGACGCCGAGCTTTTGGGCGGGGGCGTCTCACCATCGATCTCGAGTCGGCCGATGCTGAACGACCGCGACCCGGGACCGACCTCGGCCGCCGCTGCCGACCGCACACCTGGAATCTGCCGCAGACGGCTCATGAATTCCGCCATGAACGCCGCGCGTGCCGCCGGCGTCGGGGCGCGATCGGCTTTGGTCGGGAGGTAGACGGTGTACAGTCCCTTCGGATCGAAGCCAAGATCGGCCCGTTGCAAATTCGCCACGCTGCGAATGAGCAGCGTCGCGCCGACGAGCAGCATGGCTGACAACGCCATCTCCGTGACGACGAGGAATGCACGGCCGCGGTGGTGCGCCCCTGACGGTGAGACGGAGGTCGCGCCGCTCTTGAGCGTATCGTGCGTCGAGTGTCGCCCCGACGCCACCGCGCCGATGATTCCGAAGGCGATCCCGCTCAGCGCCGCGAGCGCGACGGCAACCCAGAGCGTGAGCGAGTCGAGGTGCGCGAGCCGAATCTCGTCGTACGACGTCGGACGCATCGCGACCAGGCCGTGCAGCCCGGCCCACCCGATGAAGATCCCGCATGCCGAACCGGCGACGGCCAGGATGAGACTTTCCGTAAGAAGCTGGCGCAGCAGCCGGCCGCGGCCTGCCCCGAGGGCCGCGCGGATGGCCAGCTCTCTGTGTCGCGTCGCCGACCTCGCAAGAAGCAGATGTGCCACGTTGGCGCAGGCGACGAGCAGCACCAGGCCGACGGCCGCTGTCAACATCACCAGCGAATCGCGTAGCTGTTCGCGTTGCGCCGGCGTGGTGATCACCGTCTTGAACGGAATCTTTCCGCCCGAGAATCCGGACGTTCTCGCGTAGAGTGAGTCGAGCTCGCGCGTTGCGGCGTCGATCGTCACGCCGGGGCGCAGACGCCCCATGAGCGACATGCCTCGTTTGTCGTCGCGAACATCGAGCGGGAGGAAGACGTCGGCGGGAAGATGCATCCCGCCGACGGGCTGAAAGGCCGCCGGCAACACTCCGACGATCATGTACGACGTGTCGCTGAGCGTGATGACCTTGCCGAGGACGCTCGGTTCCGCGCCGAAACGTTGTCGCCAGAACCCTTCGCTCAACACGACCACGCGACCGCCGTTCACGATGTCCCGCTCGGTGAACATGCGTCCATGCATCGGACGCTGACCCGCGAACACCGGAAACGAAGGGAAAATCTCGGCGGCCATCACTCTGCTCGGCTCGCCGGATGTGCTGAGCGTGCGTGGCCCAAACGTTCGGCCCTCGAACGCCTCGAAGCTTCGCGAGCCCTGCGTCCAGGCGCGGACGACGTTTGCACTCGGCGTGATCGTCACGCGAATGCCGGTGCTGTTGCCCTCACTCGGCTGTTGGTCGATGTACACGATCCGGTCCGCGTGCGGGTAGGGCAGCACGTGCAGCAACAGGCTGCTGACGACGCTGAACACCGCTGTCGTCGCCCCGATGCCCAGCGCCAACGTGAGCATCGTGACGGCCGTCCAGCCTTTTTGGCGGCCGAGCGTTCGGATGGCGAACGCGATGTCTTGCCGCAGATCGTCGACGTACTCGGTCCGATGCATACGTTGCTCGCGGTGGCGCGCAGCCTCCAGGAGGCGCGCTCGGGATTCGGTGAGCGGGCCGAAACGGCGGGCCGCTTCGCGATACGCTTCGTCGGGCGTGGCTCCGCGCGAGACCAGCTGCTCGGCGCGGAGCGCGAGGTGGAGCGTGATCTCGTCCTCGACCTCCCGCTCCCAGCGATCGCGCCGGTAGAGCGCCAGTCGAAAGGCGCGACGAATGCCGGCGCGGATCATGTCGCCTCCGTCGACGGCTCGCCGCTCTTGGACGCGGTCAGGATGCTCGTCACCGTATCGGCGTATTGCATCCAGTTCCGAGTTTCGGCGCGCAGGTGGGCGCGGCCGGCGGTCGTGAGCTTGTAGTAGCGGGCACGCCGGTTGTTTTCCGTCACGCCCCACTCGGCCTGGAGCAGGCCGCGCTCCTCGAGTCGATACACGGCTTGGTAGAGCGCCGAGTCGTCGATGTCGAGCGCGGCGTTGGCGGCGCGCTCGAGCCACGCGACGATCTCGAAGCCATGCATCGGCGTCCAGCTCAGGGCGCGCAGGACCAACAGGTCGAGGGTGCCCTTCAACACGGGAAGACGGCTCATGCGGGTTCTCCCGAGACAGTCTATTGAGACTCTGGATGGAAGACTGCGATCGGGCGAGCGGAATGTCAAGCCCATTTCCGCATTGACGCTCGATCGTTTGAGGACGTATATAGGAGACTACTTTCCGGACGGGTGCCCCATGCGGCCGCCAACCCTCATCGTTACGACCGCTGCGGCGATCGTCTGCGCGGTCGCGATGCCGCACGCCCTGCGAGGGCAGGCGCCGCCGCCGGGGCGCGCCGTCTTCACCGGCCGGATCAGGAGCAGTCTCGACAGCACTCCGGTGCGCACGGCGGACATCCGGCTCGTGTTCATCGATAGCGCACGCACCAGTGCGGCCAACAAGGATTCGGTCGAGATCTTCGCCGACACTGCCCGGTCGCGGGTCGGCGTGACCGATGCCGATGGAGCGTTCGCCATTCGGCGCGTTGCCGCGGGCCGCTACATGCTGCAAATCCGACGCATGGGATTCGAGCCGCTCCAGGGGGTGCTCATCGCCGACACGGGAACCGTGCGCGGCGACTTTACCATGCAGGTGACGTCACAACTCCTTTCCAAGGTGACCGTGACCGAATCGTCCGTCGACCTCGTCAAGCAGCGGCTCGATATCGACGGATACCTCGACCGGGCGCATTCCGGAGTCGCGGGGACGTTCATCGATCGCAAGGAAATCCTGCGGCGGCGCTCGCAAACCGTCGCCGACATTCTCGCTGTCTACGGCATCTACGACGACCACGCCGAATTCCAGCTCGACCGGATGCCGGTCGACTACGAATTGCTCCGCGACTACCCGGCCGACCTCGTCATCGGGGTCGAGATCTATCGCCATGGCCGACCGACGGAGTTCAACATGACACGACGGGGCCCGGGCATGTTGAGCTCGCGCGGGCCAGCGGCGTCCATGCAGCCCATGATTCTCGTCTGGACCTTCATTCGGTGATCCCGCGGCCGCGGCCGCTGCCAGGGCTACCCGCCCGACCTTAGCTTTCGATGTTCGACGACGCGCACCTCACGCTTTCATCGACTCGGAGCTTCAGCGACAATGCCGGATACATCGCGACAGGCGGTCATCGTTTCCGCGGTCCGCACGCCCATCGGAAAATTCCTGGGCGGCCTTGCCCCGCTTTCGGCGCCCGAGCTCGGGGCGGTCGCCATTCGGGCAGCCATCGAGCGCTCACGCATCGATCTGGACGCGATCGAAGAAGTCATCATGGGCAACGTCATCCAGGGCGGAGTAGGCCAGGCGCCGGCGCGACAAGCGGCGATCAAGGCCGGCGTCCCGGCGACGGTGTCGGCGCTCACCATCAACAAGGTGTGCGGCTCCGGTCTCAAGGCGGTGATGCTGGCCGCCCAGTCGATCAAGGCGGGCGACCGGCACGTCGTGGTCGCAGGCGGACAGGAATCGATGTCCAACGCGCCCTACTACAACTATGGAATGCGTGGCGGCGTCAAGCTTGGCGACCAGACGCTGGTGGACGGAATGATCAAGGACGGCTTGTGGTGCTCGTTCTGCGACGTCCACATGGGCGTTCACGCCGAGTACACGGCGATCAAGGCCGGCGTCACCCGCGAGATGCAGGACGAGTTCGCGGTGCGGTCGCATCAGAAGGCCGTCGCGGCCATCGAAGCGGGCAAGTTCAAGGACGAGATCGTGCCGGTGAAGGTTCCCGGCCGCAAAGGCCCGACTACCGTCGACACCGATGAGGGCCCGCGGAAAGACACCACAGCCGAGTCGCTGGCCAGGCTGCGGCCGGCGTTTCCCAGCAAGCAGGGAGGCGACAATCTTTCCGTGACGGCGGGGAATTCCTCGAGCTTGAACGACGGCGCGTCGGCGCTCGTCGTGACGTCGGAGGACTTTGCCCGCGCCCACGGTCTCGAGATCCTCGCGCGCATCGACGCGTACGCGACCGGCGCCACCGAGCCGCGCGATCTCTTCTTCGCGCCGATTCAGGCAGTGCAAAATCTCATGAAGAAAACGAACCAGAAAATCGGTGACTATGACCTGATCGAGGCCAACGAGGCGTTCGCCGCGCAGGCGATCGCCGACGGCCAAGGCCTCGAGTGGAACTGGGATCGCGTGAACGTGAACGGCGGCGCGATCGCGCTCGGCCACCCAATTGGCGCGAGCGGCGCGCGGGTGCTGACGACGTTACTCTATGCCCTCAAGGATCGGAACGCACAGCGCGGGCTCGCCACGCTGTGCCTTGGCGGCGGCGACGCCGTCGCTCTCAGCGTATCGCGGGTGGACTGACATACCGACTATGACGACAAACACTTCGCGCCTCCGGGACTCGTTCGGACAATCGCATTCGTCGCGGCTCACGCTCGTCGGCGTCGTCGGCTTTGCTGCCGCCGTCGCCGCCGCGTCGCAGATCGCGATTCCGCTGCCGATCACGCCGGTGCCGATCACGCTGCAACCGCTGCTCGTCATTCTCGCCGGCATGTGGCTCGGCCCAGTGGCCGGCGCGGCGAGCATGGTGCTCTATCTCGCCGCGGGCGCCGCTGGCCTGCCGGTGTTCACGCCGATCGGCGCGCCCGGCATCGCGCGCTTCATGGGACCGACGGGCGGTTACTTGATCGCATATCCCGCCGCGGCGTTTGTCGCCGGCGCGCTGGCCGCCCGCGCCACGACGTTCGGGGGGCGGTGGCTCGCGGCGGTCGCGGGCATGGCGGCCATCTATCTTGGCGGCGTCGCGCAGCTCTCGCTGCTGAGCGGCGGCGTCGCGCGCGCGGTGCAGGCTGGCGTCGTCCCATTCGCGCTGCTCGACCTGGCGAAGGCGTTTGTGGCGGCCGCGATCAGCGGCCCGCGGCGCCGGCGGATCGCGAAGTAGCCGGCACAAATCGTTTTGAGCGCGCCACGATTTCTCTTTACCGACACGGGCGCGCTCCGCGCACCGTGGCGGATCGTCGGCTTTGCTCTGGCGTCGTTCGCGGCGTTCGTCGTCGCCGAGGCGTTGCTCGGGCCGCTGGTCGGAGGACTGTTCGCGCTGTTCGGGATTCGCGGCGTGTCGAGCGAGGAATGGATCGAGGTTGCGGCGGCGTTCGGCGGAACGGCAATCTCTCTGCGCTGGATCGACAAGCGGCCTTGGCGTGACGTCTGGCTCGGTCGAGACGCGGCTCGTCCGGGGCTGCTCGGTTTTGGTTTCGTTGTGGGCGCGCTCGCGATCGGCGTTCCGATCGCGCTGCTCATTTCGGCGCACTGGCTGCGCGAGACTCCGGCGGCCAGCGGATCCTGGTCAGGTGCCGCGCTGCGCGTCACGCTGCTCCTGCTGCCCGCGGCGCTGGCCGAAGAGCTGACCACCCGCGGCTACCTGCTCTCGGTGTTGAAGGACGCGTGGGGCTGGCCCTGGGCGATCGGCGTGACGAGCATCGGATTCGGTCTGCTGCACCTGGCGAACAACGGTGCCAACGTCGAGTCGGTGCTTCTCGTTACGTTGGCGGGAATCTTTCTCGCCGGCGTTTTGTATGTGACGAAGAGCCTGTACGCCTCGTGGATGGCGCACTTCGCTTGGAACTGGACGATGGCAGTTCTTTTTCACACGGCGGTCAGTGGATATCCGCTCGAATCGCCGCGCTACCGTTATGTTGATGCGGGACCGGACTGGGCAACGGGCGGGGAGTGGGGACCGGAGGGCGGGGTTCCGGCCGGGGTCGGGATGGGATTGGGCGGAGGCATCGCATACCTTTTCGCGCGGCGCGGGCGCAGAGCGCGCCGCGAGGAGACATAGCAGATGGCCGAACGTGTGGCCGTGATTGGCGCGGGGCAGATGGGCAACGGCATCGCGCACGTGTTCGCGCAGAGCGGCTTCGACGTCACGATGGTCGACGTATCCGCTCCGGCGCTCGACCGGGGCATGGGCACGATTGCGTCGAACCTCGATCGGCAGATCAAGAAGGGGACGCTCCAGGCGTCGGACAAGGACGCGATCGTGGCGCGCATCGCGACATCGCAGAGCTTCGACGCGGCCGCCGGCGCGTCTCTGGTCGTCGAGGCGGCGACGGAAAATCGCGATCTCAAATTCGAGATCTTCTCCCACCTGGACGCGGTCGCCGGCGCCGGCGCCATTCTGGCCACGAACACGAGCTCGATCTCGATCACGGAGATCGCGGCACGGACGAAGCGTCCGGCCAGGGTGATCGGGATGCATTTCATGAATCCCGTGCCGGTGATGCAGCTCGTCGAAGTGATCCGCGGGCTCGCGACATCCGACGAGACCACCGCCCGCGTGCTTGCGCTCAGCAAAGCCGTTGGCAAGACACCGGTCGAGGTGCAGGACTACCCGGGGTTTGTCGCCAATCGCATCCTGATGCCGATGATCAACGAGGCGATCTACTGCCTCATGGAAGGCGTCGGGAGCGCCGAGTCGATCGACACGGTGATGAAGCTCGGCATGAACCATCCCATGGGACCGCTGGCGCTGGCGGATCTCATCGGTCTCGATACCTGCCTCGCCATTCTCGAGGTTTTGCACGACGGCCTCGGCGACCCGAAGTATCGTCCGTGCCCGTTGCTCCGAAAGTACGTCGCCGCCGGATGGCTGGGCCGGAAGACCAAGCGCGGGTTTTATGCGTATTGAGGAGCCCACTGCGAGCGTAGCGCGCGGCCTCACCGCGAAGCGGCCGCGCTAGTCGTATGGCCTGGGCCCTCACGCCACTCACCGAAGACCAACGCGAGGTGCAGCGCCTGGCGCACGACTTCGCGCAGCACGAGATCGCGCCGTACGCCGCGCAGTGGGACCGCGACGCGTACTTCGAGCCGTCGCTCGTCGAGAAGCTGGGCGCGCTCGGGTTTCTCGGCATGCTGATCCCCGAGGAGTACGACGGGCTCGGTCTGGACACGCTCACGTACCTCGTCGCGCTCGAGGAGATCGCGCGCGTCGACGCCTCGGCCGCGGTCATGCTCAGCGTGCACAACTCGCTGCCGACGCAGATGATTCTCAAGTGGGGATCGGAGGAGCAGAAAGAGCGTTTTCTCAAGCCGATGGCGCGGGGCGAGATGCTCGGCGCCTTCGCGCTCTCGGAGCCCGAGGCCGGATCCGACGCCGCGTCCCTCCGCACCCAGGCCGTGCACGACGGCGCGGACTGGATTCTGAGCGGCACCAAGGCGTGGGTCTCGAGCGGGACGAAGGGTGACGTGATCGTCGTCATGGCGAGGACGGATTCGCCCGACGACCGCCGCGGCGCGCGGGGCATCAGCGCCTTCATCGTGACCCCCGACCTGCCGGGCTTCAGCGTGGGGAAGAAAGAGGACAAGATGGGCCTGCGCGCGTCGCCCACGGTGCAGCTCCACTTCTCCGACATGCGCGTCCCCGGCGACCGGTTGCTCGGCGCCGTCGGCAGCGGCTTCATCTACGCAATGCAGTCGCTCGACAACGGCCGGCTCGGGATCGCTGCGCAGGCCGTCGGCATCTCCGAAGCGGCGCTGCGTCTCGCCGCGTCGTATGCGGCGGAGCGCAAGCAGTTCGGCCACCCGATCAAGGAATTTCAGGCGATCCAGTTCAAGCTGGCCGACATGGCGATGCGGGTCGCCGCCGCGCGCTCGCTGCTGCATGCCGCCGCCACGGCGAAGGATCGCGGCGAGCGCATCACCCAATTCAGCTCGATGGCCAAGCTTCTGGCCAGCGAGACCGCGATGGCGGTCACGACGCAGGCAATTCAGATCTTCGGCGGATACGGATACGTGAAGGACTATGCCGTCGAACGGTTGTTCCGCGACGCGAAGGTGACGCAGATCTACGAGGGCACCTCGGAGATTCAGCGAATCGTCATCGCCCGCGAGCTGTACTCGAAGCGGTAGCGCCGCATCATCTCACCCGATCTCGACGACGCAGGCTCACCACTCACCCAAGACGCGCCCTCATGAAGCTCTTCGATACGATCGCCGACATGGGACACGAGCAGCTCGTGCTCTGTCAGGATTCGGCGTCCGGATACCGCGGCATCATCGCGATCCATAGCACGGTGCTCGGCCCGGCCCTCGGCGGCACGCGCTTCTGGAACTACGCAACCGACGAGGAAGCGATCGTCGACGCGCTGCGACTCGCGCGCGGCATGACCTACAAGAACGCCGTCGCCGGCCTCAATCTCGGCGGCGGCAAGTCCGTGATCATCGGCAACAACAAGACGACCGACCGCGAGATGATCTTCCGCGCCCACGGCCGCTTCGTCGAGAGCCTCGGCGGGCGATACATCACCGCCGAGGACGTGGGCACGAGCACGGCCGACATGGACTACGTGCACATGGAGACCGACTACGTGAGCGGACTCGCCGGCCGGTCGGGCGATCCGTCGCCGGTAACGGCACACGGCGTCTTCCGGGCCATTCAAGCCTCGGCCAGGGAGCGCTGGGGGTCGGACGACCTGAGCACCAGAACCGTCGCCATCCAGGGATGCGGGCACGTCGGCTACTATCTCGCCAAGGAGCTGCACGAGGCGGGCGCGGCGCTCGTCGTGACGGACATCGACGGCGAGCGCGTCAAGCGAGTCGTCACCGAATTCAACGCTCGCGCGGTCGGGTTGGACGAGATCTACGGCGTGCAGGCCGACGTCTTCGCGCCGTGCGCACTGGGCGCCATCATCAACGACAAGACGATTCCGCAGCTCAAGGTGGAGATCGTCGCCGGCGCGGCCAACAATCAATTGCTCGAGGAGCGACACGGCATCGAGCTCGACTCGCGCAACATCATGTACGCGCCGGATTACGTCGCCAACGCCGGCGGCGTGATCAACGTCTACAGCGAGCTTGCCGGGTGGACGTCGGCCCGGTCGTTCCGCAAGGCTGACGAGATCTACGACACCATTCGCAAGGTGTTCGCCATCGCGCGCGCCGAGAAGATTCCGACGTATCTCGCGGCCGATCGTCTCGCCGAGCAGCGCATCCTCGCCGTGGGCTCGATGGTCCGCACCTGGCCGCAGTGGCCGAACAAGTGAGCACACGTGGCTGAACGAATTCTCATCGCGTCCGACCATGCCGGCTTCGAGCTGAAGGAGAAGCTCGAGCAGGCGCTCATCGCGTTTGGGTACGACGTCCAGGACTTGGGCACGAACAGCGCCGAGTCGGCCGACTACGCCGACTACGCGCATCCGGTGGCGCGAAAGGTGTCGGCCGGCGAGGCCCAGCGCGGCGTGCTGCTGTGCGGCACGGGACTCGGCATGAGCTACACGGCGAACCGCTACCCGCACGTACGGGCGGCGGTGGCCTGGAACCCGGAGATCGCCAAGCTGGCGCGCGAGCACAACGATGCGAACGTGCTCGTCGTGCCGGCGCGATTCGTGACCGAGGCGCAGGGCGTCGAGATCCTGCGCACCTGGCTCGACACACCGTTCGAAGGCGGTCGCCACGCGCGCCGGGTCGACAAGATCGAGAAGACGGATTTGGAAACATGAATGAATGGATGCAGTACCCGCTCTGTTCGCCCGGCCAGGCTCTTCGCGAGGCCGACGCCGAGATCGCGTCGCTGATCGACGACGAGATCCGACGCCAGAAGGACGGGCTCGAGCTGATCGCCAGCGAGAACTTCGTCTCGCCCGCCGTCCTCGAGGCGATGGGCTCGCCGCTCACCAACAAGTACGCGGAAGGCCTGCCCGGCAAACGCTACTATGGCGGCTGTGAGATCGTCGACAAGATCGAGCAGATCGCGATCGACCGCGCGAAGCAACTGTTCGGCGCCGAGCACGCGAACGTGCAGCCGCACTCCGGCGCCCAGGCGAACTACGCCGCGATGACACCGTTCCTCAAGCCCGGCGACACGTTCCTCGGCATGGATTTGTCGAACGGCGGACATCTCACGCACGGCTCTCCGGTGAATTTCTCCGGGATGCTCTACCGCGCGATCTCGTACGGTGTCACCGACCAGGGTCTGATCGACTACGACGACGTCCGGCGCAAGGCGAGGGAGCACCGCCCGCGTCTCGTGCTCGCCGGGTACAGCGCATATTCACGGGTCGTTGACTTCGCCGCGTTCGCGGAGGTGGCGCGCGAGATCGGCGCGGTGTTCATGGTCGACATGGCGCACTTCGCGGGGCTGGTCGCCGGCGGGGCGTATCCGTCGCCGGTGCCGCACGCCGACGTCGTGACGACGACGACGCACAAGACGCTGCGCGGTCCGCGCGGCGGACTGATTCTGTGCAAGTCCGAGCACGCGAAGGCGATCGACAAGGCAGTGTTCCCGGGAAGCCAGGGCGGCCCGCTCGAGCACATCATCGCGGCCAAGGCCGTGTGTTTCAAAGAGGCACTCGAGCCGGAGTTCAAGGGCTATGCGAACGAGGTCATCGCCAACGCGCGCGCGCTGGCCAAGGCGCTCGAATCGCGTGGCTTCGAGATCGTGTCCGGTGGAACCGACAACCACCTCATGCTCGTCGACCTGCGCAACCGCGGGATCACGGGCAAGCTGGCGCAATCGGCGCTCGACGAGGCGGCGATCACGGTGAACAAGAACACCGTCCCCAAGGAGACGCAGTCGCCCTTCGTGACGAGCGGAATTCGCATCGGGACGCCGGCGGTGACGACGCGCGGCATGCGCGAGCGCGAGATGCCTCGGATCGCGGCGCTGATCGACCGCGTGCTCGAGGCGCCGGAGGATTCCGCCGTCAAAGCCGACGTGCGCGCGCAGGTGCGCGATCTGGTGAAGTCGTTCCCACTCTACGCCTGATCCTGGGCTGCTCCCGGGTGCTCGAGAATCCGGCGTTGATCCAACGACGACTCATGGTGTACAATGCGAAGGGCGTGTTTCGCCCGATTGTTCCCGCCTCTGCACATGACAGCACCCTCGCATCTCGTCCCCGCCGTTCTTCTCGCCGCCGCGGCCCTCTGTAGCCTCGGGGCAGCCCGCCCGTGCGCCGCGCAGTCCCTTCGCGGCTCCAACGCCAGCATCAATCGGATGTATCGCCACGCTCGCGCCGAGCACCTGGCCTTTTACGAGACGCCGCGCGGCGTTCGAAACGCGCTGGCGGCCGGACGACTCGTGTCGTTGGAGCCCGACGTGAACTTTACGCTGCACGACGTAGGCTATCCGTACGTTCGTCCCACCACGCGCACCTTCGTCGAGCGGCTCGGCGCGGAGTACCGGGCGGCGTGCGGTGAGCCGCTCGAGGTCACGAGCGCCGTGCGGCCCGCCACCCGCCAGCCGCCGAACAGCGTCGGCCGTTCCGTACACCCGACGGGAATGGCGGTGGATCTCCACAAGCCAACGGACGCCGCATGCTTGCGCTGGCTCCGCGGAACGCTGCTCGAGCTCGAGGACTCTGGCCTGCTCGAGGCTACCGAGGAGTTCGCTCCGCCGCACTTGCACGTCGCCGTCTATCCGACGCCATATCGCCGCTACGTGCTGGCGCGAAGGCAGTCGGCGGGCGTCCAACTCGCGTCGAGCGGTGCCGCGGACGTGTCGACGTATCGCGTCAAGCAAGGCGACACGCTATCGGAGATCGCGCGCGCGCACGACACGACGGTCAAGGCGATCACGAGCGTGAATCACCTGGAGAGTCCAGTGATTCAACCCGGGCAGACCCTGCTCATCCCCTCCTCCGGCGGGTGACCGCCGGATAGCGGCTGCTACGCGCTCCGCGCGCGGGCGTCGCTCGCCACTGCCGGATGCGGAGCGGCCGCATCCGTGCGCGGCAGCCGTCGCACGACCGAAGTCACGCACAGCGCCGCGAGATCGCGCGTCGTATACGAGCAAAGGTCGAGGTCGGTGCGACGCCACTGCCAGTCTTCCGCGCTCGTCGCATGGGGCTGCAGCACGTGCTCGAACGCCGGCATGGCCGTGTGCGGATCGGCTGACGCGTGCTGGTCGCCAAGTTGACCGCTCCACTCGATGACCAGCAGCTGGCCGTCGGCGATCGAGTTGGAGCGGCCACGGATCCAGGAGAAGCTCAGGCCAACGGGGCCGATCTGCACCGTGTACCGGTCGGGCGTTCGGCGTGCATCGGGTGCGAATCCGGCCGGCAGTGTGCCCGGTGCCTCGCAGAGCTTGAGCACGGTGTTCGACAGCGAGTCGAGCTCGCGGTTGATCAGCGCGAGCGCGCGCTGCGACGACAGGAACGCCGCGCGGGCTCGCGCGCTCTTTTCCTCCTCGGCCTGGCGCGCGGCGACGGCGGCCGTCGTCGTACGTTTTGGCGCGCCGCCGGCGTCCGTCACGGCGGCGACGACCGCGTCGATCACCACGGTGCTCGTGGGCGCGCCGGCGGCCCGCACGATCGTCCCTTTGAGCCAGCCGGGAATCGGCGAATTGTCGAGCGGTACGACGATGACGTCTTTGCGTTTCGCCCTTCCGATACGCGTCTTGAGCGCCTCGGCTTCGACGACGCTTGCGGGCGTCATGCCCCACAGGCGCTGGAATAGCACCACGACGACCCGCGCGTCCTTCTCGATCGGCTTCCGTACGGCTGCCACCGAGGCCGCCGATTTGCCATCGGCGCCGGCTGGGCGCGCGTAGACGCCTTTGGCGACATGGTACTCGAGTCGACGCTTGAGCTCCGCGACCGCGAGCGCGTCGAAGTCCGCAGCGGTTATCGCTACGTCGTACTTGAAGGCGAGAGGCATCGGAACGGGGCGGAGGTTGGGAGCGCAGCCAGTGTGGACCAGACCCGAGGGAGCGGCGGCGCTCCCGACCTTCGGCTTAGAATCGGATAATCTACTAACGAGTTCGGCACCGCGCCTGCCCCAGACCGGCCGTTTTGGGGAGTTGTGGTGGCGGCGAACAACCGTCATTTTCTTGACGTCATCGGGCAATGCCCCGCGTGGTTCGGTAAAAACGCCTCAATTGAGGGAAGAAGTGGCTGAACTGGCGTTTCGAGATGGGATAATGGACCGGATTCGGCTCCGCGAGCCGCGATTCGACGAGCGCGCGTATCTGTTCGTGCTCGCCGCGCTCGAGTTCTGCCAGCAGCGACTCGATGAACGGCGGCACATCAACGGTCGGGAGCTCGCCCTGTCCTGTCGCGACCTGGCCCTGGAGCGATTCGGCGTCATGGCGCGGGTCGTCCTCGAGCATTGGGGCGTCCACAGCAGCGGCGATATTGGAGACGTCGTATTCACTCTCGTCGATCTGGGTCTGCTCATGAGCCAGCCGACGGATACGCGAGACGAGTTTGTCGATGCATTCGACTTCGACCAGGCATTCGAGCGCGAGTATCCCTGGTGCGGGGCGCTGACGGTCTAGGGTCGGGCGTCACGGCGCGGCAGAAGGCCGGAGGGGAGGGGAGGGGCGGCAAATGGAAAAATCCATGGAATGGCCAAGCTGTCGGCGGTGCCAGTCGGGCGTCCTGCTCCCACTGAGCGATTACGGCCGCGAAGGGGCGCCGATCAAGTACAAGGCATGGGCGTGCAGCAATCCCGAGTGCGGGTTCAATATCCGAATCGACAACGGTGAATTGAGCTACGGCCGCACGGTCGGGACCTCGCAGAAGTAGACCATCGAAATCATCGTGCGCGATCTCGTACGCGTCGTCACCAGCTCAGAGTCGGCGGCGCGGGACGCGTCCGCCATCTCGTCCGGCATTCCGTCGCGCGCCCTCATGCAGCGCGCCGGCGCCGCCGCCGCCGCGGAGATTGCGCTGCGGTATCGAGACCGGCTCGCGCGCGGTGTGCTCGTTCTCGCCGGTCCGGGCAATAACGGTGGCGACGCATGGGTCGTCGCGCGCGCTCTGGCCGCGAGCGGCGCGCCGGTGCGCGTGATCGAGCCGATCACCGCCAAGTCGCCGGATGCCGTCGCCGAGCGTGCGCTCGCCCTCGATGTGCTCGATGCCGCCGACGTCGCCACGGTCGTGCCCGAGTCGCTCGAGGGCGGCGAAGCGATCGTCGTCGACGGCCTGCTCGGAACGGGAGGCAGCGGCGAGCCGCGGGGCGACGTCGCCAGGCTCATCTCGCTCACCGCTGCGGTCCGCGCGCGCGAGACGATCATCGTTGCGATCGACGTGCCGAGTGGACTCGACGCGTCGACCGGAGCGGGGCACGACATCGTCGTGAAGGCCGACCTGACGCTGAGCTTCGGTACCGTCAAGCGGGGACACCTCGTGAATCGCGACGTCTGCGGCGCGATCGCGGTGCTCGACATCGGGCTCGGGACGCACGCGTCGCTCGACGATGGTGCACCGCTGCTCGTGGACGAAGCATGGGTCGGTGCGCGGCTGCCGGCCATCGCGGCAAGCGCGCACAAAGGGATACGAAAAAAGGTGGTGATCGCCGGCGGCGCACCCGGCATGGCGGGAGCAACCGTGCTCGCCGCGCGCGCCGCGATGCGGAGCGGGGTCGGCATGGTCAAGCTCGTCGTCTCGCCGGAGAGTCTCGCCGCGGTGCAGGAGAGCGAGCCGTACGCGCTGGCGGCGGCGTGGCCGCGCGACGACGACGCCGTCGAGCGAGACATCGCCCACTGGGCCGACGCCGTGATCGTCGGACCGGGGCTCGGTCGTGGCGACGAGAGCCGCGCGCTGCTCGAGCGTCTGCTGCGCCGGTGGACCGGCCCAACGCTCCTCGACGCGGACGCGCTCACGCTCTTCGAGGGCGACGCACGCGGTCTTGCCAGGCTGCTCGCCGCACGGCCGGCGATCATCACGCCCCATCCGGTGGAATTCGCGCGGCTGGCCGGCGCCGACGTCCAGCAGGTGCTCGACCACCGCTTCGACGTCGGACGAGAGCTGGCGGCCACACTCGGCGCCGTAGTGCTGCTCAAGGGCGTTCCCACGGTGATCGCTGCGCCGAATGGGCGCCGTCTCGTGAGCGCGACGGGAACGCCGGCGCTCGCGGCCGCCGGCAGCGGCGACGTCTTGAGCGGCATCGGCGGAACCATGCTCGCGCAGATCGGCGATCCGTTCATCGCGGCGGCGATCGCCGCGTGGGTGCACGGCCGCGCGGCGGAGCGCGTACCAACGGCGACCGACGGGGACGTGCGCGGCATCGCGCTCGAGGACGTGGTGAACGAGCTGCGCGTCAGTTGGACATTCGACGACCGCCCGACGCGCTATCCGGTCATCGCCGAGTTGCCGAGCGTCGGCGCGCGCACGTGACCGGCGACGTTCCGCTCGGACCAGGCGCCGAGTTCGACGCGATTCGCCGGCTGGCCGATCGTTGGGGTCCGCGTGCCTCCGGCCTCGGCGACGATGCCGCAATCCTCCGCGTGCCGCGAGGCGACACACTCGTCGCCAGCATCGACACGGCGGTGGAGGGCAGACATTTCGAGCGCGCCTGGTTGTCGCCGCGCGAGATCGGCTATCGCTCGGTTGTCGCCGCGCTGAGCGACCTTGCGGCGATGGCCGCGCGGCCGATCGGCGTACTCGTCGCGCTCACGCTTCCCGACGCGTGGCGTGACGAGCTACTGGATCTCGGCGACGGAATCGGCGACGCGGTCGACGCCGGGCGAACGCACGTCATCGGCGGAAACATGAGCGGCGGCGGCGAGCTGTCGATCACGACCACCGTGCTCGGCGCGGCGTTCGCGCCGCTGACGCGATCCGGCGCACGACCGAACGATCGGGTGTACGTGACGGGTGAGCTCGGCGGTCCAGCCGAAGCGGTGCGACGCTTGTCGCTCGGGCAATCGGCCGGACCCTTTCGTCATCGCTTCGCCCATCCCGTTCCGAGATTGGACGAAGCGCGCTGGCTCGCTGAGCGCGGCGCATCGGCGGGAATCGACGTCTCCGACGGGCTCCTGGCCGATCTTCGCCATGTCTCCGCGGCGAGCGGTGTCGCGATCGACGTCGACGACCGGAGCGTTCCGCGCATGAGCGGCGTCGATCTGTCGGTCGCGATGCGGGGCGGCGACGAGTACGAGATGGTGGTGACGTCGCCGCGAGACATCGACCGCGCGGGGTTCGAGCGGCGATTCGGCGTTCGGCTGAGCGAGATCGGTCGGGTCGTCGACGCCTCGCGCGCCGAAGTGACGGTTCGCGGCGCTCGCGTTGCGGACGACGCCGGGTACGATCACTTTTCGCGGTGATGCGAACACCGTTCGTCGCGCTGGTCGCGGTGGTGATGACGTTGATTCTCGGACCGGTCGTCGTGATCGCGCGACTGTTCCGCGCGCCGCAAGGCCCGGCGTCGATTTACTCCAACGCGGTTCGCCTCTGGGCTCGGTCGATCGATTGGGCGGCTGGCGTACGCGTGCGCGTACACGGCGCCGAGCACCTGGAGGGAATCAACGGCGCGGTGTTCATCTCGAACCACGTCAGTTGGTTCGACATCTTCGCGCTCGCGTCGCACGTGCCGTGGTGCAGCTTCATCGCCAAGTCGGAGCTCCGGCGCATTCCGCTGTTCGGCTTCGCGGCGGAGTGCGTGGGCATCGTCTTCCTCGACCGCGACAACCGGAAGCGCGCGTTCGAGTCGTACAAGGTGGCGGCGACAGAGGTGCGCCGCGGCCGGTCGATCGTCGTCTGCCCGGAGGGAACGCGCGGCATCGACTACCATCTGCGTCCCTTCAAGAAGGGGCCGTTCGTTCTGGCGATCGCGTCACAGACGCCGATCATTCCGACGATGGTGTACGGATCGCGCGAGGTCATGCGCAAAGGGTCGTTCGTGATCCACTCGGGCACCATCGACCTCCACTTTCTCCCCCCGATTGAGACCAAGGGTTACGACTACGAGCATCGCGGCGCGCTGATGACGGCGGTGTGGACGAGCATGGCCGACGCGATGCAGTCGTTGTACGGCGTCAGCAGCTCGGAACCGTCGATCGCGGCGAGCGGCGAGCGCGTCGAGTAGCGGTTCGAGGCGCCGCGCCAGCCGCACCCTCACGCCGGACCCGGTTCGATTATTTTTCCCGCCGGGCTCACCGTTTCACCTTCGGCGTATTCGCCTCAACGACACGCGATTTCTCATGGTCATCATCAGCGAGATCACGGCACGAGAGATTCTCGACAGCCGCGGCAATCCCACGATCGAAGCCGACGTCATCTGCTCGAACGGCGTTACGGGCCGCGCGGCGGTCCCGAGCGGCGCGAGCACGGGCGAGCACGAGGCCGTCGAGCTTCGCGACGGCGATTCCCACCGCTATGGCGGCAAGGGCGTTCGGCAGGCGGTGCAGAACGTCGGCGATACGATCGCGCCGGCGCTCGAGGGGCATGACATCATCGATCAACTCGGAATCGACGCGGTGATGATCGATCTCGACGGCACGACGAACAAGTCGAACCTGGGCGCGAACGCGATTCTCGCCGTGTCGCTCGCCGCGGCGCGCGCCGCGGCGCAGTCGCTCGGCGTGCCGCTCTATCGCTACCTGGGCGGACCGCTCGCGCGCGTCATGCCCGTGCCGATGATGAACATCCTCAACGGCGGCGCGCACGCCACGAACACGGTGGACTTTCAGGAATTCATGATCGTCCCGATCGGCGCCGACTCGTTCGCCGAGGCGCTCCGCATGGGGGCCGAAGTCTTTCACTCGCTCAAGAAAGTTCTGAGCAAGCGGAAGCTCTCCACCGCCGTCGGCGACGAAGGCGGGTTCGCGCCCGATCTGCGCGACGACGAGGACGCGATCCGGGTGATTCTCGAGGCGATCGACGCCGCCGGATACGAGGCCGGCAAGCAGGTCGCGCTCGCCTTGGATCCCGCCGCGAGCGAGCTCTATTCCGACGGCACGTACACGTTCAAGAAGAGCGGCGCGGGCAAACGCGACGCCGAGGGAATGGTCGAGCTGTACACGAGCTGGATCGATCAGTATCCGATTGTTTCGATCGAGGATGGACTGGCCGAGGACGACTGGGACGGCTGGGCAAAGTTGACAGCGGCAATCGGCGAACGCTGCCAGCTCGTGGGCGACGACATCTTCGTGACCAACACGGAGCGACTCGCGCGCGGCATCGAGAACAGCGTGGCAAACGCGATCCTCATCAAGCTGAACCAAATCGGCACGCTGAGCGAGACGCTCGAAGCGATCGATATGGCGCGTGCGGCCGGCTACCTGTCGGTGATCTCGCATCGGTCTGGCGAGACGGAGGACACGTTCATCGCGGACCTGGCCGTAGGGACCGGCGCCGGACAGATCAAGACGGGTTCGGCGAGCCGGACGGATCGCGTGGCCAAGTACAATCAGCTTTTGCGCATCGAGGAGCAGCTCGGCGCCGCGGCCGAGTTCCCGGGCGGCGCCCTGTACGGCATCTGATGCACGCGATGGCAGCCCATGGCGTCTAAACGTTCGCCGCTGATCAAACGGCTCGGCACGCTCGCGTTGATTGCGGTCGCGCTCGTGTTCGCGGTGCAGGGCGGGGAATTCGGCACGCTCGACCTCGTTCGCCAGCGGCGGGAGAAGGCGCGCATCGTGCGGTCGGTGGATTCGCTGTCGCGGGTCGTCGATTCGCTGAAGAAGTACGAGGACAAGGTCGAGCACGATCCGGCGACGCAGGAGCGCATCGCGCGGGAGGTGTTCGGGATGGTGCGCGGCAACAAGGAGATCGTGTATAGGTTCGCGTCGCCGCGGGCCGACAGCGCGAGTCGCGCGCGGTGACCGCGGCGGACGAAGAGAGGCGCGGGAACCTTGACACCTCATTGCTGGGTCTTAGTTTACGCATACTGCCGCGGGGTGGAGCAGCCTGGTAGCTCGTCGGGCTCATAACCCGAAGGTCGCGGGTTCAAATCCCGCCCCCGCTATGCTGGACAGCTTGAACGTGTTGACGACATCGGCCGGTCCGCGAGGGCCGGCCGGTTTTGTTTGTGGCAGGGTAGCTCAGGTGGTTAGAGCACGGCACTCATAATGCCGGGGTCGTGGGTTCGAGTCCCACCCCTGCTATTCCTTAAGTCGCGCAATCCGGGTCAGTCCACCCTCGATCTTGTCGTGGCGGTGACAGCGAGCGACGCAGTCGCCCGGCAGGCAACGCGAGCAGATCCGGTCCGAGCGCCACGGGCGGGGTGATCCCGCTGTTGCGCGATTCGGCATTCGGCATTACCGTCGTATTGGAAACCCATAGGACGGAACATGGCCGGGAAGCTGGACGTCAAGCAGGGCACCCTCGCCCTGATGGTCCTCAAAACCCTCGAGGGCCTCGGACCGTTGCACGGCTACGGCATCGCGCGGCGTATCGAGGAGACGAGCAAGAATCGTCTGACGCTCAACTACGGTACGCTGTACCCGGCCCTCCTCAAGCTCGAGCAAGAGCGATTCATCACGGCGGAATGGCGTCAGTCCGAGAACAATCGTCGCGCGAAGTTCTATTCGCTGACTGCCGCAGGGCGGAAGCAGCTCGCGCGTGAAGCGCGCGAATGGCACCAGACCGCCGATCTCATTGCGGCCTTTCTCGCGCCGCGACGAGGGGAGACATCATGAGACAGCTTCGTGCCGCGCTCGCACGCATCGCCGGCGTCTTCATCGGTCAGCGCAGCGACGGCGATCTCCGCGACGAGCTCCAATCACATGTCGATATGGCGACGGCCGAGAACATGCGACGCGGCATGCATCCCGACGAGGCGCGCCGGCAAGCGATGCTGGCGTCGGGAGGTCTCACCGCGGCCGCCGAGTCGGTTCGCGATCAGCGCGGATTGCCGTGGATCGAGAGCGTCGCCGCCGATCTCAGCTACGCCCTGCGCACGTTGCGACGGAGCCGCGCATTCACCGCGGTGGTCGTGATCACGCTGGCGCTCGGCATCGGGGCCAACACGGCGATCTTCAGCGTCGTCCGCGGCGTGCTGCTCAAGCCCCTGCCGCACCGCGACGGCGATCGATTGGTGTACCTCCGGCAGTCGGTCGACGGTCCAGGGGGCGAGAACATCCTGTTTTCAGTTCCGGAAATTCATGATTTCCGCGAGGGCGCGAAGTCGCTCGGCGGCATCGCCGAGTATTCTCCGTGGACGATCACGCTCGAGGGCAAAGAGGGTGCGTCGAGGATCACGGTAGGCCTCGTCACCGGTAATTTCTTCGACGTGATGGGACTGTCACCGGTGCTCGGAAGGTTGACACGGCCGAGTGACGATGGGCCCGGTGTCGCGCCAGTGATGGTGCTGACGCACGAGTTCTGGATGCGACACTTCGGCGGAGACCCGGGCATCGTCGGCAGGCAGGTGAAGCTCGATCCCGGCGTGGTGACGGTGATCGGCGTGTTGCAACCCGCGCCGACCTTTCCGGATCGCATGGACGCGCTGGCCAATATGGTGCTCAGCAAACATCACCTGAGTGCGCAGATGGTGCAGGGCCGCACGCATCGCATGACGGAGATGGTCGCGCGGCTCGCGCCCGGTGCCACGGTGGAGCAGGCAAGGGCGGAGGTCGCCGCGGTCTACGCGCGCCTGCAGCACGATTACAAGGACTCGTACGACCCGGGATCGCATTATCGTGTCGCCATCATCCCATTCAAGGAAGCACTCGGCGAGCGTGCGAGATTGACGTTGTGGCTGTTGATGGCCGCCGCCGCCTTCGTCCTGATCATCTCCGCGGCCAACGTCGCGAATTTGACGCTCATGCGCGGGTTGCGCAGAGAACACGAGCTCGTGACGCGCGCGGCGCTCGGCGCTGGGGTGGCGCGTCTACGCCGGCTGCTGCTCGTCGAGAATCTTCTTCTCACGTTGATGGGTGCGGCACTCGGCGTCGTCATCGCGATCGGCGGCGTGAGACTCCTCGTGTCGTTGGCCACGCGGTACTCGGCGCGCGCGGGCGAGATCAGCCTCGACGGCCCGGTGCTCGCCTTCACGCTTGGGCTGTCGGTGACGTTGGCGTTGCTGCTCTCGTTCCTCGCGACGCTGCCGAAGGAAGGCGCGTTCGCGTCCTGGATGGCGGCGGCGGGCCGGCGGATGACTGGCGGGCTGAAACGGCAGCGATTGCAGCGCGGGCTGGTCGTCGCGCAAATCGCCGTGTCGGTCGTGCTGCTCGCCGGCGCCGGGCTGCTGACGCGCACGATGATGCGGTTGTCCGAGGTGAACACGGGTCTCAAGACGGACGAAGTGCTCACGCTGCCGGTGCAGCTTCTTTCGTTTGGCAACGGAGATTTCGCTCGCATCATGTCCGGCGACGCCGCGGCCAAGGAAGGGTACGACCGCATGGCCGCCGAGGTTCGAGCCCTACCGGGTGTCTTGGCGGTCGGCGTCGGATCGGCCATGCCGCTTCGCGGCGCCGACGTCGGATTAGAGGTCAAGGCGGAGGGCCGAGCAGTGGCGGCCGGCGAAGCGACTCCGCGCGCCGATCTTCGAACCGCCGATCCTGAATACTTCCGAGCGGCGGGGATCCCGCTCGTCAACGGCCGCGCGTTCGCCACGACGGACGGCCGTGACGCCGGCAGGGTTGTCATCATCAACCAGACGCTCGCGAACAAACTGTTTCCGCACGAGGATCCGATCGGCAAGCGGGTGGCGTGGACGGGAGACGTGTTGCGTTTTTCGCCGTGGAGCGGCGATTGGCGCACGATCGTCGGCGTCGTCGGGGACACGCGCGATGGCGGCCTGGACGCAGAACCACCTCCGGCGATGTACATGCCCTTTGCACAGGAGCTCGCATTGGGCGGAGGGTTGGTGATCCGGGCGGACAGCAACGTGTCCGCGCTCATTTCGGCGGCAACGCGCATCGTCCGCCGACTCGCGCCTACGGTTCCACTCGGGAAGGTGATGACGGTTGCGCAACTCAAGGATCAGAGCGTCGCGCCCCGCCGCTTGAATGCCGCGCTCATCTCGCTGTTCGGCGGACTCGCCGTGATCATCGCCGCGGTGGGGATCGCCGGCGTGTTGGCATTCTCCGTGAGCGCGCGTACGAACGAGATCGGCGTCCGCATGAGTCTCGGCGCCGATCGCGGCCGCGTGCAGCGGATGATCTTACGGGAAGGCGGCGTGCTGCTTGCGCTCGGCATTCTCGCCGGCGTGGTCGGCGCGTTTTTCGGCGCGGCCGTCATCCGCGGATTGCTGTTTGGCGTCGCGCCGCACGACCCGGTGACGTTCGCGGCCGTGGCGGTGTTCATGGCGGCGATTGGGATTGCGGCCTGTTGGATTCCAGCGGTTCGCGCCGCGCGTGTCGACCCGGCGATCGCGATGCGGTCGACGTAGTGTCATCCCGAGCGACGGCGCCGATACCTGAATCGCGCTTCGCTATTCCCCACGCAACGCCCCAACGGGATCGCACCGTGCCGCTCTCCTCGCCGGCGCCGCGCTCGCGATCACGCTCACTCCCACGAAAACCAGCGGAACCGCGACGAACGTGAGCGGATCGTTCGGCGAAACCTGAAACAGCATCGCGTGGAGTGACCGCGTGACGAGGAGCGCCACGACGACGCCAACCGCGGCCCCCGCCCCTGCGAGTCCAACGGTGCGCCTCAGCACGAGCGCCACGATATCACCCGCCGTCGCGCCGAGCGCCGCTCGCACGCCCATTTCGTGCTTCCGCTGACTTACGAGATAGCTCATGACACCGTAAACACCGACGCCGCCAAGGACGAGCGCGATGATCGCGAATGCGCCCACGAGCTCGGTCGTGAACCGCGGCTTGGCCAGCGATCCGGCCATGACGTCGTCCATCGTGCTGATGCGGCTCACTGCGACGCGCCGGTCCACACTCGCCACCATCCCTCGGATGGCGCGCTGAATGACGTCCGGGTCGCCAGTCGCTCGAATCGCGATCGACAGGCTCGGACTCGCACCTCCGCCAAACCGCGCCGAGAACCGCTGCGCGACGGGAACGTAGATCGCCATCGTCGACGTGTCGCGCAGGCTATCCAGCCGCACGTCCGGCACGATCCCGACGATCGTCAGCCATGGACTCGCAAACGGATAGCCAATTTGCTTACCGATGGCATCATCTCCCGGCCAATACTTCTTCGCGACGGCCTGACTCACCAGCGCGACGGGCTGCGCGTTCTCGCCGTCGAGCGACGTGAGTCCGCGGCCGCGGAGCACTGGAATGCCAAACGTGTCGAGATATCCAGGCGTGACCACCTGAAAGTGCGGAATCCATGGCACGAAATGATGAACGTCCTCGAATTGCCCCTCGATGCGGAGCGCGATGCCGTAGACCGGGTTGACGATCGGCAGCCTGTCGACCGCGGCGACGTTCGTCACGCCGGGCAGCGCCGAGGCACGCCGCAAAATCTCGTCGTACAGAGACGTCACGGAGGATCCGGCCACAAAGGTTGCCGGCGGCGGATTCACCTGCGCGACGATGATGCGTGCCGTCCGAAACCCGGGAGACAAATCACGCATCGCGATGAAGGAGCGCGACAACAGACCACCGGCGATCGCGAGCACCACGGCGAGCGCAACTTCGCCGGCCATGAGAAACGCAAAGACGCGGGTGTGCTCCACGCCGGCCGTTTCCGAGCGGCCAAGTCGAATCGCGCGCGCGGTCGTGCGCGGCGCCGTCGCGCGCAATGCCGGCAGAAGCCCGAACGCCAGAGTTGCTCCGAGCGTGAGAAACGTCGAGAAAAGGTAGACGGAACCTCGCATGCCCGTGTCGCCAAGGTGTGGAAAGTCCGATGGCGCGGCGGCGGCGATCGCTCGCGTGCCCACCGCCGTGAGAACGAGACTCGCGAGTCCGCCCAGCACCGCGATCACGAGGCTTTCCGTCAGCAGCTGCCGCACGAGACGGGCGCGGCCGCCGCCCAGGGCCGCGCGGATCGACAGCTCGCGATCGCGCGCGCTCGACCGGGCAAGAAGAAGATTCGCGAGATTCACGCACGCCACGAGCAACACGACGCCCGCGCATGCCCACAGCAGCAGAGCGGCCGAGCGGACGGTTCCGACCAGATGCTGCCTGAAGGGAAGAAGGTCCACGTGCTTCCCGTAGTCCGCACCGGGATCCCACAAGGGATTGAGGTGTCGCATTCCCGTGACGACGGTGGTCAGTTCTCGCTGCGCGGACTGGACCGAAACGCCGCGTCGCAACCTGGCCACATCCCAACCGCCCCCGCTCCCCCACTCCGCGATGTTCGTCCGATCGATCGTGAGGGGAACCCAGAACTCGGCGCGCGCCGTCGGGAAATGGAACTCCGGCGGCATGATGCCGACGACGGTGTAGGATGTCCCGTCTACGATGAGTCGGCGGCCGACTACGTCGCGGGCGGCGCCATATCGGCGCTGCCAGAGACCGTAGCTGAGCATGATGGCTTGGCCATTCCCCGGGTCGCTCGCGCTCGGAGGGAATGCGGCGCCGACGAGCGGCTTCACCCCGAGCATCGGAAGGAGATTCGGTGTGATGCTGCTACCGTCGATGCGAACGGCGTCGTGGTCGTCGTTCAACGTGATCGAACGCGTACGATAGATCGCAAGGTCCGCCAGCGATCTGGTGCGTTCGCGTATGGCGAGCGCTTCGCCGACCGTGCCGCTCACCCCTCGAATCACGACCAGCTCGTCCGTCTTGGCGTACGGCAGGCGCTCGAAGAGCAGCGAATCGACGAATGAGAAGACTGTCGTGTTGGCGGCGATGGCGATCGCGATCGTTCCGATCGCGGTAAGCGCGAAAACCCGAGCATGCGCGAGCGTACGGCAAGCGACTTTCACGTCCTGGCGGAAATCGCTCCACCACTCGCCGCGGACCCGGCGTCGCTCGCGGCTCCCGTCGATGCGACGGAGCTCGGTCGTGATTCCCGCCACGTCTCCGAAGCGCGTTCGCGCCGCGTCCCGCGCTTGGTCCGCTGTCATGCCGGACCGGCGGGCTTCCTGCTCACGCATCTCGAGATGAATGCGCACTTCCTCATCGGCATCGGCGACCGGGTTCCGGCCAAGGAGGTCGCGATAGCGCCGCCAGATCGGGTCGCGTTTCATACGGCCGCGGGCCTCGCGGTCGCGTTGAGAACGCACGCGACCGCATCGGCATAGCGCCACCAGCCGCGTGTGTCGGACGCGAGCTGCCTTCGGCCGTCCGTCGTCAGGCGGTAGAACTTGGCGCGGCGATTGTGCTCGGAGACGCCCCACTCGCCCTCGACCCAACCCTTGTTCTCCATCCGATGGAGCGCCGGGTAGAGGGATCCTTCCTCGAGACACAGCACGTCGTTCGTGGTGTCCTGAATCCAGCGGGCGATCGAGAATCCGTGCTGCGGTCCCCAAGACAATGTCTTCAGGATCAGCAACTCGATCGCTCCCTGACGAAACTCGACTGATGGAGGCATGGTCGGCTGGCGCTGGTGTGAGCCGATCTCGGGACCGTTCCCATAGATCTGACCAGTGAGACACCATCCCGGCGTAAACCGTTGCCTAGCGAAATGGGGTCAGACTCCATTTCGCCTTCCGTTTGGCGAAATAGAGTCTGACCCCATTCAAGGGCGGTTTTACTGCTGGCTGGTCAGGCCCTCACCGATCTTGCCCCTACACGTGGCTGACGTCCTCACTCTACCGAGTCACGCGTCGTGGTCTGGGCGCGCGCGCCGCCGCTCATTGCCCATCGGCTCCGCGGGTGCGCGCGGATCGATCGCCTGACGCGGCTCATGATTCTCGCGATCATGCCGAGCGAGATCTTCCTGTGTATCGAAATGGGCGCCGCAGACGACGCAATCGTATTCGTGGGTGTGTTCCATATGATTTCCCTCACGGATTGCCCAGGATCTGGCCGAGCATGCCACCGACGCCCGGCGCCTTGGTCGCCGCCTGCCTTTGAGCGTTTTGCGACTCCTGCTGCAGCGTATCGCTGATCTTCGCCGGCGCCCCCTGCTGCTGTCCGCCGAAGTGTTTTCGCGCCAGCACGCCGAGCACGATCGGCGAGAGCATCATCAGCAGCTTGCGGGTCTTTTCCGAGTCGAGGCCGCTCGCCTGCTGCACGCCCGTCTGCACCGTCTCCGTGTGCTTGCCGAGGATGCGGTCGAGCAGCCCACCGGTGTCGGCCGGCGGACCAGCCTGCAGCATCCCGCCCACGTTGTCGACGACGTCCTGATGGCTCTCGGCCGCCGTCTGAATCGCCGCCGCGCCATCCGGCTGCGACGCGTGCCTGGCCATCCCGGCCATGATCATCGGAACGGCCGCGGCGATCGCGGTCTTCGCCATTCCAGGGTTGACGCCGAGCCGCTGGCTGATCGCGCCGATCTCGGACTCTCCGAGATGTCCATGAATTGCGTCGAGGAGTGCCATGTGACTGCCTCCGAGCCTGGCGGCTATTTGACGGTGAAGTCCTTGGTTTGCACTTCGGTTCCGTTGACCAGGACGTGCAGTGTGTACTTGCCGACCGGCCATCCGCTCGGCTTGGCGATGTGGAACTCGGTATAGTTGTCGCCGGTGCCGCTGATCGTCTCGCTCCGCTCGTCGACGACCTGCCCGTCCTGGAAGGTCCAGCGCGCCGTGACCTGGCCGTTGGCGGTGCCGGTGGTGTGGACGGACGCGAAGACGGAGTCGGTCCGCGCGAAGGTGTCGGTCGCGTCCGTCACCTTCTTCGAGGCGTCGATGTGGCGGCCGAGGTTGACGTCGGCCACCTTGAGCGCGGATGCCCCGGGTTTCGCCATGGCCGTCGTGTCGGCGGCGATGGCGCCGGCCGAGGTCGCGGTGTCCATCGACGCCTGGTTCTTGTTGCACCCGCCGGCGGCGACGAGGGCCGCGGCGGCCACCATTGCTAGATGTCTCATTAGACGAGGCTCACGAGTTTGGGGGAAGCGTCAACACCTCACCCGGATGAATGAGGTCGGGGTTCGTGATCTTGTCGCGATTCGCCTCGAAGATCGCGTGCCATTTGTTGGCGTCGCCGAGCTCGCGCTTGGCGATCTTGGAGAGACTGTCGCCGGGCTGTACGGTGATCGTGCGGGGCTGGTCGGCCTTCGGCGCGGTCGAGGAGCTGCCGCCTTGGACGTCGGAGAAGTCCGCCTTCGGTGTGTCCGCCATGATGTGCGCTCCGTCCGGAAGGTTGGGCTACGGGAACCCCACAATTCGTGCAATGGTCGTACCGGACCGCGCTTCGCGGCCAGAATGTCGTGCGAGATTCGTCGAGAATGCCACATCGCGATGGCGACGCCGGCCGATACGACGTAGCTTGGCCACCGGGGCTCCGATTCGCGGCGCCTGAAGCACACCAAGCGTTGTCGGCCATGCGCGACCATCTTTTGTTCGACCGGCGGGGCAGCATCGATGAAACCGGCCGCGAATTCATTACAGAATGCACAACGCGATCATCCTTGTTGCGCAGGAGCGATTCCGATGGCCTCCGTGCAGGTTCGCTACATCGTCAATGACGTCGACGCCGCGATTGCATTCTACTGCAACCATCTCGGCTTTCACGAGGACATGCACCCCGCGCCGACATTCGCCATGCTGTCGCGCGGCGACCTTCGTCTCGTGCTGAGCGCGGCGGGCGGTGGACCGGGCGGCGGCCAGCCAATGCCCGACGGAACCGTACCGAGACCCGGCGGATGGAACCGCTTCGCCATCGAAGTGCCGAGCATCGCCGAGGCTGTTGCCAAGCTTCGCGACGCCGGCGCGCATTTCCGCAACGAGATCGTGACCGGCGTTGGCGGAAAACAGATCCTGGT
>Ga0157370_10000935_pt1 | contig 37047 bp, 32 predicted proteins | sample C35metaG_FD_113463 | JGI IMG/M metagenome (GOLD analysis project Ga0157370, IMG submission 113463) | Corn rhizosphere microbial communities from Kellogg Biological Station, Michigan, USA - C3-5 metaG | ecosystem: Host-associated > Plants > Roots > Rhizosphere > Soil | place: USA: Michigan... | reverse complement strand
GAATGTACATGAAGCCGCCATGATGTTCTCTTAAAAGCACAATAACAGTAGCAAAATCGGTAATAGCACCTTTCACCTGTGAATCTGTACCAATGCAGACTTTCAGTTTGAAGCCGTTTTCTGTTTCTCTGATAATAGATTTTTCGATTTCCTCGTGGATAGAAGATTGAATAATTTCGCCACTAAATTTTTTCCAGGTCATACGCAATTTTATTGGGGGTTAATAAATGGTAATCAGCTTTTATAAAAATAAGAGGTATAAATTAAATGTGTGTTAATGTTAAGTTGTTTATTTGCTAACAAATGTTTAGTTGTCAATAAGTTAATTAATTCTATCCATATTGATTGCAGGTTTATGAAACAAATCTTTCGGCGTGTCGTTAATATTATATTGTTAACCCAAATCACAAAATATTATGAGAGCCGAACTTATTCAGGAACTTCAGTTGTTACAAAATAGTAGAGCAAATAAATTTGATGATCTAACAGACAGGTTCCGCTCATCGGTAGACCAGGTAGCGGGGCAAGTACATTCATCTATGCTTAACAGGGGAGAAATGTTGCTGCTGCTGGAAAAACGTTTAAATTTTTCGCTGATCAGAAGATTCAAGAACAAGTTTTTTAAGTTCTAAAGCACAGTAACTTCCTGAAGGCTATTTAAATGTTTATCTTTGGCATAATGATAGAAAATGCCTTAAAAAGATTAAATATTACTGCACTTAATGAGATGCAGGAAACTGCCGTTAAGCAAGGAAAACTTGGTCATGATATATTATTGATTGCACCAACAGGCTCGGGCAAAACGCTGGCATTTCTACTTCCACTACTTGCTGGTTTAAAAGCAGATGTGAAGGGCGTACAAGCATTAATTCTGGTGCCTTCAAGAGAACTGGCTCTGCAAATTGAACAGGTATTTAAACAGATGGGTACGCCTTTTAAGGTGAACTGCTGTTATGGCGGGCATGCGGTTCGTGTAGAAAAAAACAATCTTGCGCATCCACCGGCGGTACTTATTGGAACCCCCGGACGTATTGCCTATCATTTAGATCATCGTAATTTTGATGAATCCTTTATAGAAACTTTAATTTTAGATGAGTTCGATAAATCGCTGGAATTTGGTTTTGAAAAAGACATGTCGTACATTATTGGATCCCTTTATTCATTAAAACAAAGAATCCTGACATCGGCCACAAAAATGGAAGAGATTCCGGCTTTTGTTAAACTAAATAAACCTGTAGCGATAGATTTTTCTAAAAATGTGCAGGTAAAACCCGATTTAAAACTTAAAAAAATTACAGCACCCGCTGCCGATAAGTTGGATGCAGTCTTTAAATTGTTAAGTAAAATTGGTTCGAAAAATACCCTGGTGTTTTGTAATCACCGGGAAACGGTTGATCGAATCAGTGATTTACTTTTCGAACATGGCTTGGCCCATGATGTTTTTCATGGTGGAATGGAGCAATTTGACCGGGAGAAAGCATTGCTTAAATTCAGGAATGGCAGCCATAAAATTCTAATCACGACAGATTTGGCAGCCAGAGGACTAGACATCCCCGAAGTGGAATACATTGTACATTACCAGTTGCCTTATACCGAAGATTCTTACGTTCATAGAAATGGCAGAACCGCGAGGATGAATGCAAAAGGTACTGCTTATGTGGTGCTTACGCCAGAAGAACATTATAAATACTTGCCGGAAGATATTCAGGAAGAAGATCTATCTAAAAACTATAAATTGCCTGAAGCAAGTGACTGGGTAACCTTATATATTCCAAACGGAAAAAAAGATAAAATCAACAAAGTAGATATTGTAGGTGTTTTCCTTAAAAAAGGGGAATTAGAAAAAGATGATATCGGTTTGATAGAGGTGAAAGATTCCACGAGTTATATCGCTGTAAAACGCAGCAAAGTAGAGCAACTTTTGAAAGTGCTAGGCAACGAGAAAATTAAAGGTAAGAAACTTAAACTGGAAATAGCGAGTTGAGGTTGTTTACTATATACTAGTTCAGTGGTCATTAGTTCATTAGTTAGTTGGTTCATTAGTCATTGGTCTTTGGTTCATTAGTCAGTTATTGATTAGTCATTGGTTCATTTGTAACTTTACTACCTCAAACATTCAATCCTTCTATAATTCAATAATTTAAAAAAAAATGAGTAATAACGATATACTTAAAAAATTAAGGGTGGCACTGTCACTTAAAACAGATGATATTATTACGATCTGCGATTTGGTTGGGTTTAAAGTCACTAAAGCAGAATTGGGAGATATTTTCAGAAATGAAGATCACGAAAATTTTAAACCGTGTGGTGATCAGATTCTCCGAAACTTTCTGAATGGTTTAGTGATCTATAAAAGAGGTCCGAGGGAAGAGAAAAAATAACATTCATTTAATGGAAGCATTTACAGTGAAACATTACCTCTTCATCGCGTTGTTAGCTTTATGCTCATACAATAGCTTTGCACAGCAACCAGTGCGTGATCAAAAAGAAGATTTTTCCGATGACTGGGCTGCGCTATCTAAATATAAAAAAGAGAATGCTGCCTTACCTGCGCCAAAAAAAGGAGAGAAAAGGGTCGTTTTTTTAGGAAGTTCGATATTTGAGTTTTGGAAAGAAAAAGATCCGAAGTATTTTAATAATCAATCTTACATCGATCGTGGAATAAGCGGACAAATTTCGCCACAATTGCTGATTAGGTTCAGACAAGATGTAATTGATTTGAAACCTGGGGCGGTAATTATTTTAGCAGGCAGCAACGATATTGCAGGTAACAAAGGACATGTAACCAACGAAGGCATCATGGATCACATCAAATCAATGTCGGAGCTGGCAAGGGTTCACCGCATTAAAGTAATTCTCTGTAAATACCTGCCCATTTATGAGTATCCATGGAATAAAAGCATTCAACCAGCCGAAAAAATAGTTGATCTGAATAATAGGATTGAGGCTTATGCAAAGGAAAACAATTTCACTATCCTTGATTACTGGACGCCTCTGGTAGATAAACGAAAAGGGCAGCGGCAAGAATTAACTGTTGATGGTGTGCATCCGAATCTGGCAGGATATAAGATTATGGAAGAAGTAACTGAAAAGGCTATTGATCGGGCATTAAACCGAAAGAAATAAATTATTTTAACCCACAGGACAACCTGTGGGTTATTTTTTATTTAAAACTTTCAATAATATTTGAAAGTACAGAAACTTATTCTTATCTTTATATCGTCAAAGGAATAAGGATAATTGCAGTCTCAGGATTGAATTTATTGCGTTATTCTTTTGAAAAAACAATCAGGTGTTGTAAAATCGAATCAAGATGAATTACAATTTAATAGGATACAGCGTTTTTATCACCGTGATTGTTTTTATCATTGTTATTGTTGGAAAAACCTGCTATAAAAATGGAAATGTATTCGTGGCTGCGCTTATTCCTGATCATTTAGATTTATGTCAGCAGATTAACAAGACGCTTCTGGTTTGTTATTACCTGGTTAATATCGGGTATTGCACGATGACTCTGGTAAGCTGGGATACGGTCATTTCACCTTTGCAACTGGTAGAGATCCTTGCTGTAAAGCTGGCCGTGATTATCTGCATTTTATCTGTTCTGCATTATCTAAATATATTCATACTTACCAATGCCATTCATAAATTAATTAAATAACAATCTAAAAATTTAGCCATGGAAACTACCAAAATTTTAATCGGTTATGCTATTTATTTACCAATAGCGCTATTCTTGACCCTATATGTTTCAAGAACATTATTTAAAAACAGTAAGATTTATATGCTTGATATTTTTAAGGGCAGGGAAGAAATTGCAAATGCTACCAATAAACTTTTCGAAACCGGCTTTTATTTATTAAATATTGGCTTTGCATTATTAATTATGAAGATTAGTATTTATTCCAACAGCTACCAAAGTCTGGTGGAGGCTTTAGGTTCAAAAATAGGCGGTTTTGCTATCTACCTTGGCCTGATGTTATTTATCAATCTTTTTCTCTTTTTCAGAGGTAAAAGAAAAGCAAATGAAGCTCCAAAACCTACAGCTTTCCCGCCAACATTTGTTGGTCAGTAAATAAAAAAGCTTAGACAACTTTAAGGTAAAGTGCCCGTAGAAGTTGTCTAAGCTGGATTTTAGTAATTGCAGTTGATTCTTATGAATTAGAGTTATTAATCTAATTTTTTATATCTGATACGTTTTGGGGTTACATCACCTAAGCGTTTCTTGCGGTTTTCTTCGTAATCAGAATAAGCTCCTTCGAAGAAATATACTTCTGAATTTCCTTCAAATGCCAGGATATGTGTACAAATCCTATCTAAGAACCACCTGTCGTGACTGATCACCACCGCGCAACCGCCAAAGTTTTCTAATGCTTCTTCCAGCGCCCGTAATGTATTTACGTCGATATCATTGGTAGGCTCATCGAGTAAAAGTACGTTTGCACCTTTTTTCAGCGTGATTGCCAGGTGAACCCGGTTCCGTTCTCCACCGGATAAGATGCCTACTTTTTTCTGTTGATCGCCGCCATTGAAGTTAAATTTAGAAACATAGGCACGTCCGTTTACTGCTTTTGTGCCTAACTGAATATTATCCAATCCATCGGTAATGTTTTCGTAAACGGTTTTGTCTGCATCTAAATCATTGTGCATTTGATCTACGTAGCCCAATTCTACGGTGTCTCCAACACGGAAAGTGCCATTATCAGGTTCTTCCTGCCCTGTAATTAAACGGAACAGCGTGGTTTTACCCGCACCATTGGGGCCGATAATACCTACAATTCCAGCAGGTGGCAGCGAGAAGTTTAAGTTATCAAACAAAATTTTATCGCCATAAGCCTTGGTCACATTTGTTGCTTCAATCACCACATTACCTAAGCGAGGGCCGGCGGGAATGAAAAGTTCTAATTTGTCTTCCCTTTCTCTTCCATCTTCCGACGCTAATTTATCATAGTTGGCCAAACGCGCTTTAGATTTAGCATGACGAGCTTTCGGTGCCATCCTCACCCATTCCAACTCACGCTCTAATGTTTTCTGGCGTTTGCTTTCTGTTTTTTCCTCCTGAGAGAGACGTTTTGCTTTTTGTTCTAACCAGCTGCTGTAATTTCCTTTCCAGGGAATCCCTTCACCGCGGTCTAATTCCAGAATCCATCCGGCAACGTTATCTAAGAAATACCTGTCGTGGGTAACGGCAATTACTGTTCCTTCATAATTTTGTAAGAATTGCTCTAACCAGTCGATACTTTCTGCATCCAAGTGGTTGGTAGGCTCATCCAGCAATAATACATCTGGTTTTTGTAATAATAGGCGGCACATGGCAACGCGGCGACGCTCTCCTCCGGAAAGTACGCCGATTTTAGTCTCCGGATCAGGGCAGCGCAGGGCATCCATTGCTCTCTCCAATTTGGAATCGAGTTCCCAGGCACCCATGGCATCAATTTTATCCTGTAATTCACCTTGTCTGGCCATTAGCTTATCCATGGCGTCAGGGTCTGAATAGTTTTCCTCCAGTCCGAAGGCTTCATTCACTTCTTCATATTCTTTTAAAGTTGCTATTACATTGGCAACACCTTCTTCTACGATCTCACGAACCGTTTTTTCAGGGTCGAGAATCGGCTCCTGTGCCAAATAACCTACAGAATAACCTGGGGAAAAAACAACTTCACCCTGATAGGTTTTGTCTAAACCAGCAATAATTTTTAAGAGGGATGATTTACCCGATCCGTTTAAACCAATTACCCCAATTTTAGCACCATAAAAGAAAGAGAGGTAGATATTTTTTAGAACCTGTTTTTGTGGGGGGTAAATTTTATTTACACCCGCCATTGAAAAGATTATTTTTTCGTCAGACATATTAATGATTGTATTGTAAACTGTTATTGCGTTGCTGCGGAATTCTAATGATTTTTACACTAAACCAAATTGGCATGCAAATAAACTACAAACAGGCAGTTTTGCAAATCCAAATGCAAAGATAGCAACAACATGCCTATAACAAAGTGGATTGTAAAGTATATCATAACTTTTGCGCTGGGGCCAGGATAATAGGGTAAAAGCTATAATATTAACCTCAATTGAATCAAGATCTAACAAGAAAATTTATGAGGCGGACATCTAATATTTGATATGTTTTTCATCAGTGGCTTCTCTCAAAGAATTATGTAAACCCGATTCCACAGAAGGAGATCAGCGCCAGAAGCTATCTGATGTTTTATAACAAGCTGTTTATACCCTATCTCTAACAAAATGGTCTTGCAGAGGATATTCGGTTAGTAACTGATGTAGAGCTTATGAATTCGTAAGCGGAAAATATGATCGGGTTGATTGGAACGCCTTTACCTGCAACGTCAGGATTAAATGTGTAGGCGGGGTTTTCAAATTTGTTTTTAAGAAAAGAATGATAACTGAAAATTCAATGGCCTATGTGAGCAGGATAACAGAGAATAAGGTTGTTGTAAAGATGGTGTATCAAAGACACTTTATTCATATAATAAGCGAGCATTTAGTGCAGAGAAAAGTGTTGAAAAGCTTACCTTCAAATATTGAAGCATTTTTCACACCTCACGACAGCATGGAAACAAACGCAATTCCCTCACTGATACCATTATATAATACCTCTGATAAGGCATACTCTTTCTTTCCAATGCCATTTACAGAGAATCCATCTGATGCCCTAAATGAAAACAACTTTTATCTAGATGGTAGGGGATTGGCATTACAAAAAGGTGTAAGCAACCGAGATGGTGAGCCAGATGGTATTTCAGAGAATTATTCTTTCCTTACACCTTGGTCAACCAATACTGGTGATGCACCACCACCTTATGTGCCAGAGCATTATGCTTTTATTTCTGGAAGTTGGGGTAATCCATATAATAAGGGATGGTATAATTTTGATTCACCTGAAGTAATCTTTGATTTAAATGGTAGTTGGAATATCACTTCAGTCTGGGTGTATATCAATACCAATATGGTTCAATCATTAGGGTATGATTTAGCGCAAGATTCTAGAAAAATGGATTTCAAAGTATCTTCAAACGGTACACAATGGGATATTATAGGTACAATTGAGGCCAACTATGGCGAGCATGGATGGATAAAAATTGATATCAATCCATCATTAGCAGTTAATGCTAAGTATTTCACTATTGCTATTAGAAGTTACCATCTAGGTTCAATTGCTATTTATGGTGTAAGGTCTCAGGCACAAGAAATTAAAGGCTTAAAATTAAAACGCCAAACCCCAACCAGAGACATGAAAGCCAGAATTGGTGTGAATGGATTTTTGGGTGAAAAGAATATTGATATTATGGCTAGTTTATCATCTGTTACAAGATGGTATAACAACGCTAACTGGAATATTGAATATCCAAGCTGGCAACAACGGAACGATGATGTACAAGGCATTCAACCCGATGATTTAGTATTTAAATATGAGGAAAGTGTAGGTGGCTGGGAAATGTTAGACTACCTTAAAAACTTTAAAGATGCAGGTGTTACCAATTTATTTACACTTAACAACTGGTCTGCATATAATACTTTCAGTAGCTATATTCCAACCGTTGCAGAAGCATTAGAGGCAAGACCTTTAGACCCGGAAGTTGAAAGAGATAATTTAGCAGTTTCAACAATCCCATCAAATTATAAATTCATTGCCCGGACTTGGTATAATATTGCAGGTAAGTTAGGTAACAACAAAAACGTTGATATGAACTTCATGCAATTGAAACCTAGCGAAAGCCAAGAAGTTGGTTTGAATTTAGTTAATTATGGAGAAATCAATAATGAACGTGATAGTATCTGGGCCCAATCCAGATGGACCAACGCAGAAGAAAGTGCTGCAATACATTCCGCATGTTATGATGGTCACAAGGGGCAGATGGGAGCAGGTTATGGTGTAAAAGCAGCAGACCCGTCATTCCAGGTCTTAAATGCTGCAACAGTAGCACCAGAAACTGCATATTTCTGGAAAATGATGAAATGGTGGGATTACCATAGAGGTGTAGGAAACTACCCACTAGATATAATCAGTTACCATCATTATGTTGCTTTTAGTGATTTACCTTCAAGTTATGGAAGTGCAAACACCTGGGCAATAAGACCAGAGAGAGATTCTCAATTTGATTCGCATAAAGGTAAGTTATGGGATTTTCCACATTTCCGAGATACTTACATGCCAACCAAAGAGATGTGGTTGACTGAAACAGGATATAGCGAGCATTATGGCGGTTCTTGTTCTCCCAACTATCCTACGCAAATTGAAAGGAGCTGGTATAAAGCTTGTTGGACACTAAGGCTACTTATTATTAATATGTATGTTGGTGCAGATGTAATCAACTTATTCTGGTATTCAAATCAGGATGGCGCCAGATTAGTAGACTTAGACCTCACAATTAAAAATAAAGCTGCTTTCTTAACTCATGGATTAACCGAGGGTGATACAAGTGCTGATGATTGGAACAGGCACTACTTAACTACTGGTTATTACTTGGCATCTTTTAGAAATGAAGTAAATGGTTATTTTCTTAAACATGCTGTGAAGCTTGGTTTGGAAGATTGGACTATGGAAAATATTATTCCGACTGTTGACCCAACCTTATATGCTTTTGCAGCGGAAAAAGATGATGATGAAAAAGGTATTTTCATCTGGTATTCTGATATGTTGATGGACAAGAAAAGTGTTAGGGTAATCCTCGATGAATCGGAAACGATGGTTGAGGTGATTACATTCGAAGGTGCAGATGTGAGGAAAGACTTAAAAGGCTTATCAACCAATGTACCAGCACAAGTAAGTGGAAATGTAAGATTTATTGATATTGAAGTGGGTGAATGTCCTGTTTTTGTTAAAACGAGGAACATTGGTATTGAAAAGCTTAGGCCACTAGAAGAAATCAAAATTCAATCAATAAGCCAGTCAGCAATCAAGTTAGCCTGGAGAGACAACAACGTTGGCAACACCCACAAGACTAAGATTTTTGTAAGTGACAAAGCTAATGAAGGTTATACCATTGCCAATAACACCGTTTTAACAGATGGAGAATATAGTGTATCTGGTTTATTACCGAGTACCAAGTATTTTTTCAGAATTCAATTGGAGGATGGTGAATCACAAAGTGAAATGACTGTTACTTATGGTGCATCAACTTTGGGTGTGGTTTCCGTACCAACCAATTTCCATTCAACTAATGCTAGTACTTATACAATTGAATTGGCTTGGGAATATGCCGATGAAGCAAAAATTGATAAATTCATTATTTATAGGGGTTTGAGTTTAAATGGCACATTTACCGAACTTGCAACCATTGATAAAACCGAACGGGTATATACTGATAGCCAGCTTTTTGCTGCCACTAATTATTATTATAAAATAGTAGCTGCATTGGGTTCAAATATGTTCTCTCAACCCGCAATTACTAATGCTTCAACTGATACAGAAGGTTCTGGTGATGCGCCAACAATAGTGAATGCAAAAACCAATTTCATTGGTGATATTATTTATGTAAGAATGTCGCAGCCGGTTAAGAGCATTGCAAATAATGAATCCGCATTCTTAATAACTGATGCTGGTAATGTTGTAAATGTGATTGAAACCAGACTAGCTATTGGTGATGACACATTAGTTGAAATTGTAATTGATAGAATATCTCAATCAGCTACACCAGTATTAAATTATGATGGTATTGCAGGTACTATTTGTGATAAGGATACTGAATTAAAGACAGTAACAGTTAATGATTTAGCAGTTACTAATAACGCTAACAGCCCAGCTTTACTATCCAAGAAGGTTAGATTAAATTTCATTAATGCGGGTGTCGGTTCATTGGAAAATGAAATTCTTCATACTGGCGATGTGTGGAATGATATTGTCATACCTGCGAAGGATAATGAGAGTAATCAATTCCAAGGTGCATTGGTTGATGTTAATGGCAACGCCACTAATTGGAGATTCTTGTTACCATTCTCGGATTACCCTGTGTTCTTCAATAAATGGGATAGTGAAGGTTTTCCGACATTTAGTCATGCAGCAGTTTCGCCAATTTATTTGGATATGTTCCCATATGAAACAAGAAGGTCGGGTGCATATATTGCTGATTGGGCTTCAAAGATTGCTTTCAATCTATCAGGTCTAGATATATCTAAGCAGTATAATATGTGGTTCAGCGTTGTGCCAATTGAATGGGAGACTGAACCATCCAGTAATTATCACATCGAGACAGCTGATGGTACTAAATCAGTTTCTTGGAATATCAATAAGTCTGAATTTAATGTTGGGTTAATTAGAGAGATGTCACCAAATGTTGGAACATTCCAAAACTTAAAACCAACTGCCTTTGAGAAAACTGGTTCTGGCTTCGCTACAGCAGCAACGCCTGTAAACATCTTAGCAACTGATATCAATTTGGTGTTATCAAATTTAACACCAGCATACAAGTTAGCAGTGACAGGTATGATAATTGAAGAAGTAATACCAATAGAATTGTAATATAGATTACAGCCCTGTTATTAAGTTAGTAGGGCTGTTTTATTAGTCCGATGTAAAGTTATTAACACTTATTTATCAAGACATTGAATTCATGCTTATAAAGTGAAAATTCAGAGTTTTAACTCAAAAAAAGACTACTTTTTGTGACCATTTTCAAAATACTGTATGATAAAAGAATGTAAAGCATCTATATTAAGAGGATAGAAAGTAAATTAGTTATGCCCCCTTTTTAAACGATAATGAATTAAATTTTTCCAAATAATTCTGCAAGCTTATCGTCCAGGTCTTCGCCACGCAGATTTTAGCAATAATTTTACCGCTGGGGTCAAGCAGGAAGTTTTGAGGGATCTGATGCACACCATACTTTTTGAAAGTTTCACTGTTCCAGAAGTTAAGGTCAGATACTTGCGTCCATGTTAAGCCGTCTTTATGAATAGCTTTTAGCCAATTTTCTTTTCCGTTAGGCCGGTCCAATGATACACCGATGATGTTGAAGTTTTTGTTCTTGTAATTTTTGTATGCTTTTACCAGGTTAGGATTTTCTGCACGGCAAGGGCCGCACCATGATGCCCAGAAATCTACCAGTATATATTTACCACGAAAAGACGATAGGCTTACCATTTTGCCTGCGGTATCTGGCTCGGCAAACTCGGGTGCTACAGCACCAATGGCTACTGCTTTGAATTGCAGTAGTGCTTTTGCATAATCTATCCCTGTTGACGATGCCTTTACTTCAGGTGTTAAGGCTTCAAATAATGGCGCGATCTCAGCATAGTCCGCGCTATAAGCATAAGCTTGTAATGCTTCTAAACTGACCGGGGAGTTTGGATGATCTTTGATAAACTGCTCATTAATGGCTTTCTCTTTTTGATCCAGTGCTTTTCTTTCCTGCTTAGCCTGCCTGATAAATTCAGGAGTTTTGGCTTTGGCTCCCGCTGCTTTTTCTCTTGCTTCTATTCCCTAGTAACCCTCCTTTGTCGGTTTTAAAGCTGCACGATAGCTTGCATTTTCCTGGTTAATTTTTGTTCCTTCAATTCTTGCGTTTACTAAAAGATCTTTAGTGCTTACGTTTATTGTGCCTGGTTCCAGATAAACAGATGTGTAATCGCTATTGCTATCAAAGCCAGTTCCTTTTGGATTAAATATGAGATAGCCCATTTCAGGTAAAGTGCCAATATTGCCCGTGAATTTAAATTTGCCGTTTTTTAATTCAGTAGAGTCAATGATGATTTTTTTATCCAGCTGATATCTCAAGTATACCTTAGCCGGCGTGCCGAAGGCACCTATGTTGCCCTGCACAATAAAAGTGGAATTCTGAGCAAAAACCATTGCCGGCATCAATGCCAATGCTGTTAAAACTAATTTTTTCATGCTATAAATTTTTAGATAGATTTGACTTTTTTGAATCTTTAGTTATATAATTATAAAAAAATTAGTATTGATAATTGTGACTTATCCAACAAGAAACGCTTAATGTTTTACAATGTTGCTTACTATCGAAATATCATTTAATCCTAATCCAAGGTTAATCAATAATATGATGGAGATAAACACTATTCGTGATTTTTGTATAATAGATAAATTATACAATTGTTCGTTAAGTGAAACAGATTGACAAACGTAATGGGGGCAAGGAATCTTATCAAATATTCACCGTTTTTGATAATTTAGGCTTAAATGCAATTATTGCCGATATTAGGTTACAAGCTTTTTATATTGATTCGTATAGGGCAAGACACTTCACACATAACAAACACAAGCATCATTTAAGGTTCCTGTTCTGATAATTGAAATATCCCCGGAAATATGAAGTAAAATAGCATAACAAAAGCTGATATTGATTTTGTTATGCTATTTTTTGCATGGGTCGTGTTAGGTGCAGTACATCTTCTTTTTCACAAATTCATACTTTCCTTTGCTACTATAAACTTGGATTCATACGATCGTTGCTTCTATCACCAAAAAAAGTTTGGTTAGTTATTAATTCTTAAACCTGGAGGCATTGTAATAAGGTTCCTTAATACTTGTATTAGAAGTTGGAGTATGGGTAACATAACAGGTCAATTGATCTTGCTTGAAAATTCATTGATTGGTAAACGAACTTTTGGCATCGAAGCGAGCGCATCGTTTGCAGCATCCCGATATCCCAAAGAAATAATCACTGAAGCGTGAAGGCCCCTTTCTGACAACCCTAAAACGTCATCAAATACTTTCGGATCAAACCCTTCCATAGGAGTTGCATCTACTTTAAGTTCTGCAGCCGCAATTAAGGCCGTTCCCAGCCCAATATAAGCTTGCTTGTCCGACCAAATTGCATTTTGTTCGGGTGTTTGGGGGGAGAAGTAGGTGATTAACATATCCTTGAGTCCGCTGAGCGCTCCACTCTCCAGATTTCGCTGCTGTTCCATCATCGTAACATAGTCCACAATGTATTCGCTGGTAATTTTGTTTAATCCGGCAAAGACCAGTAAATGAGAAGAAGCGTGGATTTGCGCATTAAACGAGCCCACTGCTAACCTTTGTCTTACTTCCGGGTTAGTGATTACAATTAAGCGGTAAGGTTGTATTCCGCAGGAAGAGGCGCTAAGGTTGACGGCTTCGATAATCTGGTCTATTTTTTCTTCGCTGACTGGCTCTTCCGAGTATTTTTTGACAGCATAACGCCAATTAAGATTCTTGATTAATTCCATTTCTTTATTCATTAATTTGATCGCCAAAGATATCAGTTCAATGTGTATATTTGTAACCAGGTGACAAAAAGTTATAGTGACAACCGGGTAACCAGGTGAATGATATGAAACAAGACTTCGATTTGATAAAGGAATGCAGCGGCACAATAATGGCGATTAGCGATACAATGGAAATTTTAAATGGCAAATGGAAAGTGTCCATCATTGCATGTTTGTGTTATCGGCCGATGCGCTATTCAGAATTGCTGAAAGAGGTTGTGGGCATTTCCGGCAAGATGCTGAGCCGTGAGCTGAAAGATTTGGAAATGAATGAATTGATTGAGCGGAATGTATTAAATACTGCACCTGTTGCCGTGGAATACCGGATAACCGAATACGGAAAAACGCTAAAGGAACTTACCGCTACGATAGCTGATTGGGGACAAATCCATCGAAAACGCATCATTTCCGGAATGAAAACGGGATAAAGAAGCATTTAATCCGGTTAGAAAAAATGCACACCTCGCTTTTGCGCTGCTGCTACTTATTGAATAAGATTAAGAAACACTCAACTTTGCACTAGTTAGCTATTGCTGGGGAACAAAGCTATCCCTCCCGGAAACGACGGGTCTTGACAAAGATGTTTGATTTATAACCAGCTATTTTGTTTCCAGGTGCACCTTAGCGGTAAATAGTCAACGTCAGGTGTTGAAAGCCCAAGTTACCTTATATTTCAATATATGGCTCTTTTGATTAATTGAACTCATCCATCACGGGAAGAAATAAGGGTAGAACCCATACTTACCGAAAGTACTTTTGACCCTGATTTCGTTACCAATACGGCTAATAATCTCATCTGGGATAAATCCGATAGCATAGCTAAACAATCGCGCAACCTTATATCCTTAATAATATATATAGTACTTTCTTTTGGGAAAGTACTATATAAAGTAAAGCTTTTTATTGCTAGATTTGTTTTATCACTACAATAGTTTTGTGTAGAGGAAGACAGAACCCTTATAGGAGCATCTAGTGAGTCCGACCAATATGGAATTGATCCCCGGGTTAAATAAAAATTAAATAAGAAAATATGAAAATAGGAATTGTAGGAACAGGTGCCATAGGCAGTATTTTAGCAGAAAAGTTTTCTCAGGCAGGACACCCTGTAAAAGTAACCAATACCAGGGCAATGCCTGAATTGGAAAAAATAGCTGCAAGTCTTGGCGCTGCTGCAGCAACCATACATGATGTGGTGAAAGATGTAAATGTCATTATCTTCTCTATGCCTTTCGCTGCGTACAAAGACCTGCCTAAGGATTTACTTAAAGAGGTGCCACAAGATGTGGTGGTAATGGATACTTCAAACTATTATCCTTTCAGGGATGGGGAAATTGCGGAATTGGAACAAATGTCTGAAAGCGAATATATTTCCGGAATACTAAATCGCCCGCTTGTTAAGGTATTTAATAATATATTGGAACACACCCTGAAACATAAAGGCAAAGTGGCTGGTGCGGAAGGACGAATTGCAATTTCTATCGCCGGAGATAACCAGGAACATAAAAAAGTGGTTACTGAACTCGTTGATCTTACAGGTTTTGATACCGTTGATGGAGGAAGTTTGGCCGAATCCTGGAGACAGCAACCCGGCACACCTGCTTATTGTACTGAATTGGATGAAGCAGAATTAAAACAGGCACTCGCTAATGCTGAAAAAGGGAAGGCACCTGCCATCCGTGACCTAATTATGGATAACCTGAGCAGTAAAGGTTCATGGCCTTCATATGAAGAAATTCTGGCTGGTAACCGTAAACTGCAGTTAGGAAAGGAGTAGCCTGAATAACATCATTAAGAACAGACAAATCCCGGGTTTACCTTATCAGGCGAACAGTGATGTGTCTGTTCTTCTATAAGACAAGACATATCAAAGCTGCAGGGGAATTAAATTATACAAGTTTTAATACTTGTCGCTTCCCTGATCATGCGTGATTGTTTTCTCCGAAATTTTCTTTCGGTGGTTTAAGCCCCAGTCTTTTAATGAGTAAATGATCGGCGTGAGCGTGTTGGCGTATTCATCCTGTTTATAGGTAATTTTCACGGGATATCCTTCGGTAATGATGCGCTTGATTAAGCGATGTCCTTCGAGTTCCCTGAGTTCCTTTGCCAGCACCTTTGGCGTAATTCCCGGGATACTATCCTGAATACCGGTAAATCGGTCGTTACCCACACCTATAGAAATGATAATCGCTAGTTTCCATTTTCCATTAATTACTTCGAGGGCATCGCGAACCGGTTTTACTGTATCCAGACATTCGCAATAAGGTTTTTTTAAAGCCATTTTAATAATTACATTTCATTTACTTTCTAATGGAAAAATGCTATACAAAGGAAAGCAATTTATCTTAATTTTGCAGTATATTATATGAAAACAAAAGAGATTGCTTATTCCATTTTAGACCTGGCACTTGTACCAGAAGGCAGTACCATCAAACAAACGCTGAACAATTCCCTCGCTTTGGCGAAAGAGGCAGAAACGTTGCATTATAAGCGGATTTGGTTTGCCGAACACCACAATTCGGAACACATTGGCAGCAATGTGCCTTCGCTTCTGATTGGTTACGTAGCGGAGAACACGAAAACCATTAACGTAGGCTCGGGCGGCATTATGCTTCCTAACCATTCCCCCTTAGTAATTGCTGAGCAGTTTGGTACCCTGGCACATTTATACCCCGGTCGCATCGATTTGGGTTTGGGCAGGGCGCCCGGCACAGACATGGCCACTGCCCAGGCTATCCGGTCCGATTTTATGCAGGCTGCCCATACCTTTCCACAAGAAATTAATAAGATACAAAATTACTTTTCTCCTGAAAATAGCAGTTCAAAAGTGAGGGCGGCTATCGCTGAAGGAACTAATGTACCTTTGTATATATTAGGATCAAGTACAGACAGTGCACACTTAGCAGCCGAAAAAGGTTTACCTTATGCTTTCGCCAGTCATTTTGCCTCCACGCATTTAATGGCTGCGCTGCGCATTTACCGCGAAGAGTTTCAGCTTTCTGCAGTGTTAAAAGCGCCTTATACCATAGCTGGGATTAACGTGTTTGTTGCAGACACAGATGAACAGGCTGAGCAATTATTCACTACACTGATCAAAATGTTTGTCGGCGTACTAACCGGAAACACAACGGCACTGCAACCGCCAACCGCCATGACGGACGAACTACGGGGCATGCAGCAACATCCGGCAGTGCATCAAATGCTGAAATATTCTTTTATAGGCAGCAAGCAAACCGTAAAAGAACAAATTCAGGCATTTCTTGATGAAACTAAGGTAGATGAACTCATTGTTGTTACGCCTACGCATAGCCTTGAAGACCGGATAAAATCGGTTCAGCTTTTTTCGGAAGTGATGAACGAAATCAATGCGGAGGTGTCTCTTGCGAATTAGCAACGTTTAAAATGAGCGAGAGAAAAAAATTAAAGCTGGCTGCGAATATTGATGGTGTAGGTTGGAACTTTGTAGGCTGGCAACATCCAGACATGCCGTCGGATGCCAGTGAGAATCTAGACTTCTATGTTCAGCAGGCGCAACTGGCCGAGGCGGCAAAATTTGATACGCTTTTCCTGGTTGATGTCAGCCATGTTGGCCCGGGTAATATCCCACATTACCTTAGCATGTTCGAAGGCATGACGATCATGTCGGCCCTTAGCATGAAAACTGATAAAATTGGTTTATCGGCCACCATTGCTACCTCCTATACCGATCCTTACAATGTTGCCAGACAGGTTTTATCGCTCGATAAGATCAGCAATGGCCGGGCTTCTGTGAACGCGGTGACTTCTAACCCGGGCGGCATGGTCAATTTTAGCCGCGGTCATTTAACCAGGGCTGACCAATATCCGATGAACAAAGAATTCATGGAGATCCTGATCGGCCTTTGGGATACTTATGAAGATGATGCTTTTATCAGAGATAAAGAACGGGGTTTATACCTGAATCCTGATAAGATGCACACGCTAAATTACCGGGGCAAGTACTTTTCAGTGGATGGACCATTAAATCTGAGCCGTTCGGTGCAGGGCAGACCGGTACTCTATACCGCTGGTACTTCGCCTACCTTTATGGATCATGCATCAAGCTATACCGATGGCGCCTTTATACATGGGCAAACGATGGAAGATACTGTAGCGGTAGCCAATGGTATCCGGGCAAAACTGATCGAAAAAGGACGTCGGCCGGAAGACTTTATCGTAATCACCAGTCAAAATCCTATTGTAGGGCATACGGATGAAGAAGCGGTGACTAAATATAAGGAACTGTTGGCATTTCATCCCGGGAACAGTATACCGGTGCCACTTTTCTTTGGTTCGGCAGAAAGAGTTGCGGCTCAGGTACAATTATGGTATGAGGACGGTGCAATGGATATGTTGATGGTTAGACAGGACCATCCGCACGGATTAAGGGATTTTATCGAACTGGTGGTTCCTATCTTACAGAAGCGTGGTATTTATAAGAGCGAATATGAGGGAAACATCTTAAGAGCGCATCTGGAGATTCCCAAGCCGGCATTTAGAAAAACGGGATAAAATTATTGAAACAAAAATTGGCTACAACAATTAAGCTGTAGCCAATTCTTTTTTTTAATTTAGGTTAAAAACCGAGACCTAACGCAAAACCTCTTGCAGCATTTGGAATAGTTGCGCCAGGGGTTGCAACACCAGTTGATAGGTTTACACTATAAACTTTTTGTGTGCCAGCTACCGTAAACAGGCCGTAAGCCAATCCGCTTGTACCACCGATGTCAAAGCCATTGCTGCCTTCAACATTTACGCCTAAAGCACCAACGTCTACCAATATTCCCATGTTTGGGTTGTCTTGTCTAACCAGTTTATCGCTATTCGAATCGATATCAAATAGAACCGTAGTTGTTGTGCCGGCGAAGTTATTGGTATAAGCCGCGCTAGTGATGCCCGTAGTGGCTGGGTTTAGTGCTCCATCTAAAATAACACTGCCATCCAACGGGTTAAACCTTAAGTTCTGACCGGTATTACTGACAATTCTGATCCGATCAACAATTGGGTTGAAATCGAAACCAAACTGTGTTCCACTTAATAATGTAGCAAGTGGTGCAGTACCAACAACTGCGGCTGCGCCGGATGAAGTGTTAAGCGTGTAAATACGACTGGTGCTTCCAAGTGCATACAACTGGCCGTTCAATGGTCTGAAATCAATTCCTAAAATAGTTTCTCCTGTTTGAATCCCGGTGATTGCTTTAACTGCAACAGTCGGCGTTGCTGCCAGAGGATTAAAAATAAGTAATTCATTATTGTTAGAAACCGCATAAGCAACCGTTTCTGTAGGGATAGCTAAACCCGTAATATTTAACGGTAAGTTTCCTATTTTAGTTGCTTTACCATTATTGGTGTCAACAGTGTATAGACTGGAGGTGCCACCAACTTTTAAGGCTGCAAGCGCTACAGAACCATCAGCATTAATATCGAATCCACCCATTTCGTCAATGTCGAAGCCTAAGTTTCCAACCTCTACTAATTTTCCGTCATTCGGTGGATCCTGCCTGTAAAGTTTGTCTGTTGCAGCGTCAATATCAAATAACACTGTTGCTGTTGCACCAGCGCGGTTTTGAGTATAGGCTACCGAAGATACTTTTGCATTAGTTACGCCATTAATCACGCCATCAGTTGCGGCAACAGTTCCTGTTTCCGGGTTCAAACGCAAATTTTGCCCGGTATTGGTTACTACCCGAATGCGATCTACCGTTGGATTGAAATCAAAGCCTGCAGCAGTACCATTCAACGCAGGTGTAAAAGGAGTTGAAGAAATTGATCTTGCCGCTCCCGTTTTCTGATCGATCACATATAACCGGCTGGAACTTCCCAAGCCATAAAGCTGACCTGTAGCAGGTCGAAAATCAATTCCTAAAATGGTTTCACCGGTTTGTAATCCACTGATGGTTACTGTTGAAGTTATTGTAGATGGATTTTTCGCATTAATTAGATGTAATTTACTGTCGGATGTTAAAGCATAGAAATTTACGTCTGGTCCCGGAGCAAGTATTTCCTGATCAATGTTTCTGTCTTTTTTGCAGGCAGAAAATACAATAGGGCTCATAATAGCACATAAGGCTACTACGATTAAATGTTTAATTTTAATCATGTTTTTAATGTTTAATTATAATAGATAAGGATTTTTAAAATAGTCGCTGAGGAGACTATTTGGGTGGTTGTTCTGGTATTTGTAAATAACGGTGTGTCAAATTAAAGATGCCTGGGAACTGGTTGTTTTTGGCGTGGTAAAGATCGATGAAGTCGAAATCGTTCATTCGGGTAAGCAGAAAATCGGCTAGTTTATCTTTTTCTTCGGCTTGATTTTGCTTTTCGGAAGATTCAGTTTTTTCTGAAGAATCAACAGTTTGATTTTTGAAGATTTCTTTAGTGGCTTTTGGCAAAGGCATTGCATAAATAAAAATCCTGCCTGTAAAAACAGTTAGCAGCATTAATACAATAAAAAACCTTTGGTAAAGTACCGACATACGAAAGCTAAATTCTTGTGATTCAAGAGCACTTACGAAAAAAAAATCTGATTAGATTTTCTGAAAAGTACTAAGCGCAAAGAGGCAATCACTTTCAGTGAGTTAGTGCGTAATAATAACCTCGTATTAAGGAATTAAGCATAAAAATTCGCCGCGTGTTAAACTACCTCAATATTCATAAATGACGGCTCAGTTTTTTAAAACAAAAAGCATTTTGGCAAGGTTGTTTTAACATAACGATCTGCGTCGGTATAATTTTGAGGAATTCATTATATTTTGTTTGCTTATATGTAAAAGGATGTCAGAATCCTTTGTTTTTCTGTCAAAACTTGTAAATTGCATTTACAAAAGGATACAATTTGTCAGTTTAAAGCATCAGAAAAATCCTTACACTAAACCGACAAAAGCTAAATTGAGTTAAAGTGCCTAATTCAAAAGCACTTTAAAACCTTTAAAACAGATATTACGTAGATATATATCGATACAGGCATATTTACGGCAACGATATTCTTACATTAATTTTTGGTGTTATAATGGTTCAAAAGGCTGTTAATCTCCCCACATGGCGCAATTGTTGATAAAATAAAGAAAACAGTACTATCTCTTTTTATAATTTATTTTATAGTTTAGAGACGTAGCTGTTAAGAAAGGTATTATGGAAGCAAAATTTTCACCACAGGTTAAAGATGTAATCTCTTTTAGTAGGGAGGAAGCTCTCCGTTTAGGGCATGATTACATTGGAACCGAACATTTATTATTGGGCCTCATTCGCGAAGGCGATGGTATGGCTATCAAAATTTTAAGATCGTTAGGAGTAGATACGGGTAAATTGCGCCGCTCAATTGAAGATGCTGTTCGCGGCACTTCGAGTGTTACAGTTAACTTAGGTAATATTCCGTTAACGAAACAAGCAGAAAAAGTTTTAAAAATTACTTACTTAGAAGCTAAAATATTTAAAAGTGATTTAATTGGCACCGAACATTTGTTGTTATCGGTTTTGAGAGATGACGATAATATCGCCTCACAAATCTTACTACAATACGGCGTTACTTACGATGTTTTTAAACAGGAGGTAGAAGTGAATAAAAATGGTTTCAGAGATGATATATCAAACAGCGCATCAACAGGTGGCGATGATGATTATCGTGAAGAAGAAAGCTTTAGCACCCCTAAAAAGGTTTCAGACATAAAATCTAAAACACCTGTTTTAGATAATTTTGGTCGTGATTTAACAAAAGCTGCAGAAGAAGGTCGTTTAGATCCAATCGTTGGACGTGAGAAAGAAATAGAGCGTGTTTCGCAAATTTTATCGCGTAGAAAGAAAAACAATCCGATTTTAATTGGCGAGCCAGGTGTTGGTAAATCGGCGATTGCAGAAGGTTTAGCCTTGCGCATCGTTCAACGTAAAGTTTCCCGTGTGCTTTTTGGTAAACGTGTTGTAACGTTAGATTTAGCCTCTTTAGTTGCCGGGACAAAATACCGCGGTCAGTTCGAAGAACGTATGAAAGCGGTGATGAACGAACTGGAAAAATCTACAGATGTGATTTTATTCATTGATGAGATTCACACCATCGTTGGTGCGGGTGGCGCCTCGGGCTCTTTAGATGCATCTAATATGTTTAAGCCAGCATTGGCGAGAGGCGAAATTCAATGTATTGGTGCTACTACTCTAGATGAATACCGTCAGTATATTGAGAAAGATGGTGCTTTAGATCGTCGTTTCCAGAAAGTGATGGTTGAACCTGCTACACCGGATGAAACCGTTGAGATTTTAACGAGAATTAAAGATAAGTATGAAGAACACCATGGTGTAACCTATACTGACGAAGCTATCTTAGCTTGCGTGAACTTAACTTCCCGTTACATTTCAGATCGTTTCTTACCGGATAAGGCGATCGATGCTTTGGATGAAGCCGGATCACGTGTACACTTAACGAATATCCACGTTCCGCAAAATATCATTGATATTGAAGCGAAAATTGAAGATATTAAGTTAGAAAAAAACAAAGTTGTTCGCAGCCAGAAGTATGAAGAAGCCGCAAAACTTCGTGATACGGAGAAAAATTTAATTGAAGAATTAGATAAGGCAAAAGCAGAATGGGAAGCAGAAACCAAAACTAAACGTTACGAAGTATCGGAAGATAACGTAGCTGAAGTTGTTGCCATGATGACTGGTATTCCGGTTCAACGTGTTGGACAGACTGATAGCCAGAAGCTTTTGAACATGTTCGATAAAGTGGCCGAAAAAATTATTGGTCAGGATGATGCAATTAAGAAATTAACGAAGGCTATCCAGCGTACAAGAGCAGGATTAAAGGATCCGAAAAAACCAATTGGTTCATTTATTTTCTTAGGTCCTACCGGAGTTGGTAAAACGGAATTAGCAAAAGAACTGGCTCGTTTTATGTTTGATAGTGATGATTCACTAATTCAAATTGACATGAGTGAATACATGGAGAAATTTGCAGTTTCACGTTTAGTGGGTGCGCCTCCGGGATATGTTGGTTATGAAGAAGGTGGACAGTTAACCGAAAAAGTCAGGAGAAAACCTTATGCAGTAATCTTGTTGGATGAGATTGAAAAAGCGCATCCTGATGTATTCAATATTCTGTTACAGGTTTTAGATGAAGGACAATTAACTGATAGTTTAGGCCGAAAAGTTGATTTTAGAAATACGATCATCATTATGACTTCAAACATTGGTGCCCGTCAGTTAAAAGATTTTGGTCAAGGTGTTGGTTTCTCTACTTCAGCGAAAACAAACCAGGCAGAATCGCACAGTCGTGGTGTGATTGAAGGTGCATTGAAACGTGCATTTGCTCCTGAATTCTTAAACCGTGTTGATGACGTGGTGGTATTCAATAGCTTAGGTAAAGATGAGATTTTCAGAATCATTGATATTGAGTTGAAGGCTTTATTTGGTCGCGTTCATACCTTAGGTTATGAAATTGCATTAACTGAAAATGCGAAGGAATATATCGCTGAGAAAGGCTTTGACAGTAATTTCGGTGCTCGTCCTCTAAAAAGGGCAATTCAGAAATATCTGGAAGATCCAATTGCAGAAGAAATTTTGAAAGGCGAATTGTCTGAAGGTGATGTATTAGAAATTGATTACGGCAAAGAAACCGAATTGATTTCCATAAATCATCGAAAAGGCGAAAAGAAAAAAGAAGAGCCTAAAAAAGAAGAAGATTCTTCAAGTAAATAATTTAAAACTCCCGATTTAATCGGGAGTTTTTTTTTGCATGGTTAACAAAATTATCATCGATAGTCTAATATCATTCGAGTAAGAAATCGGTAATCAAAAAACATCAGGTACAGCAGCAGTGTCTGCAATCAGATCAAAGCAGGGGACTGGCAAATGTTAGTGCATTTTTAAGGGCAAACTAAATTTTGTGGTAGAATACAGGTTTTAAAGTTAAAAACGGGGGGCATAAATCATCAGGTATTGACATTTATCAATCTAAAACCATCAAAATACTCTTATATGTGTATTTTTTAACATACAATATTAGAGTTTTTGTGATTTTTTAAAGTTACATTTGCGCCATGAGAATCAAACTCGCTCTTCTGCTCATATTATCTTTAAGTGTTTCTTTGTATGTTAAGGCACAAAATGAGGTGATTACTACCGATGCCAACATTACAATTAAAAATTTAGTTGAAAATCGCATCAATTTTAATAAAACACTAATTAAATTACGCGGAATTCAACCAGCAGATCTTCCAAAATCCCAGTATATTTTCAATCAGTCTGGTACCCATATCATCAATTTCGAAAATTTAAATTTTAGCGTTGAAAACAGGAAGATTGTATCCATAGCTGAGATCCCTTTATCTAAAGCTGCCCTTCATATAATTAATGAACGTTTAATCGTGCTTGATAAGATGCAATATGCCTATAGCGAAAGTTCGAATCTTGAATATCTGTCGGGAGTAAAAGATAGGCGGGTAGCATTCAATAATGACAGACAGTTTTTTTCTGTTCTAAAAAGCTTAAAGTCTACCATTACTGAAATCAGTACCTTGGCTAAAGGAGATGATCAGAAAGCATCTGTGGAAAATGCATTGGCAAAATGGAAACAACCGCATATCGATTGGCAATTTTTTAGCCAAATTGTGGTGAAAGAAACGCAGTCTACTTTAGGCAAATAATTTGTAATCAGGATTGATTGTCATTAACATGAGTATAAGTCTCATTCAAAATTTTCGCTTATTTAATTAAATCAGTTCTTTCGAGGCGCGATAATATCTTTCATAGTTCAGTGGATCGGTGTTGAGGAATAAAAATGGTTCAATCAACTCGAGTTCCATCAATAAAAATTTTTCATTAACAAATGTTCCGTCTACCCTCGCGTAAAGGCAATTTTTTGCGAATAGATTAACGTAGGCGGCTGCTTTTTGAATCACTTCAGGACTTGGATTTTGCGGATGAACGGAGCCGCCGTGTGCCGGCTGTACCCTGAAATCGCCTGCTTTGGCTTTCTTAATTAGGGAATGACTGTAAACTCCGTTGAAAAATATAAATGACCATTCTCCATTTTCCACTATCTCCGGTAAGAATGGCTGAACGATAAAATCTTCATCCTGAACAAGGAAGTTTAATTTTTTGGACACTTCACCAGCATTTTCAAAAGTGATTTTAAATGTGTTTTTCGCCCCTCCACTAACACAGGGTTTCACAATTAGCTTATCGGTATGGTAAAATTTAAAAAAATCGCTCAGATTTACCTGTTCATTTCTGTTAATAAATGAGCATGGCGTGATGTCTAATCCAGCAGCTTCAATCTCTTTCAGGTATTTTTTATCTGTATTCCACCGAACCACATCGATGGGGTTGAGTAATCTCACTTTTTTCTGCTCCAGATGATTCAACCATTGATGAAAGTCGTTTATCAAATCAAAATAATCCCATGGTGATTTGAGTATAGCGAGTTGATAGTTTTCCCAATTCACCTGAGGATCGTTCCAGATCACCATTTCAACTGACAAACCCTTTTCTTGTAAAAATGTCAGCAACCGCTGATCTTCACTTTCAACGGTTTCACTGTCGTAAGCACCTTTGTCGGAATACGAAACTAAAGCAATATTCATGTCTAAAACTAACTTTTATTCAATTAGCTCACAAATAAATCTAAAATAAAGACATCTGGTCGCTCGGTACTTTGAATAGAGAATGATCTAAAATAATCTCATTTGTATTTAAGCCATTGAGCCTGGAGTGCAGCCTAAAACTATCTCTAATCATTTTTGCTATATTACCATCTCCACGCATTCGGTCGCCAAACCTGCTATCGTTTACATTTCCACTGTGGCAGCTTTGAATCATGTGCCATACCTTATCAAATCGATCAGGAAAATTTTTACGCAGCCAGTCTTCAAATATTTGTGCAATTGCGCCATTCAACCTCACTACTGTATAGCCTGCTTTTACTGCACCGGCCGCTGCAACTGCTTTAAGAATCTTAGGAATTTCATGGTCACTTAAACCAGGGATTAATGGTGCAACCATCACACCCATCGGAATTCCCGCTTTACTTAACTGTTTAACTATCTTCAATCGTTGTTTTGCAGTTGTTGTTCTTGGCTCCATCATCTGCCGTAAATCTTCATTCAAACTGTTAATAGATACATACACCATACATAGATTCAGCTTGGCCATTTCCTGCAGAATATCCTGATCCCTTAAGATTAAAGAATTTTTGGTGATCATTCCTATTGGCTGTTTGTACTCCAGGGCAATTTCAAGCAACTGCCTGGTGAGTTTAAACCTGCGTTCTACAGGCTGATAGCAATCTGTATTTCCCGATAGTGAAATGGTAGAGGCATCCCAACCTTTCTTTTCCAGGAATTTTTTAAAGAGGGCAGGAGCGTCTTGCTTTACAATAATTTTTCGTTCAAATTCTAAGCCAGCGCTATAACCCCAATACTGATGTGAATTTCTGGCGTAACAATACGTGCAGCCATGCTCACAGCCCTGATATGGATTTAGGGAATAGGCCATTCCAACATCCGGACTGTCAACCTTGTTCACAATGGTTTTCGAGTTTTCAAAGATGAAGGAGGTTTTTCGATCGGTTTCCTCCCAATCATCGATACCCTCATCATGCTCTTTCACATAAATATCTTTTAAAAATTTATTATGCGGATTTACCTGGGCACCTCTTCCCTTGAAATATTGATTTTTTCCATCATCTGCCATGAAATAAAATTACTAAAAAAATTAGTAATATACTTTGATGTGGAAAGAATGTTAGTTATTTGAAATGCCGTTTTTAGGTAGCGGAATATAATCCATTGGTACCATATCCGCCACCTTCTCATAAGCCCAATATCCCTCAAAAAGAAGTGAGCGGGAATCATAGATTCCGCCATTTTCATAAAAACGCACACCTTCGCCCATCAAATTAGCTACGGAAATCTCATTCTCGGGAACATCCAGCGGTCTAAAAATCCAGAAGCCCGTATTAGAATAGGCGAGTGATTCTTTTTCTTTTGTGTATTGGATTAAAAGTGCATCTGTATAGCTGATGTATTTTAAGTTCTGATTAAAATCATGAACCAGTGTATCTGTCAATACTTCAGCCCGCGAAAATTTGTCAATGGTACGGGGCATTTCCTTTTGCTTCGTCCAGAATGAAAATAAAGCGGTATCAATTTTCCCTGCGGTTTTTCGTATTCCGGATTTTTCTGGCAGCGTCTTCAACTTCTCGAGATTGGCATTAATCAGATATTCCGGATAGCGATTTGGATTGGGTATCTTGATCATTTTATTAATAATAAAACCTTCCTCTTTCGTTTTATTGGCATACAAAGACCTGAAGAAATGTTGTGAAGAACCATAGTATGCAATTTCCCTGGCAGCAATATATTTTTTCTTTTTAGCTGCGGATGCTTTCAGTTCTTCAAAGAAAGGGTGACCTGAATAATAAATGATGTGTGTACGGGAATTAAATTCGAAATGATCGAGCATGTATTTTAGCCGATAGCCTAAGGCTTTATTTTCAACGACCAGGAACTCAGTTGTTGAAACGGTTAATGTACTCTTTGTGATATCGAAATCCACATTTAACACTTGCGGATTAAGGATTTTGCATTGCAGGGCATTTGGCGTTTTACCAATAAAAAACTCCTTAAACTGTTTGATATATTTTTGCCGGTTTGGGTCTGCCCGAACAGTCACCTCATCTAGTTGTGCTACATTTTCTTTCAGCACCAGATCAACCTGAACAGACTGATCGGCAATAATTACACTTTTTGAGTAGGGAAGGTAGCCCACAATCTGAACCAGTAAATCATAGCTGCCGGGCTTTAAGTTAGAAAGTTTAAACTTTCCGTCATTATCCGCCACGGTTGCTATTTTGTAGCCACTTAAATAAATACTCGCTCCGGGCAAGCCGTCTTTTTTATCTCTCACGATTCCGCTAATTGAAAACGTATTCTGCGCAAATACGTTAGTGAAAATCGAGAGGAATATTAACGAAGCCAGCAGACTTTTGATCATAGCAGCGAATGTAAACAAAAGCAATAATATTGTAAATGCCAGTTCACTATTTTAACATTTTAAATCAATATGAAGGGGGAATATAATCCATGGGTACGCTATCGGCAATTTTTTCCCACGCCCAGTATCCCGCAAATAACATACTTCTGGTATTATAGATACCGCCGTTTTCATAGAAATAAACCGGGCTAATCTGCAAGGTTACGGTAGAAACCTGGTTTTCGCCCATATCCAGTGGTCTTGGAATGGATAAGCCAATACTGTTACTGAATAATGGATTTTCCTTCTCTTTAACATAAGAAATGAATAATTTATCAGTAAAATTTATTTTTTTGATACTAGAGTTTACAGTCTTAACCAAAGTATCCTGTAAAACATTTGCCCTGCTTAAAATGGCGATCTCAGCAGGCAGGTTTTTTTTCCTCATCCAATACATGAGTGAGTCATCATGGCCAATATAAATTGTTTTTTCATTTGTTAACTTTTGTTTAGTCAACCTATTTATATTGGCTTTGATAATACTATCCGCTGGCCTGTTAGTGTTTGGCTGCATGATCATTTTATTAACTACAAATCCTTGTTCTGTTACGTTTCCATTATAAAGCGACTTAAAAAAGTGCTGTGGAGAACCCAGATATGCCGCTAAACGTTTTTTATCCCAATTCTTTTTCTGACGGGAAGAGCCTTTTAAATCTTCATAAGATGGAAAGCCCTCATAATAAATGATGCGTGATTTACCATCAAACTGGAAGAGATTTAACAGGTATTTTATGTTGTAACCCAATGCTTTGTTTTCAATAATTAGGAACTGATTGGTTTTGACGGTTAAAAGAGATTCATCTTTATCATAATCAACAAGCAGCACATTTGGGTTTACCAACTTGCATTGCCTGGCGTTTGGCGTTGTGCCTATAAAAAAATCCTTGAACATGTTGATATAATGTTCCCGGTTTGGATCTGGTTTGATCGTTACTTCTGCTAACTGGGTAATACTTTCCCTTAAAATTAAATTGATGCTGATTGATTTATCGACAATCACGATGTTTTTACTCAATGCAGTAAAGCCAATTAACTGGACCAGCAAGTCGTAATTGCCTGGTTTTAATTTTAAACTAAATTTACCATCGTTATCAGAGACTGTGGCAATCTGGTAACCACTTACATAGATTCCGGCGCCCGGCAGTGCTTCACCTCGTCCGTCTTTAACTATCCCTGATAATGTAAACTGTTGACTGAAACAGGTAAAAGAAGTTAGTATCCAGAGCAGGAATAGAGAAGTCACTTTCATATTTAAAACTAATCTTTTAGTTTTAAAATAACAAATCTATTCCGTCTTGATTTATCCTAATAATTCTTTAGCATTATCTACAGCTGACGATCCTGGGTTTTTACCACTTAACATCTCTGCAATTACGCCTACTCTTTCTTCTTGTTTAAGTTTTCTTATACCTGTTGTTGTTTTTCCTTTTTCGTCATTTTTATAAACGAAATAATGAGATTTTCCTTTTGCAGCGATTTGCGGTAAATGCGTGATGGAAATTACCTGCATATTTTCACCTAAATGAGCGATTACCTCACCAACTTTCAGGGCAGTTTCTCCAGAGATCCCAGTATCAATCTCATCGAATATAATGGTTGGGAGGGAAGTGTGTTGCGCTAAAAGTGCTTTTATGGTCAGCATCAGGCGAGAAAGTTCACCTCCGGATGCTACTTTATTTACCGGAGCGGGCGCCTGGCCAGCATTCGCAGTAAATAGTAACGTGATTTCATCCAAACCATCTTTGTTCAATTCTACTAAAGCTTTTTGAGCTAAAACCAATTTTGCGTTGGGCATTCCCACTCTTTTGAGCGTAGCACTCGTTTGGTCTTCCACAACTTTAATCGCTTTTTTTCTGTTAATGCTCAGCTGAGCTGCCTGCTTTTGCAGATCTTTTTTCAGCTGCTCAATTTGCTTTTGAAGCTTTTCAATGTTTTCATCAGACGATAGTAATTGATTTAGATTGCGCTCCAGTTGAGATTGGATTTCTAATAATTCAGTATTATTTGCTACGCGGTGTTTCTGCTGAAGGGAATAAAATAAGTCTAACCGCTGGTTAATGATATCTAAACGGTCTGCGCTATGTAGCGTATTTTCTTCCATTACTGAAAGTTCATCAGCGATGTCTTTAATTTCGATGATCGAAGATCTTAAGCGCTCATATAAAGTATTAATCAGGGGATCAAATTTTTCAATTCCTTGCAATTGTAGTGAGGTTTCTTTCAAAATTTGAAGTGCTGATGGCTCGCTTTCGTTTAACAATCCTGCAGCAGTGAGCAAAGCTCTTTTAATCGTTTCAGCATGGGTTAGGCGTTCCAATTCCTGTTCCAGTTCTTCCTGCTCGTTATCTTTTATATTTGCTTGTTCTAATTCATTAAATAAGAATTGTTCATAATCTTGTTTACTTCTCGCTTCATTTGCATCATCAATAAGTTTTTTCAAACTGTTGCTTTCTTGCTTCAGTTTCTTAAACCCACTACGGTAATCAAACAAGAGGTTATGGTGATTAGCCAGCGAATCAACGATCAATAATTGAAAGTTCGCATCGTTAATTTCCTGGGTAGCATGTTGCGAGTGAATATCGATCAGCCTTTCACCAATTTGTTTTAAAACAGAAAGATTTACGGGAGTATCGTTAATGAAGGAGCGCGTTTTTCCATCAATCGATATTTCTCTACGAAGAATTGTTTCGTTGGAGAAATCAAGATCGTATGATTCGAAAATTTCGCGAAGATTTTCATCAGCCAAAATAAAGTTTCCTTCTATGACACACTTTTTATCCTGGCTGAAAAAATATTTACTTTCGGCCCGCTGACCTAAAATAAGTGAAAGTGCACCCAGAATAATAGATTTTCCTGCACCAGTTTCCCCCGTGATAATATTTAAGCCGATGTCAAATTCAATGTCAAGACTATCAATTAATGCGTAATTACGAATAGAAAGTTTTTGTAGCATAACTAGAGCGAAAATACTAAAAAGTTATTTCAAGGAGGCGATTGAAAACAAAAACAGCGAAGAATAATCTTCGCTGTTTAACTATGGTTGTTTGGTTGATTAATTTTCGCCTTTTCCTTCCTTTTCTATTTTGTTTTTCAGTTCTTTTACTTCTTTGTCAAACTGTTCTTTTAGCTTTTTGTATTCTGCAGATTCTTTTACCTTATTCGGTGTTTGATTATTGCGATAAAAAACATCTGGCCCGTTAGGAGTACCAAATTCATAGCGATAGCTTTTAGATAAAGAATCGATATTCATTCTGGATTTTGAGGACATCTTTTTGCCGTTGATAATAATTATATTTTCATTAGCCGCTTCCAGTTTTGCCTTAAATTCAGGGCTATTAAACTTTGCAGCCATTTCTTCACCCATTTTTTTCCACTTTTCCTGTGCCTCCGGCGATCCGTATTCTTTAGCGGCATCTTCACCAAACTTTTTCCATTTTGCTTGTGCTTCTGGAGAGCTATATTCTTTAGCTACATCTTCACCAAACTTTTTCCATTTTGCCTGTGCTTGTGGCGAACCATATTCTTTAGCTACATCTTCACCGAATTTTTTCCATTTTGCCTGTGCTTGTGGCGAGCCATATTTATCTGCTAAATCCTTACCCATTTTTTTCCATCTGGCTTTTGCTTCTGGCGAATTAAATTGTTTATCCATTCTTGTACGCAAGGTCGAATCGCCAAAGGTAAATGTGCTATCATTATTGAAGATGAACACATTTCTCAATCCTGAGAACTCGTCTGAATAAATACTTCTCTTAAGGCTATCGGGCATTTCATTCACAGAATTGTATTCCGTTTTCTTGCCATTCGCATCAACAGTAACAATCTTTGTTTTGCGTTTTTTAGTGGTATCCTGGGGAGTGGTTAAATTTTCAAATGCGGTATTGATACTTGCCATTTGTGTGGTTAATGCTTTCTTAATTTCTTTTTTCTTTTCGCTGGGGTTAATCCAGGCGATAGATAACATGCAGGCCACACCCAGTGTTAAAGCTGCCATTTGCTGTTTAGCATTTAAATAATTTGTTTTCATATTAGTGATCCGTTTAATCCGTTGATATAAATTCTGAGTCTTACCAGTTGCCGCCAATGCGAATGCAGGGCTATTATTGTCTTTAATTAATTCGAGTTTGAGTAGGGCATGAGCATATTTTAAGGGCTTGCCTGTCGTTTTTAATACCAGATCATCGCAGGCATGTTCCCGTTCGATATGGATAAATCTTCCGGCCATCCAAACGAAAGGATTATAAAATAGAAGCGTTTCAATGGCTGTTTTGATTAGGTTTAACAAAAAATCATGTCTTCTAATGTGGGATAATTCGTGAATCAAGATGGCTTCAACCTGATCGCTATCTAACTCATTCACCAACGCAAGCGGAAACAATACCACAGGTTTAAGATAGCCAATCACCAGAGGAACATTAACCAATGAGGACAGGTCAAATCTGACTGCTTTTTTTATGCCCAGTTTAGCAATGATGTTTTCAAAAATTAATTTCCAATCGTCCGGGATGGCGCTTAAATTTTCTTTTTTTAGTTTTGAAAGCTGATAATATCCTTTTGCAATAATGAATAGCTGTAGAAAGATGCCAATAACATACGCTACAACTATTAAAGGAAAATACCGTTCAGCTTTGCTGCTAAAAGTTTCTGGTAAATTATTCAGGTATTGGCTGAACTGAATTTGCTGCGATGGATTCGGAAGTTGATGGACAGGTTGAGTTAAAACCAATTGTTCACCAAGGTTATAGCAGAAAACAAAAAACATTAATACAATAGCGGAGAAGGCAAGATTATGCCGGTATCTTGCGGCAAGTTTAGGCAAAATTAGCATGATGATAAATAACACACCGTAAATGATTGCGCTTTGCCATAGCGAATTTAAAATGCTCCAGCCAAATGCCTTGATGAATTGTTGTACTAAAGTTTCCATTTTTATGCTTTATTTTAACAGATATTATTAATAGTGTTTTTTCCTGATGGGGTTAGGGGCGGCCATTTTTAAAGAACGATGTACGAAAAACGTATCTCGATCAACGAAAGGCTTACTTCAAGCTATCTAAATACTTTTTGATTTCATCAATCTCATCAGCGCTTGCTTTATGATTTCCAAGTGCCTGCATTACCAAACGAGCTGCTGAACCATTAAATACACTATCAATCATTTTATTCACAAGGTGTTTTTCTGTTTTATCCTGACTTACCAGTGCTTTATAAATGTGCGTTTTTTGGTTGGTATCCCTTTCCACCATTCCTTTTTCATGTAAAATTTGCATTAATTTTAAAGTAGTGGTATAACCAGAATCTTTTTTATTCAGTGCTTCATGAACTTCTCTTACCGTTGCATTCCCCCTTTGCCAAAGTACCTGAAGGATTTCCATTTCACCTTCTGTTGGTTTGATATTTTGAATAGCCATATGTTACAAGTTGTACGAATTATTTCGTAATCAAATGTACGAAGATATTCGTAATATCAAAATAATTTTAAATTTTTGTTTAAAAGCTAGTGATGAGGATAATAGGGATAAGCGTTGTAATGAAGATGAGGCAATTTTTAAGCGCTAGAATAGCTGATTGATCTTTTCAGTTTCACTTAAAATAAAATACCTACTTTTTTAACCCTTCGTACTTACCAATATTGGCCGGATCTATTTCGGATAGCATATTATACGCTTTTAAGCGTTCCTGCATATTCAATTTAGATAGCACATTGGTGACTTCTTCGGCTTTCGACGCAAAGTACACATTCGGGAAAATTGAGCCCAGCTTTTGTTTATCCATTTGCTGTAAGGCGGGTAGTGCATCAACAATCTGCTTTAAACCTTTATCATTATCCGTAAGTTGATCCAAACCATTAAGGTGATAACTGTAAATAAAAGTCCTTAACTCGCTGAAAACCGGGTTCAATACATTTTCATTAAACCAGAAGCGGTTTCTTAAACCGTCGGCAGCTTTCCAGCCGGCGTTACCTGAGGCCTGTGCCAGATTAATAATGTTTTGTGCCTTTTTGTAATAAGTTGTTCCGCCCATTCTGGCGAAACTATCTTTATCCATAGCAATGATGGTATAGGCATAATAGGATAGGAGTGCGCTGATGTTGGAAATGTAGTTTTGATCAGAAAAATCGATTGTTGAACCATCGTTATAGCTGAAATCGAAATTTTTGTCACTCATGTTTAGCAGCGTGCTATTATACGAACTATTGAATACTGGTCTGCTGCTTTGAATTTGTGCCTCCGCGGCATAGCCAGATCCGCCATCCCATGAATTGATGGTAATCACAAAACTGCAGTCTATTCGTTCAGTTGGCTTATAGTTTTCGGTACTGAATTTATTATTGCTTAGAAAATCACGGATCGTTCTTTGTAGTGCGTCCAAAGTGGGCTTGCTGATGTTAGAAACCTGAGGTGCCAATAAGGTAACCCTTGGATTTAATTCCTGAGCTTGTAATTTACCAAAGCCTATTAACAACAATATCCAGACGATTCTTTTCATTATTTTAAGATTTTTAGAATAGCAGCACAAATATCCTTAGCAACTTCTGCTTTAGGTTTTGTTTCAAAAACGGTCCGCTCCAATGCCTTGTTAAAAATAGTAATTTTATTGGTATCTGATTTAAAACCAGCACCTTTATCATTAAGCGAATTTAATACCACCAAATCCAGGTTTTTCTTTTCTAGTTTTCCTTTTGCATAGTTTTCCTCATCATTTGTTTCCAAAGCAAAACCAACTAAAATCTGATGCTCATTCTTTTTTTTTCCAAGAGTGGCTAAAATATCCACTGTTTTTTCCAATTCGAGCACCAGGTTATCTTCTTGTTTTTTTATTTTTTGATGGGCTATAACCTTCGGACGGTAATCGGCAACCGCTGCACACATAATGGTGAGGTCCGTTTCCGGGAAGATAGCCAAACACGCATCTAACATTTCCTGTGCGCTAATTACATCAATCCGTGTTAGTGTTTGATTTTCTTTCTGAGCAGTAGGTCCGGAAATTAAGGTTACATTGGCACCGAGACTAACCAATTCATCCGCCAACGCAAATCCCATTTTTCCTGAAGAATGATTTCCAATGAAACGAACGGGATCAATGGCTTCGTAAGTTGGACCGGCAGTCACCATTACTTTTTTGCCAAATAGGGGCATTGATTGTTGAATCGAATGATCTAAAAAAGATATGATCTCTTCAGGTTCAGCCATTCTGCCTGCTCCGTAAAGGCCACTGGCTAATTCGCCGTTACCGGGTTCAATAATCGTATTACCGAAACTTTCTATTTTTTTGATGTTTGCCTGTGTCGTTTCATGCTTCCACATGTCTAGATCCATTGCAGGTGCAACATATACCGGGCATTTTGCAGAGAGGTAAACAGCTGTAAGTAGATTGTCGCAGATTCCTGTTGATAATTTTGCAAGAGTATTGGCACTAATTGGGGCAATGATGATTAAATCTGCCCAAAGGCCCAGTTCAACATGATTGCTCCAAACACCAGTTTCCTCTTCGAAGTATTGGGTGTAAACAGGGTTTTTAGAAAGCGTAGCAAGGGTAAGTGGCGTAATGAAATTTGCGCCATCGGGGGTAAGAATAACCTTAACGTTTGCACCGGCTTTGATCAATAACCGGACTAGAAAAGCCGATTTATAAGCAGCAATGCTACCACAAACGCCAAGGATTATATTTTTATTTTTAAGCATCGAGCAAAGAGTTTAAAGCATAGGGCAAAGAGCGTGTGTACAAAACGCTTTGCTTAAAACTCCATGCACACTATGGCACTATTACTTTTGTTCTTTAGCAGGATTTCTGTGATAAATTTTTTCATTCAAAAATTCATCAATCGCAACTAAAACAGGCTTAGGCATACGTTCGTAATGCTTGCTGATTTCAATCTGCTCGCGATTTTCGAAGATCTCTTCTAAGTTGTCGTTACTGGATGCAAATTCTGCCAATTTACCATGTAACTCTTCTTTAACGTTGTTCGAAATCTGATTCGCTCTTTTTGCAATCACCACTAAAGATTCATATAAGTTATCTGTGGTTTTATCTAAATCGTGTACGTTTCTGGTAACTGTAGTATTCGGTACAGCAGGTTTGTTAGTATTCATGTGTTACTTAGTTTTTAATATCTGTATTGTCTGCGTTAGTTGGTCTGGTAGAAACTGTATCTTTAACTTTTTTAGTTTTGATCAGCATCTGTTTGTATTTTTCCTGATCAGCAGCGTATAATGCAAGCTCTTGTTTTGTAGCAACTATTCCGGCTTCAACATCGGTTTTTACTTGCTTAGCTTCCTTTGCAAATTTACTGTCAGGATGATTTTCAGTAAATTCGTTATACAAAGCAAGTGCTTCGTTATAGCGATCTTCCTGACGGATTACATAACTGTTTTTAGCATATAGGTATTGAGCCCTGATCATCAGGAAGTCCATTTCTTCAGCATATTTAATGTCCGGATAATCGCGTTGTGCATTTCTCAACGCAATAACGGCAGCTCTATAGTTATCTACATTACTCGGACCGGTAGTTAAATACATTTTTGCATTCTCAAAAGCCTTATCTTCAAGTTTACCTCTTAAATCAGTAATATATTTTCCAGCGGCAGCAGCCCTGTCACTGGATGGATATAAGTTAATAAATAATTGTAATGCATCTATTGCTTTGTAGGTATTTTCCTGATCAAGAGAAAAATTAGGAGATTCTAAATAGTAGCAATAAGCGCCCATATATCTGGCCTCTTCAGCATTTTTACTCGCTGGATAGGTATCTGCAAAGCTTTTAAATTGGTACCTCGCCGTAGTGAAGTCACTTAATCTATATAATGTATATGCATAGTAATAGTTCAGATCTTCTGCCTCCGCACGGCCACGGTATTTCTGAGAAAGGTCTTCAAACAGCACCAATGCCTTACTGTAATCCCTTTTATTATATAGGCGAAGCGCTTCCTGGTATTTCTTAGCCACATCGTTACTCGCCTTCAATTTTTCGAAACGACTTTTACAACCCGCAAAGCCCAGTGCGGCAATAAATACTAAAATAATTAAGTGTTTAACTTTAAACATTCTGCAAAGATAATTAATAATACGATAACATCAATAAAAACAATTCGACGCTAAGCTATGGAAAGCAAATCAGTACAGATCTACAGTTAACAATTTTTAACATAACTGGATGCTTTGCATGACTGCTATATTAGGATACCCAATAATGGATATATGAGAAATTTAATTGCTTAATAAATGATTGACTTATGAATATGCTATTGTTACTACTATATATATAGTGTAGGTTATTGCTTTATTAACTATACGTTGAAATACACTCCAAATCATTCTTTACTTTTCTTGTGTGAAGGCTCGTTTTCTTCTTATACTAAAGAAGCAAAACTGATCGCTTGAGTTATTTATGTATTAGTATGTCTTTACCGAACTTATTATGGGGATTCGGTCTTTATCAATTTGTTTCGACAATTAGGATAAACCTCGACTCCACCACCTGCTAATCGCCCTGCATATCAATAACTCCTTATACTTCCCTTTTACTTCCAGTTAAAAGATACCGTTAAACAAATATGGCGCCTTGCTGCTAAACACTTCTAACCCACGCTAACCCTATAACCCATGCTAACCCTCATCAACCTTTCCCGGCAAACACCCTTCTTCCCAAAATGTTTTACCTTTTTAAAATTTTTCCCTGATGATTTCCAGTAGCTTACGGTTTGGATGCCATTTTATGTTCCTTTCCATTTGCAGGGCGTACTTTTTTTGCTACCTTTGCATCCCGCTTCGGAGGAAACGGATGTGCTGAAAAGCTGGTTAATGATG
>Ga0157370_10000933_pt1 | contig 37065 bp, 31 predicted proteins | sample C35metaG_FD_113463 | JGI IMG/M metagenome (GOLD analysis project Ga0157370, IMG submission 113463) | Corn rhizosphere microbial communities from Kellogg Biological Station, Michigan, USA - C3-5 metaG | ecosystem: Host-associated > Plants > Roots > Rhizosphere > Soil | place: USA: Michigan... | reverse complement strand
CTTCGTAAGCGGGCAGTCCGCGGGCGAAATCGCCGAGCGTCAGCAGCGTGAGCGCGCGGTTCAACTGCGCAGAGGCGAGATCCGGGCGAAGGCGCAGCGCCTGGTCGAACGCACGTAATGCCGCTTCGTGCGCGCTAAGCGCATGGTGCGCGTTGCCGAGGCCGAGCCACGCCAGCGCGAGTTGCGGATCGAGGCCGACGGCGCGCTCGAAGCGGGGGATTGCCTCTTGATGGCGCCCCTGCGCCGCCAGCGCGTTGCCCAGCCCGAGTAGCGCAGGCGGGAACGCCGCTTGCAGCATGAGCGCCGCCTCGAACGCGGCTGCGGATTCCTCGTGGCGACCGACGGCGTCCAGGGTGTTGCCGAGATTGAAATGAGCTGCGACATAGCGCGGTTCGGCTGCTAGCGCCGCGCGGAACTGATCGATTGCATCGTCGCTGCGCCCCAGTGCCGCGAGTGCCATACCGAGATTGTTATGCGCGCCCGCGTGCCGCGGACGCAGCGTGAGCGCGCGCGAGAACGCGGCGATGGCTTGTTCGCTGCGGCCGAGCGCGTGCAGGGCGTTGCCGAGATTGTTGTAGGCCGAGGCGTCGTTCGGTTGCAGGCGCAGCGTTCTTTCGAATGCGTCGACGGCGTCTTCATGACGGCCCGCCTGCGCGTACGCGTTACCGAGGTTGTAATGCGCGAGCGGAAACTCCGGCGCGAGCGAGAGTGCGTTGCGAAACCGCTCGATCGCTCCGTCGAGCCGCCCCAGCGCCTTGAGCGCATTGCCGAGGTTCAATTGCAGTGCCGCGTCGTTGGGCCGCAGCGCAACGGCCTGCCCAACGAGTGCCGCCGCTTCTTCGTGATGTCCTTGCTGATGGCGAAGCACCCCCAGGAGATGGAGGGCGTCGGTGTGGACAGGATCGGCGTCGATCGCCGCACGGTAGTCGCGCTCGGCATCGGCGAGTCGTCCGTCACGATGCGCCGCGTAGGCGCGGTCGAAAAAGGGATCCATGACGGCAGGCAATGGCGTAACGCGGCATTGTCCCATACTCGGACCGCCTGGCCTATCCCGGGGCGCCTCGCAGGGCAGGCTCAACCGACCCCTGATTGCGGGCGGGCAGCGTACACTTGGCGAGATCTCTTGGTTCGCCGGAGGACAAGCATGGCCGCCGCTCACGGCAACGCGTTGCCGGTGCTGATCGTCGGGGCAGGGCCCACCGGGCTCGCCGCGGCGATGAGCTTGGCCCGCGCGCATACCAACGTGCGTCTCATCGATCGTGCGCCGCAGCCGGCGGCGCACTCACGTGCGATCGGCATCCAAGCCCGCACATTGGAGTTGTTCGAGCAGCACCGCGTCGTCGAGCCGTTTCTCGCGCTAGGTCATCGCCTGCGCGCAGCAAATCTCTACTCGAACGGCCATCGGCTCGCGCGTCTGGATTTCGACCCGCTGCAAACGCGCTATCCCTATCTGCTGTGTCTCGATCAATCGGTCACGGAGCGGCTCCTGACCGAGCACTTGGCGACGCTCGGTGTGCACATCGAGCGCGGCATCGAACTCATCGGCCTGAAGCAGGACGCCTCTCAGGTCGAAGCCGAACTGGTGCACGCCGATGGCCGAGCGGAGACCTGCCGCGCCGCTTACCTGATCGGCGCGGACGGCGCGCACAGCACGGTCCGTCATCTGGTGGGTCTGAATTTTGCCGGCAAGACGCTCAAACAGACCTTCATGCTGGCCGACCTGCAGGTCGATTCGGATCTATCGGACGACGAGTTTCACCTGTTCGCGTCGCGCGACGGATTGGCTGCGATTATTCCGATGGGCGCAGGCCGTCATCGCTTGATCGCCGATAACGCCGACAATGCATTGGCGCTTGCCGAACCAGCGTCCAGTATGGCAGTGTCGCCGATCTCCGCGCCGGGCGCGCCAGAGGACCCGCTGTTCGGAACGGACGCAGGTCGCGGGGCGCAACCGCGTGAGCAAGCGTCTACCGCCGACGACCCGCCGCCATCGCTCGAGCTGTACCGGGCGGTCGTGGGGCGGCGGATAGACCATCCGCTGAAGCTGTCGGGGCTTGCCTGGTCTTCGTGTTTCCGTCTCAACAGCCGCATGGTCGAGAAGCTGCGTATGCAGCGCGTCTTTCTGGCCGGCGACGCGGCTCATGTCCACAGTCCGGCCGGCGCGCAAGGGATGAACACCGGCGTCCAGGAGGCGTTGAACTTGGGTTGGAAGCTCGCGCGCACCATAGCGGGCCACGCGGGCGAGCCGTTGCTCGATACGTACCAGATGGAACGCCATCCGATCGAGCGCGATGTCTTGCGTCAAACGGCGTTCATCACGCAATTGGCCGAGGCCGAGCGCGGGCCGATGAAGCTCTTGCGCGAACGCGTAATGCCGGTATTGGCCGCCTTCGGTCCGTTGCGCGATGCCGCGCGGCTGATGGTGAGCGAACTTGCGATTCAATACCGGCGCAGCCCGCTTACGCTCGAGCGCGTGCTCGATGGCGGCCCGCGGGCCGGGGAACGGGCGCCCGATGCGTTGGTGCATGTCGTCGACGGTCCGCTTGGCCGAGCGCCCGGCACCGCGCGTCTTTACGATCTGCACGATCCGGGCTTTTTCTCGCTGTTCCTGCTCGTTCGATTAGCGGGTGGGCCCGAAGCGGCGCTCGATGCGGCCGACCGGCCGGGGCCGATCGCGGCCGAGCCGGCCCCCGAGCTGGACGCCCTTACATCGGCGATCGAGGCGGCGCTGCCGGGAGTCGTGCGGATCTGGCGCGTGACCGACGCGCGTCAAAGCAATGCCATGTCGCTCGAGCATGCTTACGGACGGACGCGCCCGGCGTTTTATCTCGTGCGGCCGGACGGCTACATCGGCGCGCGCGGGCGGCCCGGTTCCGATGCAAGCGCGCTCGCGCGGCATTGCGAGACGTGGTATCGCGCCGCGCGCCCGGCGAATTGAACTTGCGCCCCAGCGTCGCGCCTTAACCGGCTCGAGGCGTCAGGGCTTCGCGCGTGCGTGTGAGGGCCTCGCGCACGATCGGCGACATTGTCGCGCTGGCCTCGGGATCGTCAAGCGACGCGAGGATCGTGCGCCGCATCCGTGGCTCCCAGAAACGCCGAATATGATCGGCGATGCTGGTCAGCGCTTCCTCGCGATCGGGCATCGATCCGAAGAACTCGCCGATCTGATTCGCCATTTCGATCAAATGCTCGACGTTCATCGCTGCCTGCCTTCGTTTAGTCGTTCCTTGCCGATCATCGTGCTTGACCTATTTGCCGTTCGTCGCGCCCGCCAGTGCCCGCTCGCGCTCGCGCAGCAATTCGAGCTGCGTTTCGTTGAAGCGTTCATAGTCCCGTTGCCATTCGGACGGCTGCTGTACCGGCTGCACCTGGACCGCCGTGACCTTGTACTCGGGGCAGTTCGTTGCCCAATCGGAGCTGTCCGTCGTGATGACGTTCGCGCCCGATTCGGGGAAGTGGAACGTCGTATAGACGACGCCGGGCTGCATCCGCTCGCTGATGAGCGCGCGAAGGACCGTCTGTCCCGCACGCGATTCGATGCCGACCCAATCTCCCGTCTTGATGCCGCGATCCTCGGCGTCATGTGGATGGATTTCCAAGCGATCTTCTTCGTGCCAGCGCGAGTTTTCCGTGCGGCGTGTCTGCGCGCCCACGTTGTATTGCGACAGAATGCGTCCCGTCGTCAGCAGAAGCGGGTACCGCCGCGTGACTTTCTCGCGCGAGGCCACGAACTGCGTAATGACGAATTTGCCTTTGCCGCGCACGAATTCGTCGACGTGCATCGTCGGCGTGCCTTCGGGCGCTTGCTCGTTGCACGGCCATTGAACGCTGCCTAGCCGATCGATCAGCGCGTACGACACGCCATGGAAGGTCGGCGTGAGTTGCGCGATTTCGTCCATGATTTCCGACGGATTCGCGTAGTCCATCTCGTAGCCGAGGGCGCGCGAGAGCATCAGCGTCGCTTCCCAATCGGCATAGCCCGCGAGCGGCGGCATGACGCGACGCACGCGCGAGATACGGCGCTCCGCGTTCGTGAACGTCCCGTCTTTTTCGAGGAACGACGACCCGGGTAGGAAGACGTGCGCGTACTTCGCCGTCTCGTTAAGGAAGATGTCGTGCACGACGATGCATTCCATCGACGTGAGGGCGGCGGCCACGTGCTGCGTGTCAGGATCGGATTGGACGATGTCCTCGCCTTGACAGTAGAGGCCCTTGAAGCTGCCGTCGAGTGCCGCATCGAACATGTTCGGGATGCGCAGCCCCGGCTCGGCTTGCAGTTGCACGCCCCAAGCCGCTTCGAATTGATGGCGCACTTCGTCCCCGCCGATATGGCGATAGCCGGGCAGTTCGTGCGGGAACGAGCCCATATCGCACGAGCCCTGCACGTTGTTTTGGCCGCGCAGCGGATTGACGCCGACACCTTCGCGCCCGATGTTGCCGGTCGCCATCGCGAGATTTGCGATGCCCATGACGGCCGTCGAGCCTTGCGCGTGTTCCGTTACGCCGAGGCCGTAGTAAATTGCCGCGTTACCGCCCGTTGCATACAAGCGCGCTGCTTCGCGCACGAGCTGCGCCGGCACGCCTGTTACATCGGCTGTCGCTTCCGGCGAATTTTCGGGCTTTGCGACGAAGGCGCGCCACTGTTCGAACGCGAGCGGCTCGCAGCGTTCGGCGATGAATCCTTCGGCCAGAAGGCCTTCGGTCACGATCGTATGCGCGAGCGCATTGACGAGCGCGACATTGGTGCCGGGACGCAACTGCAAATGATAGGCGGCCTTCACATGCGGGCCATCGACGAGATCGATGCGGCGCGGATCGGCGACGATGAGCTTGGCGCCCTCGCGCAGGCGGCGCTTCAAGCGCGAGCCGAAGACAGGGTGACCGTCGGTCGGATTCGCGCCGATGACCATGATGACGTCGGCCTTCTCGACGGATGCGAACGTCTGCGTGCCGGCCGATTCGCCGATCGTCGTCTTCAGGCCATAGCCCGTCGGCGAATGGCAAACGCGAGCGCACGTATCGACATTGTTGTTGCCGAAGGCGGCGCGCACGAGCTTTTGTACTAGGTACGTTTCCTCGTTGGTACAGCGCGAGGAGGTAATGCCGCCGATCGAGTCGCGGCCGTGCTTCGCTTGGATACGGCGGAACTCCGACGCGGCATAAGCGATCGCTTCTTCCCACGTGACCTCGCGCCAAGGGTCCGTAATCTTCGCGCGGATCATCGGCTTCGTGATGCGATCCTTGTGCGTCGCATAGCCCCACGCAAAGCGTCCTTTCACGCAGGCGTGGCCTTCGTTCGCGTGACCGTTTTTGTGCGGCGTCATGCGCACGACTTCGCTGCCTTTCATCTCGGCTTTGAACGAGCAGCCCACGCCGCAGTACGCGCACGTCGTGATGATCGAATGCTCGGGCTGGCCCACGAAGGAGACGGTCTTCTCGACTAGCGTTGCCGTCGGGCAGGCCGCGACGCAAGCGCCGCAGGAGACGCACTCCGATTCCATAAAGGGCTGGCTCTGGCTCGCGGCCACGCGCGATTCGAACCCGCGCCCGGCGATCGTCAGCGCGAATGTGCCTTGCGTCTCTTCACACGCGCGTACGCAGCGGTTGCAGACGATGCACTTGGACGGATCGTAGGTGAAGTACGGATTCGATTCGTCCTTGATGTCCTGCAAATGGTTCGCCCCGTCGAAGCCGTAGCGCACTTCGCGCAGGCCCACGACACCGGCCATGTCTTGCAGCTCGCAGTCGCCGTTGGCGGGGCACGTCAGACAGTCGAGCGGGTGATCGGAGATGTAGAGTTCCATCACGTTGCGCCGCAACGCTTGCAGACGATCGCTTTGCGTGCGCACGCGCATGCCCGCTTCGACCGGCGTCGTGCACGAGGCCGGATAGCCGCGTTTGCCCTCGATTTCGACGAGGCAAAGGCGGCACGAGCCGAACGGTTCGAGCGAATCGGTCGCGCAGAGCTTGGGGACATTGACTCCCGCTTCGATCGCGGCGCGCATGACCGATGTTCCCGCGGGCACGGTGATCGCACGACCGTCGATTTCAAGTGCGATGTCGGTATCGGCGTGCCGTTGCGGGGTGCCGTAGTCGGTGTCGTCCAGCGGCGAAACCGTGGCGGATCGGCATGCGCAGTGCGCTGAACCGCAGCCGCCCGCAGGGGAGGGGGCGGAAGGGAAACGGGCGGGTGCGTCGGACATGTGAGGCTCCGTCTATCAAGCCGCAGCCGCTTTCGGCTGAACGGGGCGAAGACCGAAATCTTCAGGGAAGTGGTCGAGGGCGGACAGCACCGGGTAGGGCGTCATGCCGCCCATCGCGCAGAGCGAGCCCGACACCATCGTGTCGCAGAGATCGCGCAGCAGTTGCACTTGTTTTTGCGATGTATCGCCGTTTCGGATGCGTGCGATGACTTCGACGCCGCGCGTCGAGCCGATGCGGCAGGGCGTGCATTTGCCACACGATTCGACCGCGCAAAAATGCATCGCATACTGCGCGAGTTCGGCCAGGTTGGACGTGTCGTCGTGGACGACGAGACCGCCGTGTCCAACCACCGCGCCTACCGCCGCATACGCTTCGTAATCGAGGGGGATATCCCACTGGCTTTCGGGCAGGTACGTGCCGAGTGGGCCGCCCACCTGCACGGCGCGCACGGGGCGGCCGCTCGCGGTGCCGCCGCCGAACGTCTCGACCAGCTCGCGCAGTGTGACGCCGAAGGCTAGTTCGACGAGTCCGCCTCGCTTGATATTGCCCGCCAATTGGAACGGCAGCGTGCCGTACGAGCGGCCCATGCCGAAATCGCGATAGAACGCCGCGCCGCGCGCGAAGATGATCGGCACCGTCGCGAGCGTGATGACGTTGTTGACGACCGTGGGCTGGCCGAAGAGCCCTTCTAGAGCAGGGACGGGCGGCTTCGCGCGGACGATGCCGCGCTTGCCCTCGAGCGATTCGAGCAGGGCGGTTTCTTCTCCGCAGACGTACGAGCCGGCGCCTTTGGCGACCTCGAGTTCGAAGGCGTGCTCGGTGCCCAGCACGCGCTCGCCGAGCCAGCCGGCGGCGCGAGCTTTGCCGATCGCCGCTTCGAGTGCCGCGATCGAGTGCGGGTATTCGCTGCGCACATAGAGGTAGCCGCGCGTCGCGCCGGTGGCGACGCCGGCGATGATCATCCCTTCGATCAGACAAAACGGATCGCCTTCCATGGCGAGCCGATCGGAGAACGTGCCCGAATCGCCTTCGTCGGCGTTGCAGACGATGTACTTTTGTGCGGCTTGCGCTTCGCGGACGGTCCGCCACTTGATGCCCGCGGGAAAGGCGGCACCGCCGCGGCCGCGCAGGCCCGAATCGAGCACCGTTGCGCACGCTGCTTCAGCGCTCATGCCGAGGGCGGCCTTCAGCCCTTCCAGGCCGCCGTGCGCGAGGTAGTCGTCGATCGAAAGCGGATCGGTGATGCCCAGTCGAGCGAACGTCAGGCGCTGTTGACGCTTCAGATAGGGAATTTCCTCGACGAGGCCGACCGAGCGGGCGTGCACGCCACCCGTCGGAAATCCGGCGTCGAACAACGATGCGACATCGGAAGCCTCGACGTTGCCGTAACCGACGCGCCCCTGCGGCGTGTCGACTTCGACCAGCGGTTCGAGCCAGAGCAGGCCGCGCGAGCCGTTACGCACCAGGTCAAGCGCGATGCCGCGGCGCGCGGCTTCCTGCACGATAGCGTCGGCGATGGCGTCGGCGCCCAGCGCCAGCGCCGAAGAATCGCGGGGAACGAAAACACGCGTGGTCATGCGCTCTCCTTCGTGTTCGAGATACGCGCGGCATCGGCGTGGGCTTGGTCGATGCGCGCGTCGAACTTGATCGGCGTGACCTTGACGTGCAGCGTGCCGTTGATCGTCATTGAGGGCGATAACGCGCATTGACCGAGACAGTAGACCGATTCGAGTTCGACCTGCGCGTCATGGGCCGTGCCGTTTCCGTCCCCGTGTGCGGCATCGAAGCGGCATCCTGTGCGGGCTTCGATATGTTGCGCGAGCGCTTCCGTGCCCATACTGCGGCACGCTTCGGCCCGGCACAGCGCAATCGTTACAGGCGCCGGCGGATGCGTGCGAAAGTGATGATAGTAGGTGATCACCCCGTGAACTTCGGCGCGCGAGAGATTGAAGGCGCGCGCGAGCGGCGCAACGACCTCGGGCGGGACGAAGCCGGCTTCGTCCTGAATGGCGTGCAGCACCGCGATCAGCGATGCGGCCGGCGAGAAGTGCCGGCGGACAAGTTCGTCCGGTGCCGGGACGCTGGCGTGTTCCAAGGTGGGGACTCCTCTTAGACTCTTTCCTATATGCACTTGCTACTCATATAGCGCGCATATATGCTCGGCTCTGGCCGTTGTTTCCGAACAATAGGCGCGGGTTGCGCGTTGTGCAATAGGAAGTGGGAGTACATAAATGATCGAGATAAAATGCGTCGCGCAATTGATTCTGCGCGACAGCACGGGCCGCGAAGCGAGCCTGACGGACATCGTGCCGCTGCTCGCGTTGGTCGATGAGACGGGCAGCATTGCGCAGGCGGCTAGCGAGCGGCAATTGTCGTATCGGCATGCATGGGGCCTCCTGCGCGCACTCGAGTCGCGGCTCGGGGGCGAGCTCATTTCAAAGGAACGCGGCAAGGGCTCGGCGCTGTCGGCGCTCGGGCACGCCCTGGTGCAGGCGCAGCGCGACTGTGCCGAGCGGCTCGACGGGCCCTTGAAGCAGTTGGCGGGCGAAGTGGGGGCGCAACTGAATCGGCAACTCGGCGCAAGCGGCACCTTACGCATTCACGCCTCGCACGGATATGCGGTGGCCGGGCTCGTGACGCAAATGAACGAGCGTGACGCGGGCGCGGTCGACATCAAGTACCGCGAAAGCGCCGAGGCGGTGACGGCGCTCGCTCGCGGCGAATGCGACTTCGCCGGGTTCCATTTGCCGCGCGGCGCGTTTCGCGAGTTGTGCGCCGACATCTACCGCCGCTGGCTCGACCCGAGGCGGCACGTGCTGGTTTATCTGACGGCGCGCAAGCAGGGGCTCTTTCTGGCCAAGGGCAATCCGAAGGGGGTGCGCGGGCTCGACGATCTGGCTCGTCCCGATGTGCGGTTCGTCAACCGGCAGCCTGGCTCCGGGACGCGGCTGCTGCTCGATCTGGCGTTGAACAGCGTCGGCATCGATCCGGACCGTATCAACGGGTACGCATCGACCGAACTCACGCACACGGCGATTGCTGCGTTCGTGGCGAGCGGAATGGCCGATGCCGGTCTCGGCGTTGCGCCTGCCGCGCATCATTTTGGGCTCGATTTCTTGCCGATCGTCGATGAGGACTACTACTTCGCCTGCGATCGGGCACGGCTATCGGCGCAGCCGCTTGCGTCGGCGCTCGCGGTGTTGCGCAGCGACGAATTCCGGGCAAACGTGGCCGCGCTGGAAGACTACGACCCCCGGCACTGCGGCGAGATCGTCGACGTGGTCGCGGGGTTGCGCGGCGCTCCACTCCCGGATGCCGGGCGCACCGCTCGATAGGCGCCGGCGGCGGCGCGTGCGGGTCTGTGGGGCTGCGGGTCTGTACGGCGCGCAATTACGGCTGTAATGCGCGTGCCTGCATGACGGGCTGGTTCTGCGTTACGCTTGCTACTTTCAAATTTCGACGGATCGGACCGCGCGGCTTCGCGCGTCAATCGCTATGAAATCGCTCGTCAATTTTTGCACTGCCGTTGCGGCGGCGGCCGTGCTGTCCGCGGTGGCGTCGCTGGCTTTCGCTCAAAACTCGCCCGGTGTGCCGGGGGGCATTTTGCAAGAGCAGTTCAGGCTCAAAGAGCATCCGCAATTGGAATTCGCCGCATCGGCGCCGTCAAAGAAATATCAACGCGGCAGTTCGCAGATGCGCAGAAAGGGCGACCTTGGGGATCCGAACGGCTGCAATCTCCAATGCCCCGAAAACACGCAATGATGTGCGTGGCGGCTGTGGGTAGCCCGCACATGGCGTAACAAGTTGCAGTTGCGGAGATTGCCGGCGATAATCTCCGCATGAATTGCGGAGATTACACGTACGTCTGGCAGACCGACCACTGGCCGGAGTGGCGCTATGATTTGTCCGCCCTAGCTGCGCCGCTGGCCGAGGTTAGCCGTACGCAGGGCGTGCTGCTAGGCCGTCTGGCGGACGTCGGAATGGCGTTGCGGGACCAGGCTAGCTTGGCCGCGCTGACCGCCGACGTTGTCAAAACGAGCGAAATCGAAGGCGAGCGACTCGACGTCGGGTCCGTGCGCTCGTCGATCGCCCGTCGGCTCGGTGTCGATATCGGTGCGTCGGCTCCGGCGGATCGCCACGTCGAAGGCGTGGTCGACATGGTGCTGGATGCGACATCGAACAGCAACGCCCCGGTCACCCGGGAGCGGCTGTTCGCCTGGCATGCCGCATTGTTTCCAACCGGGTATTCGGGCCTATCCAAGATCGGCATCGGACGTTGGCGCGATGATGCGCTTGGCCCCATGCAAGTCGTGTCCGGTCCGCTCGGCCGGCAGCAGGTGCACTACGAGGCGCCGCCGGCCGCGCGGCTAGACAGCGAAATGACCCAATTATTGGCATGGGTCGATGCCTCGACGCATGAGCCCGCGCTGATCAAGGCCGGGATTGGCCATTTGTGGTTCGTCACTTTGCATCCGTTCGACGACGGCAACGGACGGATTGCCAGGGCGATAGGCGATCTATTGCTGGCCCGTGCCGACGGTAGCCCTCAGCGCTTTTACAGCTTGTCGGCGCAGATACAGCGTGAACGGGATGACTATTACCTCATCTTGGAGCGGACGCAAAAGAGTTCGGTAGACATCACCGAGTGGCTGGTCTGGTTTCTGGCCACGCTCCATCGTGCGATCGATGAGGCTCACCTCACGCTGGATACGGTGCTTTTCAAAGCTCGCTTTTGGCAGCATTGGGGCAGCACGTCGCTCAATGTGCGCCAATCGAAGCTGCTCAATCGGCTGCTCGATGGCTTCGAGGGCAAACTGACGTCCAGCAAGTGGGCGGCGATCGCTAAGTGTTCCCCCGATACCGCGCTGCGCGACATCAACAACTTGCTGGCGCTAGGCCTGTTGCGCAAGTCGGATGCGGGGGGGCGCAGCACCGGTTACGAGTTGACCGACTTGGCCGAAATCACCAGCCGCTAGGTCGTGCAGCGTGCGATGGCGAACCTCAGCTCAGGCTCGGACACGGAATCGTCGTCGATCGCCTTTTCGACCTTTACATTCGAACCGGAGGCCGATTGCGTGAGTGTGACGAGCCATGCATAGCCGTTGGAAGAACGGCCGACGCCGAGTTCGGTAAAGCCGGCGCCGCGCCGTTCACTGACGTGCGAAAGGCGGCTTGTCAGGCAGCTCGCGATTGCGTGCGGCGAACGCGCCGAGGAGAACAGCATCGGTGCATCTGCGCCGCGCGCGTTCGGGGTGTTTAGGGGAGCGGACCCGCAGGCTGTCAGGGTGGCAGTAGCGCACGCGGTGAAGGCGGCTGCGACGGTAAGGCGTTTCATCGATGGAAGCCGGCTGGGCGAGGAAGAGGCGTGTCAGTTTAACCGCCCCGAGCGATGCGGCAAAGGCGGTTGAGCGGAGATCGCGATAACAAGCCCCTGTCTGCCGCGCCGATGGGGCGGAGCGTGAGGCACTTGCCGGCGCTTCAGCGAAGGGTTTTCAAGCGCCCACGAGGTGCCGTTGCGGCTGAAGGATGAGAGCCGACAAAATACCAACAAAATACCAACAAAAAAGGCCAACCGAAAAACGGTTGACCTTTGAGTGTTGGTGGAGCCGGCGGGAATCGAACCCGCGTCCGCAAATAGTCCACAGCCAGTTCTACATACTTAGTCCAGTCATTTGATTTAACCGCACCGACGCGGACGAACACGCTTCGTTACGGCGAGTCACTAAATTTTCGGCCCCGGCGTCGTGACACCACCCAGGATTATCTGACGTAAATGACCTCGCCAGTCTTGCGACCCTAGCCCGTCAGCGAGCTAGTGCGAGGTTGGCGGGGTTAAGCCGCCAATGCGAAAGTGTTGTCGTTCGCAGTTACTTAAGTCCCATTGATTTACGAGGTGACGGGTCCTCGGTATGCCCTGCACTGCTTCATTACCCACGTCGAAACCAGGTCGGCCCCTGTGTGTAAGGTGGAATTATCCCACAGAAAGCAAGATGGTGCCGCGCGCGCGGAATTTCAAGAGGAGGCAAGAGGGCGCGGAGGGCGCGGAGGGCGCGTTAAAAAGATCGAAGATCAGATCGAACATCGCGCCGAGTACAGGCCGCTGCGCAAGGCCGTGCGGTCATGCGCCCCTGGGCCGCGCCCACCGCACGCTCAGCCCAGCGCGCCGAGCAGATGCTGAAGCTGCTGCGGCGAGTCGACGATATGCTGCGCGTGCCACATGGCCGGCGGCAGATCAGTGCCGCAATAGCCATACGCCGCGGCCACCGTGGCCATGCCGGCCGCAAAACCGGCTTGAACGTCGCGCAAGTCGTCGCCGATATAGACAATCTGTTCAGGCGGTAGCGCCAATGCTTGCGCGGCATGGAGTAGCGGTGCCGGGTGCGGCTTGGCATGCGGTGTTGTATCGCCGCTCACGATACAGCGGGCGCGCGCCGCCAGCCCGAGCTGCTCGACGAGCGGCATTGTGAGCCGCCCCGCCTTGTTGGTGACGATGCCCCAACCCACACCGCGTGCATCGAGCCCATCGAGCAGGTCGACGATGCCCGGAAACAGCGTCGTCTCGATGCACAAATCGGCTTCGTAATTGGCGAGGAATTCTTCGCGCAGCACGGCGAAATCGCGATGTTCGGGGCCAATGCCGAACGCGCCGCCGATCAGCCCGCGCGCCCCGGCCGATGCAAGTGGTCTGAGTAGCTCCACTGGAGCGAGTTCGAGCCCTCGTTCGCGACGCATCTTATTGACGGCGGCAACGAGGTCGGGGGCGGTATCGGCAAGTGTGCCGTCGAGGTCGAACAACGCGGCACGGCATTGCGCGAGTTGCGGCGTGTCATCTTGCCGCATGGGTTGCGAGATGGGTTGGCTCATGAACGGGTCGACTCGCGGCGGCACGCGAACAGATAATTGACGCTCGTATCGTCCGACAAAGCGAAGTGCTTGCTGAGGGGGCGGTACGTGATGCCTTTGACCTCGGCGGCGTGCAGGCCGGCTGCGCGTGCAAATGCTGCCAGTTCCGAGGGGCGGAGGAAACGAGCGTAGTCGTGTGTCCCCTTGGGCAGCATTTGCGCGATGTACTCGGCGCCGATGACGGCGAGCAGGTACGACTTCACGTTGCGGTTGAGGGTCGAAAAGAACACCCATCCGCCCGGCTTGACGAGCGTGGCGCAAGCCTCGACGATCGCTTGCGGGTCGGGCACGTGTTCGAGCATCTCCATGCAGGTGACGACGTCGTAGGTGCCGGGCTCGCGTGCGGCGAGCGCCTCGGCTGCGATTTCCTCGTACTCCACGGTGATGCCGCTTTCGAGGCTGTGCAGATCGGCCACCCCGAGTGCCTGATTCGATAGATCGATACCTTTGACCTGCGCGCCGAGGCCGGCCATCGATTCGGACAAAATGCCGCCGCCGCAACCGACGTCGAGCACCCGTTTGCCCGGCAAATGCGCGTGAGCGTCGATCCAGCCGAGTCGGACAGGGTTCAATTCATGCAGGGGTTTGAATTCGGCGTTCGGATCCCACCAGCGATGCGCGAGATCGCTGAATTTTCGTAGCTCGTGGGGATCGGCGTTGGTCATAAGGTCGGAGGTTCAAGAGCCCAGGGAATGAGGTCGAGTATATCGGGGTTGCGCGCTGCGGCAAAACGGGGGGCAACGACGGAGCCCGCGCCGGGGCTCGGTCTTTCGTTGCCGCGCGCACGCTCATTCCCCGATCGCATCCTCGTCGGGCACGGGGCGAAGCACAAAAAGCGCAGAAAGCGAATCCTTTAGGACTTGCAGAACGTCTTATAGCCAGGAGCCTCAAGACGCCCATGCACGTCTAGGTTCTGCGTTTCCCGAGTCCAAACAAACACCAGGAGTGATTTCGATGAAGCAAACACTCATCACTTATACGACCAAGCCCGAGCGGTCGGACGAGAATGCCCGCTTGATCCAGGACGTGTTCGACGAACTTCGGCAGACTGCTGCTTCAGGCCTGCATTATTTTGTGTTGCGCGCCGAGAATGGGCGGTTCTTTCATTTCATACAAGTTCCCGACGGTGCCACGCCGTTCGCCCAATCGGAAGCCTTTGCAGCCTTTCAGCAGGACATCAAAGAGCGTCTTCTTGCTCCGGCGCAGAGAATCGACGTGGCGCTCCTCGGTAGTTACGGCATGGTGGAGGCCGAAAGGTGAGCGTCAGGAAAAGACAACATGCCAACCATTTCTGATCAACATGAGGCGCGGTCCTTATTCCACCGGAAGCTGGGGGAACTGCGCCCCATGCTGCATCGATATTGTGCACGCATGGCGGGTTCGGCCATCGATGGCGAGGACATCGTTCAGGAAGCGCTTGTGAAAGCTGTCGAAGCATTCGGGCGCGACCCGATCGAAAATTTGAATAGCTGGCTTTTCCGCATTGCACATAACGCCGCAATGGATTTTTTGCGAAGGCGTCGCCGACAGGACGCTGTTTATGCTGACGAGGATCCGGAAACGATGATCGACGAATCGACGGCCACGGTCGACCGGCATACGGCGGCAGCCGGCTTGCGGACGTTCATGCAACTTCCCACCGCTCAACGCGGCGCCGTCATTCTGATGGACGTGCTGGGCTATTCGCAGCGCGAAGTGGGCGACATCACCGGCCTGACGGTCCCCGCGGTCAAGGCCGCGCTGCACCGGGGGCGCCGCCGATTGCGCGAACTGGCCGACAGCCCCGAAGAACTCACCGCGCCCTCTTTGAGCACTGCCGAATTACATCGGCTCGCAGCCTACGCGGACCGCTTCAACGCCCACGATTTCGACGCCGTGCGCAATATGCTGGCCGACGACGTCAAGCTCGAGCTGGTCAACCGCGTGCGCATGGAAGGCCGTACCGAGGTGTCGCGCTACTTCGGCAATTACGCGAGCATCCACGACTGGAAATTGGCGCCCGGCTCAGTGGACGGCCGAGCGGCTCTTCTCGTCACGGATCCCATCAAGCCCGACGCGTCCCCTGCGTATTTCGTGATAGTCGAATGGGAAGGCAACAACATCGCACGAATACGGGATTTCCGCTATGCACGCTACGCTGCCGAATGCGCCGACATGCGGGCCGTGACGCGCAAAGGCGCCTGATTTTTCCGACTCGCGCATCCTTCATCTCCGTCGTTCGTCTGAGGAAGGGGAGGACGCAGCCGTTGCCGCCTACGCTCCGCTCTCATTCCTCTCACCTTACGATGGAGCGCAGTCCCAATGAATCCGCATAAGATGGACATCCGTTGGGCAAAATCCCCGGCTTGCGTCACGGGCCGGTGCGCCTAGGGGAATCGAGGGCCATCGTGGGCTTATCTCGACCGTCTGTATCCCGAGACCTCAATGGTTCCGGTAAGCCCGGACGATGTGGCGGGAGCTGTCGGGCAATGAGTATCCATCGTCGCCACCGCGGTGCTACCGGATTGCGCGGTAGGCGCAACGTGAATCCGGCGTGATGCCATCTTCTTTCTCGGATTTCGTAAGACGAAGCGCTTCGGTTTGTCGTTCGGTTTTTCGATAACTTCGCGCTTGAAACTGCCCCCAGAACGAAGAACGGCCCGGTCGACTTGTCGACCGGGCCGTGAAGGCCTTACCTAGCGTTACACCGTTCGCGTGCTTAAAAAAGACCTTAACTGAACGGCATTACCGCCGAGGCGGGATTGTTCGTGAAGCGGAAGCGACGGCTTACTGCTGCTTTTGCGTGCCGACGATTTCGACTTCCACGCGACGGTTCGGAGCCAGGCAAGCGATGAGCGCCTTGCGGTTCTTCTGGTTGCAATCCGTCTTAACCGGGTTACGCTTGCCCTTGCCTTCCGTGTAAATCTTGTTGGCAGGCACGCCCTTGCTCACCAGATACGCCTTGACGGCTTGCGCACGGCGCAACGACAGACGATCGTTGTACTTGTCGGAACCGATGCGGTCCGTGTAGCCCGTCGCCACGGCGACTTCGAGGTCCAGACCTTGGATCTTCGTGGCCAGATCGTCGAGGGCTTGCTTGCCGGCCGGCTTCAGGACAGCCTTGTCGAAGTCGAACAGCGTGTCGGCTTGATACGTAACCTTCTGGCTCGTGATGGCAGGAGCGGCAGGAGCGGCCGGGGCGGGCGGCGTCGGCGCTTGCGCGACGAGTGCACCGTCGCACTTCGCGTTGGCCGTAGCCGGCGTCCAGAACGCATCACGCCAGCAAAGCTCGTTCGTGCCGTTCATCCACACGTATTCGCCGGTACCATTCACCCAGTTGTCGTTCGTAGCTTGTCGCGATGCCGGCACCGATTGCGCCGATGCGGATGCAGCCACAACTGCGGTAGCTGCAATGAACGCGAGCTTTGAAAATTTATTCATATTTCTCCTCTCGAATTTGAGATTACCGCAGGTTTACTGCGAGCCTGGATGACGAAGACAAGTCATACATTGCTCGAAGTATAACATTGGTGCGGCACGAAAAACCGCAGCCCTGTGGACACTTCGAGCAGCGTCTAACCAAGTGCGTTGGCATTTTGCCATATCGTTCCCTTCTTACGAAAAAAAAATCCAGCCGTCTCCACCTGTCCGTTTCGAATGTGGTGTCACCGCAACAGGGAAGCCGGACGGGCGTTTCCGGGCGGTCGCACGTTGCACGCTTCATGCCCGGACTGACAAAACAAACGATTGCGCCCGCATGTGCGGAAACGATGCGAATGTGCGGCGCATAGGCCTTGCACTGACCAGGTGCGTAGGGGAGTACGTACCTGGTCCTCGGACGGGGAGGGCGGGCGTGTTAGAATCGCGTGATGCCCGGCGCCTCCTGCCGGGTCGGCGGGAGTGGGCGGGCCGTTTCGTTTCCGCGCCGCTCGCGCCCGAAAACGATACGGATAATGGATCAATTCGCCAAAGAGACTCTGCCGATCTCCCTCGAGGAGGAAATGCGCCGTTCGTATCTCGATTACGCGATGAGCGTGATCGTTGGGCGGGCGCTTCCCGATGTGCGGGACGGCCTGAAGCCGGTGCACCGCCGCGTGCTGTACGCGATGCACGAGCTCAACAACGACTGGAACCGCGCCTATAAGAAGTCGGCGCGTATTGTCGGCGATGTCATCGGTAAATACCATCCGCACGGCGACACGGCGGTCTACGACACGATCGTGCGTATGGCGCAGAGCTTTTCCTTGCGCTACATGCTCGTCGACGGTCAGGGCAATTTCGGCTCGATCGACGGCGACAACGCGGCGGCCATGCGTTACACCGAAATCCGCATGGCCAAGATCGGCCATGAGCTGCTTGCCGACATCGATAAGGAAGCCGTCGATTTCGGGCCGAACTACGACGGCAGCGAGAGCGAGCCCCTGATCCTGCCGGCGCGCATCCCCAACTTGTTGATCAACGGGTCGTCGGGCATCGCCGTGGGCATGGCGACGAACATTCCGCCGCACAACCTGAACGAAGTCGTCGACGCCTGCCACCATCTGCTGAACAACCCACAGGCGAGCATCGACGAACTGATCGAGATCATCCCCGCGCCGGATTTCCCCACGGCGGGCATCATCTACGGCGTGGCCGGCGTGCGCGACGGCTATCGCACGGGGCGCGGGCGCCTCGTCATGCGCGCGGCCACGCACTTCGAGGAAATCGACCGCGGCCAGCGCATGGCGATCATCGTCGACGAGCTGCCTTATCAGGTGAACAAGCGCACGCTGCTCGAGCGCATCGCCGAACTCGTCAACGAGAAGAAGCTCGAGGGCATCTCCGATATTCGCGACGAATCGGATAAGAGCGGGATGCGCGTCGTCATCGAGCTCAAGCGCGGCGAAGTACCTGAGGTCGTGCTCAACAATCTCTACAAAGCGACGCAGCTGCAGGATACGTTCGGGATGAACATGGTCGCGCTCGTCGACGGCCAGCCCAAGCTGCTGAACCTGAAGGAGATGCTCGACGCGTTCCTGTCGCACCGCCGCGAGGTGCTGACGCGGCGCACGGTGTATGAACTGCGCAAAGCCCGCGAACGCGGCCACGTGCTCGAAGGCCTGGCCGTCGCGCTCGCGAACATCGACGATTTCATTGCCATCATCAAGGCGGCGCCTACGCCGCCCATCGCCAAGCAAGAATTGATGGCGCGGGCATGGGATTCGTCGCTCGTGCGCGATATGCTGGCTCGCGCCGAAACCGATAATGCGGCGGCCGGCGGACGCGAGGCTTATCGTCCCGACGGGCTGAACCCGGCCTTCGGCATGCAGTCCGATGGGCTATACAAGCTGTCCGATACGCAGGCGCAAGAAATTCTGCAAATGCGTCTGCAGCGCCTCACGGGCCTCGAGCAAGACAAGATCATCGGCGAGTACCGCGAAGTCATGGCTCAAATTGCCGATCTGCTCGACATTCTCGCGCGGCCCGAGCGCATCACGGCGATCATCGTGGACGAGCTGACGGCCGTAAAGGCCGAGTTCGGCGACGCGCGCCGCTCGAAGATCGAGCTTAACGCGACCGAGCTGAACACCGAGGATCTCATCACGCCGCAGGACATGGTCGTGACGATGTCCCACACCGGCTACGTGAAATCGCAGCCGCTTTCCGAGTACCGCGCGCAAAAGCGTGGCGGGCGCGGCAAGCAGGCTACGCAGATGAAGGAAGACGACTGGATCGACACGCTGTTCATTGCGAACACGCACGATCATATTCTGTGCTTCTCGAACCGCGGCCGTGTCTATTGGGTCAAGGTCTACGAAGTGCCGCAGGGTTCTCGCAACTCGCGTGGCCGCCCCATCGTCAATATGTTCCCGCTGCAGGAAGGCGAAAAGATCAATGTCGTGCTGCCGGTCAAGGAATTCTCGGCCGATAAATTCGTCTTCATGGCCACCTCGCTCGGGACGGTCAAAAAGACGCCGCTCGAGGCTTTCAGCAGACCATTGCGCAAAGGTATCATTGCGGTCGGTCTCGATGACGGCGATTTCCTGATCGGCGCGGCGATCACCGATGGCCAGCACGACGTCATGCTGTTTTCCGACGCAGGCAAGGCCGTGCGCTTCGATGAGAACGACGTCCGTCCGATGGGCCGCGAGGCGCGCGGCGTGCGCGGCATGCAGCTCGACGAAGGTCAGCAGGTCATCGCCATGCTCGTGGCCGGCAGCGAGATGCAATCGGTTCTGACGGCGACGGAGAACGGCTACGGCAAGCGCACGCCGATCACCGAGTACACGCGCCACGGCCGCGGGACGAAGGGCATGATCGCTATCCAGACGTCCGAGCGCAACGGCAGGGTCGTGGCTGCGACGCTCGTCGACCCGGAAGACCAAATCATGCTGATTACGACCACCGGTGTGTTAATTCGCACACGTGTATCGGAGATTCGCGAGATGGGTCGGGCGACGCAGGGTGTTACACTCATCAGCCTTGATGAGGGTACGAAGCTCTCCGGTCTGCAGCAGATCGCGGAAGCCGATTCCGATATCGATGTCGACGGCGCAGTTGCTGATGATGCAGTTGCCGACGATGAAGCAGGCGAGGAAGGCACGCAGCAGTGAACATGAACGCATGAGGCCGGCCGAGTCCATGGGTCGCGCAGGTGCGATCGGCTCGGGCGGACCGCATACGGTCGGCGCTAGCCGGCGTAAGCCTCGAGTGGTTGACGACAGACAAAGAAGTGCACGAGCGATGGTGTGAGAGGCGAAGGTGCTCGTCGCGGCGGATCGCGGCGAGTGCAATGAACCGGCCCGATCGGCTTCGCGCGCTAACGATTCATTTTTTTTAGGGAGTAATAATGCAACGACGATTCAAGCAATGGATGCTGCTGGCCGCTTTCGTGCCGACCTTCGCGATGGCGCAGGCGCTCCAGAGTCAAGCGCCGGCGGCTCCGGCTGCGACTGCCGCTGCGCCGGTCGATCCGGCCAAGCAGGCCGCGATCAAGGAACTGCTCGAAGCGATCGACGCGCAAAAGCTCGTCGGTGCGATCGGCAACAGCGCCCAGATGCAAGCCAAGCAGTATGTGCCGGAAATCCTGTCGGAAGCGCTGTCGGAAAACAAGACGCTGACCGATAAGCAAAAACAAGCGGCTGTGCCCACGCTGCAGAAGAACTCGGTGCAAAAGCTCGTCGATTCGGCAGGCCAAGTGTTTGCGACGGACGCGTTCCGCCAAGACGCTATGCAAGCGCAGTACGACGCCTACGCGAAGTACTATACGACGGATGAAATCAAGGATCTGACCAAGTTCTACAAGAGCGCGACGGGTCGCAAGTTCATCCAGGTGCAAGACCAGGTCGGCCGCGACGTCGTGGGCGGGCTGATGCAGAAGTACATGCCCCAGTCGATCAGCGCGACACGCGCCCAAGCCGACAAGGAAGTCGCCTCGGTCAAGCCCGCCAAGTAAGCTGCGCACGCTCACCCGGGCTTCAGGCGGTCGCCTGTAGCCCCGGCTGTCGCGAGCGGTTTTCGGTTGGCGGTGCGATAATGGCCGTTTGCGTGAAGCGCGCGAACGGCCATTATCTATTTCCGATCTGAGCCTGCGTGTTTTGTCGACGGCAAGCGCCGCCGCCCGCGGCCTTCTATTCTGTTTCGGGGGTTCTAACCATGCGCGTCTTCAATTTCTCGGCCGGGCCAGCGGCGCTGCCCGAAGAAGTGCTGCGTCAGGCGGCCGACGAAATGCTCGATTGGCATGGCAGCGGCATGAGCGTCATGGAAATGAGCCATCGCGGCCGCGAGTTCATGTCGATTCACGAAGAGGCGCTCACCGACCTGCGCGAGCTTCTACAAGCACCGGCCAGCCATCGGATTCTGTTTCTGCAGGGTGGCGGGCTGGGCGAGAACGCCATCGTGCCCATGAACATGCTCGGCAAGCGAACGGTTGCCGACTTCGTCGTGACCGGTTCGTGGTCGCAAAAGTCGTTCAATGAGGCCGGCAAGTACTGCACGCCGCATCGGGCCGCCAGCGGACAGACAGCGGACGGTTTTACGCGCGCGCCCAAGCGCGGCGAATGGCAATTGTCCGACGACCCCGCCTACGTTCATCTCTGCACGAATGAAACCATTCACGGCGTCGAGACGTTCGATATCCCCGATCTCGGCGACATTCCGCTCGTGGCCGACGTCTCGTCGCACGTGCTGTCGCGTCCGCTCGACGTCGCGAAGTACGGCGTGCTCTTCGGCGGCGCGCAAAAGAACATCGGCATGGCCGGCTTGACGATCGTCGTCGTGCGCGAGGATTTGCTCGATCGCGCGCTTGCGATTTGTCCGTCGGCATTCGAATGGCGCATCGTCGCCGAGAATAACTCGATGTACAACACCCCACCCACCTATGCCATCTACGTCGCGGGCCTCGTATTCAAGTGGCTGAAACGGCAAGGCGGGTTGAGGGAAATCGAGGCGCGCAACCTCGAAAAATCGAAGCTGCTGTACGACGCGATCGACGCGAGCAGCTTCTATGTGAACAAAGTGGAGCGCGATTCGCGTTCGCGAATGAACGTACCGTTCTTCCTCGTGGACGAATCGCGCAACGAAGATTTCCTTGCCGGCGCGAAAGCGCGCGGGCTGATGCAGCTAAAGGGCCACAAGTCCGTCGGCGGCATGCGGGCCTCGATTTACAACGCGGTGCCGCTCGAAGGCGTCAAAGCGCTTATCGAATACATGAAGGACTTCGAACAGGCTCGCGCTTAAGTTGCGCGGGACCGAGCGGCCTTAGCGCCGCCTTCTTTCGATACGGCCGTTTTACGCATGGACGACGAACTCAATTCAAAGCTCAAACCGCTGCGCGATCGAATCGATGCAATCGATGAGCAGCTTATCGCACTGCTGAACCAGCGCGCTGCTGTCGCGCTCGAGGTGGGCGAAGTCAAGAAGCACTACAACGCGCCCGTGTTCCGGCCGGAGCGCGAGCAGCAGGTCATCGCGCGTTTGCAGAGCATGAGCGCGGGGCCTCTCGATGACGATCACATCAGCTCAATTTGGCGCGAGATCATGGCGGCCAGCCGCGCGCTCGAGCGCACGGTCAAGGCGGCGTATCTCGGGCCGGCGGGTACCTATAGCGAAGAGGCGATGTACGAGTACTTCGGTCATTCGATCGAGGGTGTGCCGTGCTTGTCGATCGACGAAGTGTTTCGCGCGGTCGAGGCCGGCAGCGCGGAATTCGGCGTAGTCCCGGTTGAGAATTCGAGCGAAGGTGCCGTCTCGCGCACGCTCGATCTGCTGCTGCAATCGCAGATCTTGATCGGCGGGGAACTCGCGTTGCCGATTCGGCACAACCTGCTCACGCAAAGCGGCGCGCTCGCCGGCATTACGCGCGTATGCGCGCACGCGCAGGCGCTCGCGCAATGCCAGCGCTGGCTTGCGACGCACGCGCCGCACATCGAGCGGCAGGCCGTGTCGAGCAACGCCGAAGCTGCCCGCATGGCCTCGCTCGACAGCGCCGTCGCGGCCATCGCGAGCGACCGCGCGGCATCGTTCTACGGCCTACAGATCGCGTCGGCCCTGATCCAGGACGATCCGCACAACCGGACTCGGTTCGTGATGATCGGCCACGCGCCGGCCGGGCGCAGCGGACACGATCAGACTTCGCTGATCGTGTCGGTCAAGAATGAGCCGGGTGCCGTATTCAAGCTGCTCGAACCGCTTGCGCGCCACGGCGTGTCGATGACGCGCTTCGAATCGCGTCCCGCGCGCGTCGGCACCTGGGAGTACTACTTCTACATCGACGTCGAAGGTCATCGCGAGGATGCGCCGGTGGCTGCGGTGCTCGCCGAACTCGAGAAGAAGGCCGCCTTCCTCAAGATTCTGGGCTCGTACCCGCGCTCGCGCTAGGCCCGGACATCAAAGCTGCCATGCTGACCCCCGGCTTCATCCAACCGATTTTCGACGACCGCTGCCCCTGCGCAGCCCATCGATTCACCCTGTCGAGCCCGCACAGCCCGCTTCGGAGACACCCATGACAATGCAATACGGCCCTTCCTACGTGCGCCAAATCGCCCCCTATGTCGCCGGCAAGCCGATCTCGGAGGTTGCGCGCGAATTCGGGCTCGAAGAGGCGCATATCGTCAAGCTGGCGTCCAACGAAAATCCGCTCGGGATGCCCGAGTCGGCGAAGGCTGCGATGGTGCAGGCCGCCGCCGAACTCGGCCGGTATCCGGACGCCAACGCGTTCCAACTGAAGGCCGCGCTGGCTGCGCGCTACGGCGTGCCGGCCGAGTGGATCACGCTAGGCAACGGCAGCAACGACATCCTCGAGATGTCCGCGCATGCGTTCGTCGAAAAGGGACAGTCGGTCGTCTACTCGGAATACTCATTCGCGGTGTACGCGCTCGCCACCCAAGGGCTTGGGGCGCGTGCGATCGTGGTGCCCGCCGTGAAGTACGGACACGACCTCGACGCGATGCTGGCGGCGATCGAGGAGGATACGCGCCTCGTTTTCATCGCGAATCCGAACAACCCGACCGGCACGTTCATCGAAGGCCCGGTGCTCGAGGCGTTTCTCGAGAAAGTACCGAGGGGCGTCGTGGTCGTGCTCGACGAGGCTTATACCGAGTACCTGAGCGCCGAGCACCGCTACGATTCGATCGCGTGGGTGCGGCGCTATCCGAATCTCGTCGTCTCGCGTACGTTCTCGAAGGCGTTCGGTCTTGCAGGGTTGCGCGTCGGCTTTGCGATCGCACAGCCCGATCTGACCGATCTGCTCAATCGTCTGCGCCAGCCGTTCAACGTCAACACGATCGCGCAAGCGGCCGCCGTCGCTGCGCTCGGCGATAGGGCGTTTCTCGAGAAGACCGCCGTGCTCAATACGGCGGGCTATCGCCGTTTGACCGAGGCGTTCGACGCGCTCGGCCTCGAGTATGTGCCCTCGTTCGGCAACTTCGTACTCGTGCGTGTGGGTCAGGACGACGGCGCGGGCGCGCGCGTCAATCTCTCGCTGCTCAAGCAAGGCGTAATCGTGCGGCCGGTCGGCAGCTATGGACTGCCGCAGTGGCTACGCGTGACCATCGGGCTGCCCGAGGAGAACGAGGCGTTCATTGCCGCGCTTGAAAAGACGCTCGCGCAGCCGTAAGCCGCGTGGTAGCGAATCGATCGGTTTTATCCGTACCCGTTCGCGCGCCTGGGGGCGCGCGCCTTCCCTTGAGCTAGCGAGCAACGCGTGACCCCGTTCACTTTCGACAAACTCGTGATTTTCGGCGTGGGACTCATCGGCGGCTCGCTGGCGCGCGGGCTGCGCGAGCGCGCCGGCGTGGCCCGCGGCGGGCGTATCGTCGGCGTCGGCCGCTCGCGCGCGTCGGCCGAGCGGGCGCGCGAATTGGGCGTCGTCGACGACGTGGCGGCGCTTAGCGACGACGCGCAATTAGCCGCCGCGCTGGCCGGCGCCGACCTCGTCCTGCTGGCCGCGCCCGTTGCCCAGACTCAGCCGCTGCTCGAGCGTATCGCTGCATTCCTCGAGGAAAAGACGATCGTCACCGACGCGGGCAGTACCAAGTCGGACGTCGTGGCTGCGGCGCGTGCGGCACTTGGCTCACGTATCGCGCAGTTCATTCCGGGTCACCCGATCGCAGGGCGCGAGTCGAGCGGTGTCGAAGCAGCGCTGCCCGATCTCTACGTCGGCCGCAACGTCGTACTGTGCCCGCTGCCCGAAAACCGACCCGAAGACATCGCGCGCATCGAAGCACTGTGGCGTGCAACGGGGGCGGTCGTGAGCACGATGAGCGACGCGCAGCACGATAGCGTGCTGGCCGCCGTCAGTCACTTGCCCCATCTGCTGTCGTTCGCGCTGGTCGAGCGCATCCTGACCGCGCCCGACGCCGCGCTCAAGTTTTCTTTCGCGGCCGGCGGGTTTCGCGATTTCACGCGTATCGCGGCATCGAGTCCGGAAATGTGGCGGGATGTCTGCTTGGCGAACCGCCATGCGCTCATCGATGAGCTCGACGGTTATACGGCGGTGCTCGCCCAGTTGCGCGCCGCGATCGTCGCGGGCGACGGCGCGGCGCTCGAGGGCGTATTCGCGCGGTCGCGCGAAGCGCGCATGCAATGGCAAGAGAGCGGTGCGCTCGCCGGTGCGCCGCGAGCGCAGGGCGACCTCGCCTCGAAATAAAAGGACTTCTTTCATGGATTACCTCGATCTCGGACCCTACTCCGGCGCGCAAGGGACCGTGTACCTGCCCGGCTCGAAGAGCATTTCCAATCGCGTGCTATTGCTCGCGGCGCTGGCCGAAGGCGAAACCACGATCTCCAACCTGCTCGATTCCGACGACACCCGGGTCATGCTCGATGCGCTCGAGAAGCTCGGTGTCAAACTCACCCGCGGCGGCGATCTGTGCGTCGTGCAGGGCACGCGCGGCGCGTTCACCGCGAAGACGGCCGATCTCTTTCTCGGCAACGCCGGCACGGCAATCCGTCCACTCACTGCCGCTCTGGCCGTCAATGGCGGCGACTACCGCGTGCATGGCGTGCCGCGCATGCACGAGCGGCCTATCGGCGATCTGGTCGACGGGCTGCGCCAAATCGGAGCGTGCATCGATTACGAGGCGAACGAGGGGTATCCGCCGCTGCGCATTCGCGCGGCTGCGCTTTCGATCGACGAGCCGATCCGCGTGCGCGGGGACGTCTCGAGCCAATTCCTGACGGCGCTGCTCATGACGTTGCCGCTCGTGCGTGCGGCAAGCGGTGAGATCGTCGTGGAAGTCGAAGGCGAACTGATCTCGAAGCCCTACATCGAGATTACGATGAAGCTGATGGCGCGCTTCGGGGTAACGGTCGAGCGCGAAGGATGGCAGCGCTTCACGGTGCCGGCCGGCGTGCGGTATCAGTCGCCCGGCGCGATCATGGTCGAGGGCGATGCATCGTCGGCGTCGTACTTCCTTGCGGCGGGGGCGATCGCGGGCGGGCCGGTACGGGTCGTCGGCGTAGGCCGCGACAGCATCCAAGGCGATGTCGCGTTCGCCGACGCGCTCACCGCCATGGGCGCCAATGTGACGATGGCGGCGGATTGGATGGAAGTGCGCGGCGTGGGCCACGATCACGGCCGGCTCGAAGCGGTCGACATGGACTTCAATTTGATCCCCGACGCTGCGATGACGATCGCCATTTGCGCGCTGTTCGCGCGCGGTACGACGACGCTTCGCAACATCGGCAGCTGGCGCGTGAAGGAGACGGATCGGATCGCGGCGATGGCCAAGGAACTGCGCAAGCTGGGCGCCCAGGTGGACGAGGGCGAGGACTTTCTGGTCGTGACGCCGCCGGCCCGGCTCACGCCGAACGCGGCGATCGACACCTACGACGATCATCGAATGGCGATGTGCTTCTCGTTGGTGTCGCTTGGCGGCGTCCCCGTGCGGATCAACGACCCAAAGTGCGTCGCCAAGACGTTTCCCGATTATTTCGACCGTTTCGAGACGCTTGTTCGCGCCTAGGCGCATGGCATGACCGACTAGATGAAACCGACCCGTCCCTTTCACCAAACCCCCGTCATTGCAATCGACGGTCCGACCGCTTCCGGCAAGGGCACCGTCGCGGCACTCGTCGCCGCCCAACTCGGTTTTCACCTGCTTGACAGCGGCGCGCTGTACCGGCTCACCGCACTGGCCAGCGTGCGCTACGGGATCGCGCCCACCGACGAGCCCGCGCTCGCCGCGCTGGTGAGCGATTTGCACATCACTTTCCGGGAAGGCTGCGCCCAACTCGACGGGGTGGACGTCTCCAGCGACATTCGCGCCGAGGAGATCGGCAACCGGGCCTCCGCGATCGCCGTCCATCCAAGCGTTCGGGCGGCGCTGGTGGCACGCCAACGCGCGTTCCGCAAGGAGCCCGGGCTGGTTGCCGACGGCCGCGATATGGGCACGGTCATCTTTCCCGATGCGGTTTTGAAGGTGTTTCTGACCGCCAGCGTGGAGGCCCGCGCGGCCAGAAGACATAAGCAATTGATCCAAAAAGGCTTTTCTGCTAATATAGATGACTTGCTCCGGGATTTGCGCGAGCGCGACGAACGCGATAGTCATCGCGCTGCCGCGCCGCTTAAGCCCGCGGCAGACGCGAAGCTGCTCGATACGTCTTCTCTATCGATCGACCAGGCGGTCGACGAAGTAGTGAATTGGTATCGGGAGCGGTAGGTGCTGGGGCACCGGTGGTGACCCGAGCGTGTATCAACCCTTAACCCCGTATGGCGTTCGCATCGATCTCGCAGCATGCCCGGTGGCTCGATACCGGCCTTGACAGCGCGAAGCCATGCAATTACGCATTTTTATGTCCGACCTGCAAACTTCCAACCCGAATACCGAATCTTTTGCGGCCCTCTTTGAAGAGTCGCTGACCAAGCAAGACATGCGCGCCGGCGAGGTCATTTCCGCCGAAGTCGTGCGCGTCGACCACAACTTCGTGGTCGTCAATGCAGGTCTCAAGTCCGAAGCCTACATCCCGCTCGAAGAGTTCCTGAACGACGCGGGCGAGGTAGAAGTGCAGGCGGGCGACTTCGTTTCCGTCGCGATCGATGCGCTGGAAAATGGCTATGGCGACACGATCCTGTCGCGCGACAAGGCGAAGCGTCTCGCTTCGTGGCTGTCGCTGGAAAAGGCGCTCGACAACAACGAACTCGTGACCGGCACGATCACGGGCAAGGTCAAGGGCGGCATGACCGTCATGGTCAACGGCATCCGCGCGTTCCTGCCGGGTTCGCTCGTCGATACGCGTCCCGTCAAGGACACGACGCCGTATGAAGGCAAGACGCTCGAATTTCGCGTCATCAAGCTCGACCGCAAGCGTAACAACGTCGTGCTGTCGCGCCGCGCCGTCATCGAGGCGACGCAAGGGGAAGAGCGCGCGAAGCTGCTCGAGACGTTGAAGGAAGGCGCGATCGTCAACGGCGTGGTCAAGAACATCACCGATTACGGTGCGTTCGTCGACCTCGGCGGTATCGACGGTCTGCTGCACATCACGGACATCGCATGGCGTCGCGTGCGTCACCCGAGCGAAGTCCTGTCGGTCGGACAGGAAGTCACGGCCAAGATTCTCAAGTTCGATCAAGAGAAAAACCGCGTGTCGCTCGGCATCAAGCAACTGGGCGACGATCCGTGGGAAGGCATCTCGCGTCGCTATCCGTCGGGCACGCGCCTGTTCGGCAAGGTCACGAATATTACCGATTACGGCGCATTCGTCGAAGTCGAATCGGGCATCGAAGGCTTGGTGCACGTCTCGGAAATGGACTGGACGAACAAGAACGTTGCTCCGTCGAAGGTGGTTCAGCTCGGCGACGAAGTCGAAGTCATGGTGCTGGAGATCGACGAAGATCGGCGCCGTATCAGCCTCGGCATGAAGCAGTGCAAGCCGAATCCGTGGGATGACTTCAGCCGCAACTTCAAGAAGGGCGACAAGATCACGGGCGCCATCAAGTCGATCACCGATTTCGGTGTGTTCATCGGCTTGCCCGGCGGCATCGACGGTCTCGTCCATCTGTCGGACCTGTCGTGGAGCGAAACGGGCGAGGAAGCCGTTCGCAAGTACAAGAAGGGCGACGAAGTGGAAGCGGTCGTGCTCGGCATCGACGTCGAGAAGGAACGCATCTCGCTCGGCATCAAGCAGCTCGAAGGCGACCCGTTCAGCAATTTCGTTGCGATGAACGACAAGGGTTCGATCGTCGACGGTACGGTGAAGTCGGTGGATGCCAAGGGCGCGGTCGTTACGCTCACGGCTGACGTCGAGGGCTACCTGCGTGCATCGGAAATCGCGCAAGACCGCGTGGAAGATGCCCGCAACGTGCTGAAGGACGGCGACAAGGTCAACGCGATGATCATCAACATCGATCGCAAATCGCGTGGTATCAATCTGTCGATCAAGGCGAAGGATTCGGCCGAGCAGCAAGAAGCGATTCGCGGCTTGGCATCCGACACGAACTCGGCGGCGTCCGGCACGACGAACCTTGGCGCATTGCTCAAGGCCAAGCTCGACGGCCAGAATCAGTAAGCCTTTGAGAGGTCTGCCGCAGTATGACCAAATCGGAATTGGTCGCCCAGTTGGCAGCGCGATTTCCGCAGCTCGTTCTCAAGGATGCGGATTTCGCGGTCAAGACGATGCTCGATGCAATGTCCGAGGCGCTAGCCAAGGGGCATCGCATTGAAATTCGCGGCTTCGGCAGCTTCGGCCTGAACCGGCGCCCGTCCCGCGTCGGGCGTAATCCGAAATCGGGGGAGAAGGTGCTCGTGCCTGAAAAGCACGTGCCCCATTTCAAGCCCGGCAAGGAGTTGCGCGAGCGGGTGGACGGCCGGGCCGACGAGCCTTCGACGCTCGACCAGGCGGATGACGATCTTTAAGCGCAGCGCGGCGCCCGATTCAGGGTGCTGTGGTGTGGAGTGGTCTTGCGCAGGGGAGTCGTCGCCGGTTGCATCGTCAAGCCAACGCCGACAGTGAAAACCGGCAAACGATTCGAAAAAGCGCCTTTGGGCGCTTTTTTTGTCTGTGCGCGCAGACGGCGACCGGTGCGCGTGGCGCTTTGCGGCTGCGGCCGGCTCGTCATCCTTTCCATTACAATACGGGCACTTTGCCCGGGCGGCGCAGCGTCGACAGGCGCCGCGGCGCCTGCACGACAAACACCCACCGCCGCCGAGAGAGCGTTTATGAAATTTATCGTCTGGTTGATCCGTGTGCTCGTGTTCGTGGTGTTGCTCGTCCTCGCGCTCGCCAACACGGATAGCGTGCCGTTGACCTTCGCCGGGTACGTCTGGCGGGCGCCGCTCATCTTGATCGGCTTGGCCTTCTTTGCGGTGGGTTTGCTTGCCGGGCTCGTGTCCGCGTTGCCGGCGGTCGTAAGGCTCAAGCTCGAAAACGCCCGCTTGAGGCGCGACCTGCGGGCGGCACGCGAGGAGACGCCCGCCGCTGTCGTCCAGCCGCCGATGCCGCCCATTATTTGAGCGTAGCGCGGCGGCTACTTTTATTCTGGCTCTTCCGACCTTCGCATGGATCTCGATTTTTGGTGGCTGCTTGTCGTCCCCGTCGCTTTCGCGCTCGGATGGATGGCCTCGCGCTACGATTTGAAGACGCTGCTATCCGAAAGCGCCAACCTGCCGCGCTCATACTTTCGCGGCTTGAACTTCTTGTTGAACGAGCAGCCCGATCAGGCGATCGATGCGTTCATCGAAGTCGTGAAGCTCGACCCGGAAACGGTCGAACTGCACTTCGCGCTCGGCAATCTCTTCCGCCGGCGCGGCGAGACTGACCGTGCGATCCGCATTCATCAGAATCTGCTGAGCCGCGCCGACTTGCCGGCCAGCGAGCGCGATCATGCGCTGTTCGAGCTCGGGCAGGACTTTCTTAAGGCGGGGTTGCTCGATCGCGCGGAAGATGCGCTGAGCCGGCTCGATATCGGCGAGTATGCGCGCGACGCACAGCGTGCCTTGCTGACGATATACGAGATCGAAAAGGATTGGGTCAAGGCGATCGATGCCGCACGCCGGCTTGAGACGATGGGGACCGATCCGCTCGCCAAGGAGATCGCCCAGTTCCATTGCGAACTCGCGCAAGAGGCGCTGCAGCATAAAGATGCGGCGGAGGCGGCCACGCAACTCGAGCGTGCGCTCGCCGCTAATCCCGGCAATGTGCGTGCGACGATCCTGGCGGGCGACGTGGCGCAAACGCGGGGCGATCAAACGGCTGCGATCGAGGCGTGGCGGCACGTCGAGTCGCAAAACCCGTCGTATCTCCCGCTGGTCGCCGAAAAACTGATGAAGGCCTACTCGGCGTTGTCGCGCCCGCAGGACGGGGCGGCGCTGCTCACGAGCTATGTCGAGCAGTACGGCTCGAGCGATCTGCTCGATGTCGCCTATCCGCACGTCGCGCAGTTGTGCGGCGCCGACGCCGCCCACGCGCTGGCCCGCGCGCAGATGCGCACGTCGCCGAATCTGGCGGGCATGACGCGCTTGCTCGATGCGCAAATCGACGCGGCCGAGGAGCCGCGCCGCGGCGAACTCGAGTTGATGCGCACGCTGATCAAGCAGCGCACCAAAAATTTGCCGCGTTATACCTGCCAAAATTGCGGTTTCCGAGCGCGCCTGTTCTATTGGCAGTGTCCGGGCTGCAGCGGCTGGGAAACGTATGCGCCGCGCCGGATAGAGCCCATTGCGATGCAGGCTTGATGCACCCACTTCTCAGACTAAAGTCCGAGGTTTTTCGGAGCAAAATCGGATGAAAATCACCATCATCGGCACGGGCTACGTCGGTCTCGTCACGGGCGCCTGCCTGGCCGAAATCGGCAATGACGTTTTTTGCCTCGACGTCGATCCGCACAAGATCGATATCCTCAATAGCGGCGGCGTGCCGATCCACGAGCCCGGTTTGCAGGAGATCATCGCGCGCACGCGGGGCCACGGGCGCATCACCTTCTCGACGGACGTGAAGGCGAGCGTGGAACACGGCGACGTGCAGTTCATCGCCGTCGGAACGCCGCCCGATGAAGATGGCTCGGCCGATTTGCAATACGTGCTCGAAGCGGCGCGCAACATCGGCCGCTATTCGAACGGCTTCAAGGTCATCGTCGACAAATCGACCGTGCCCGTGGGCACGGCCGAGCGCGTGCGCGCCGTCGTTGCGGCGGAACTCGAAGCGCGGGGGCTGGGTGGGCGCGCGGCGCATGGGTTCTCGGTCGTCTCGAACCCCGAGTTCCTCAAGGAAGGTGCCGCGGTGGACGATTTCATGCGGCCGGACCGCATCGTCATCGGCATTGACGACGACGAAGCCGGGCTTGTCGCGCGCGAAAAGATGAAGCGCCTGTATGCGCCGTTCAATCGCAATCACGATCGCACGCTGTACATGGATGTGCGTTCGGCCGAATTCACCAAGTACGCGGCCAATGCGATGCTGGCGACGCGCATCTCGTTCATGAACGAGATGTCGAATCTGGCCGATCGCGTCGGCGCCGATATCGAGGCGGTGCGGCGCGGCATCGGCTCCGATCCGCGTATCGGCTATCACTTTTTGTACGCGGGCGTGGGCTACGGCGGGTCGTGCTTTCCGAAAGACGTGCAAGCGCTCGTGCGCGCCGCCGGTGAGAACGGGCAGCGCCTGCGCATCCTCGAGGCCGTCGAGGCAGTCAATCACGATCAGAAGGCGGTGCTCGTCGATAAGATCGTCGAGCGTCTCGGCGAGGATCTGACGGGCCGTACGTTTGCTGTCTGGGGGCTTGCTTTCAAGCCGAACACCGACGACATGCGCGAAGCGCCGAGCCGCCGCCTGATCGCGGCGCTACTCGCGCGCGGCGCACGGGTGCGCGCGTACGATCCCGTGGCAGTCGACGAGGCGCGACGCGTGTTCCCGCTCGACTTGGCCGACGCGCCCGATTCGCTTGCGCGTCTGTCGTTTGCCGCATCGCAAGACGAGACGCTTGCGGGTGCCGATGCACTCGTGATCGTGACTGAATGGAAGGAGTTCAAAAGCCCCGATTTCGCGCATTTGAAGTCGGTACTCAAGGCGCCGTTGATCTTCGACGGGCGCAATCTTTATGAACCGTTGGCGATGGCCGAACTCGGCATCGACTACTACGCAATCGGGCGCCCCTATGTCCAAGTCGATACCGCAACCGATGCGCACGTCTGACGGATTGAAGGTGACGGGTTCGCGCACGGCCGACGGCGCGCAGGCGAGCGCTGGCGTCGCGGCGCGCGCCGTCGAGGTGCCGGCCATGCCGATCGTGCCTGCCGTCGCGCGCGAACGCCTCAGCCAAGCGCGTGTACTGATTGTCGGCGACGTCATGCTCGATCGCTACTGGTTCGGCGACGTGAACCGCATTTCGCCCGAGGCGCCGGTGCCGGTCGTGCACGTTCGGCGGCAGGAAGACCGCCTTGGCGGGGCCGCGAACGTCGCCCGCAATGCAGCGGCGCTCGGTGCCCAGGCGGGGCTGCTGTGCGTCGTCGGGCGCGACGAGCCAGGCGAGCGCATCGTCGAATTGCTCAAGGATAGCGGAGTGGCGACGCATCTCGAGCGCGATCCCGAATTGCCGACTACGATCAAGCTGCGGGTGCTTTCGCGCCAACAGCAGCTACTGCGTGTCGATTTCGAAAATACGCCGGCACATGAGGCGCTGCTCGCCGGGCTAGCACGTTTCGATGCGCAGCTTGGCGCGCACGACGTGATCCTGTTGTCCGATTACGCGAAAGGCGGGCTCACGCACGTCACGCAAATGATCGCCAAGGCTCGCACCGCCGGCAAACCCGTGCTCGTCGATCCGAAGGGCGACGATTGGGAGCGCTATCGGGGCGCAACGCTCATTACGCCGAACCGCGCGGAGCTGCGCGAGGTGGTGGGGCAGTGGAAATCGGAGGCGGACTTGCGTGCGCGCGTCGATGCGCTGCGCGCGTCGCTCGGCATCGAATCGCTGCTGCTCACACGCTCTGAGGAGGGCATGACGCTGTTCACGGCCGATGGCGGGGCGCAGACGGCGCCGGCTGTCGCGCGGGAGGTCTACGATGTCTCCGGTGCGGGCGACACCGTCATCGCCACCTTGGCCGTTATGCTCGCCGCGAAGGTGCCGCTCGTCGATGCCGTCGCACTGGCCAACCGCGCGGCGGGGATCGTCGTCGGCAAGCTGGGCACGGCCACCGTCGATTACGACGAGCTGTTCGGGCTCGAGGCCCGCTAGCCCGATAAGCCGCGGGCGCGGCCCGCGAACGCCAATCACTGTTATCGAACAACTGCTATCACGACCATGACCCTCATCGTCACCGGAGCCGCCGGCTTCATCGGCGCCAACCTCGTCAGCGCGCTGAACCAGCGCGGCGAGACGCGCATCATCGCGGTCGACAACCTCACGCGCGCCGACAAGTTTAAGAATCTCGTCGATTGCGAGATCGACGATTACGTCGACAAGACGGAATTCGTCGAACGCTTCGCGCGCGGCGATTTCGGCAAAGTACGGGCCGTCTTTCATGAAGGTGCCTGCTCGGACACGATGGAGACCGACGGCCGCTACATGATGGAGAACAACTTCCGCTACAGCCGCGCCGTGCTCGATGCGTGCTTGGCGCAAGGCGCGCAGTTTCTCTATGCATCGTCGGCGGCCATCTACGGCGGCTCGACGCGTTTTGTCGAAGAGCGCGCGTTCGAGGCTCCGTTGAATGTGTACGGCTACTCGAAATTCTTGTTCGATCAAGTCGTTCGCCGCGTCATGCCGAGGGCGAAGAGCCAGATCGCCGGCTTCCGTTATTTCAACGTCTACGGCCCGCGCGAAGCGCACAAGGGGCGTATGGCCTCCGTTGCGTTCCACAACGTCAATCAGTTCCGTGCCGAGGGCAAGGTCAAGCTGTTCGGCGAATACAACGGTTATGCGGCCGGCGAGCAGACGCGCGATTTCGTATCCGTGGAAGATGTCGCGAACGTCAATTTGTTCTTCTTCGATCATCCGGAGAAGTCGGGCATCTTCAACCTCGGGACCGGCCGCGCTCAACCGTTCAACGATATCGCGAGCTCCGTCGTCAATACGCTGCGCGCACTCGAGAATCAGCCGGCGCTGTCGCTTGCCGAGATGGTTCAGCGCGGGCTGATCGAGTATGTCCCGTTCCCCGATGCGCTGCGCGGCAAGTATCAGTGCTTCACACAGGCGGACCTCGGGCGGTTGCGTGCGGCCGGCTACGATGCGCCGTTTTTGACGGTGCAAGAAGGTGTCGATCGATACGTTCGTTGGCTGTCCGGCCAACTGTAACGCGCGCTGCCTGCTGCTTAGACTGGCGCCTCGCGGTCGACACCCGTCGGCCGATTTTTTGCCCGGGGGGCTCATGCTCAAGCGGTTTGTTTTTCTTGCGGCGGCGCTCGCTGCCGCGCTTCCTTCTTTCGTTGCTCACGCCGTCGACGTCAATACCGCCGATGAAGCGGCGTTGCGCGTCGTCAAGGGCATCGGCCCGGCCAAGGCCAAGGCGATCGTCGAAGAACGCGCCGCGGGCGGCCCGTTCAGAGATCGCGACGACCTGGGCCAGCGCGTCAAAGGTTTGGGCGGTCAGACGGTGGACCGGCTCTTGGCCGAAGGGCTCACGATCGGCGCGGCGGACGGGATCGCCTGCGGGCATCGGCCGTGTTCGACCGACACCGTTGCGTTCGCCAAAAAGCCCTACCGCGCGGCGGACGGCTCGGTGCTTTACAATCGGACGCATCCCCATTGCTAGAGACGAACGCGCAGGGCGCGTACACGCATATGCCTTACAAAACTATCGAAGATACGATCGGCAATACGCCGCTGGTCCAGCTCGTCCGCTTGCCCGATGACGAAATCCGCAGCCGAAACAACGTCGTGCTGGCCAAGCTGGAAGGTAACAACCCCGCAGGCTCGGTGAAAGATCGGCCGGCGCTGTCGATGATCAAGAAGGCGGAAGCGCGCGGACGGATCAAGCCCGGCGACACCTTGATCGAGGCCACGAGCGGCAATACCGGCATCGCGCTTGCCATGGCCGCTGCGATTCGCGGCTACAAGATGGTATTGCTGCTGCCCGAGGATCTATCGGTCGAGCGGCGCCAAAGCATGGCCGCTTACGGCGCTGAGATCGTGGTCACGCCCGTGAAGGGCGGCATGGAGTACGCGCGGGACTTGGCGGAGCAAATGCAGCGCGATGGCCGCGGCATTATCCTCGACCAATTCGCGAACCCTGATAATCCCGCCGCGCATTACGAGGCGACAGGGCCGGAGATCTGGCGCGACACCGAAGGGCGGGTTACGCACTTCGTCTCGTCGATGGGCACGACGGGCACGATCATGGGCGTCTCGCGCTATTTGAAGGAGCAGAACGCGGCAATCGAGATCGTGGGTGCGCAGCCGGAGGACGGCTCGCGCATTCCCGGCATCCGCAAATGGCAGGAAGCGTATATGCCCAAGATCTTCGATCGCACCCGGGTTGATCGCACGGAAAATGTCTCCCAGGGGGCGGCTGAAGCAATGGCTCGGCGCCTAGCCGCTGTCGAGGGCATTTTCTGCGGCATCTCGTCCGGCGGTGCCTGCGAAGTCGCATTGCGCGTCGCGCGGCAAGTCGAAAACGCGACGATCGTTTTCATCGTCTGCGACCGCGGCGATCGATACTTATCGACGGGTGTGTTTCCCGCTTGAGGGGCAATCCGAGAGAATAAAGTCCGTCATGGAACAACAAAGTCCGTAATGGGGTTAGATCATGTGCGGCGTTGTAACGCCGACAGCGTGCATGGCGGCAGGAAAGACCCGGAAGGCATTTGTGAGGTGCCGACTCCGTTCGGTTTACCTGCCGTTGTGGACTAACTGTCGGGCGGCGCCGGAGACGCAGAGTCGATTTGGCACATTAAGGACAGCGTCTTCGGTTCGGTCTGCGCTCGCGATAAGCGATGCCTCAACGGCGCAACCGGCGATAACGGTTGTCTGTGCCGAAGGCGCAAGATCTGATAGGGATCGTGAATCTCACCGAGCATGGCGCGCGCATCGTTGACGTTGCCAACGTCCACGTATGACTGATAGAGATCGGTCCACCACTGCTGCGCTGCCGGCAACGCGAAAGCGACGCCCCGCGACTACGTGGCGTGGACAGACTCGAATTCGTGATTGCTTTGCTCGCAGTACGCCAATGCGACATCTTGCGATGCAGCGATACAGGCCTATTGTGCAGCGAGCCTTTTGCTTTGCCTTCGCATACCTTCGAAGATTTTGTCCGAGACGTCTTGGGGGAAGCCATTCGGCAACTGCGCCGCTACGTTCTCAATAACTGCCTCTGTCATTCCGGTTAGTGTGTCGATCATCCCCTCGGCATCCTCCGTCGCCAGCATTACCCGCTGCCCTTGCGCAACCCAATGACGTCGACGGATCTCGCTGATAAGGTAATGCGCATTCTTGCTGCGCACTGACATGGCGAGCTTGACTCGGCGGGGAGAGAACTGGTTCCGTCCGTTCCCAATGATTGGGTGGGCGGACAGCACGTCATAGAGCGGCGTGGCTACGTAACGGTTTGAGTTGAGATGAGCGAT
>Ga0157370_10000931_pt1 | contig 37069 bp, 30 predicted proteins | sample C35metaG_FD_113463 | JGI IMG/M metagenome (GOLD analysis project Ga0157370, IMG submission 113463) | Corn rhizosphere microbial communities from Kellogg Biological Station, Michigan, USA - C3-5 metaG | ecosystem: Host-associated > Plants > Roots > Rhizosphere > Soil | place: USA: Michigan... | reverse complement strand
GTGCTCCTCGCGTTCGCGTCGGCGTTCCTCCTCTTCGCGCTGCCATTGCCGCTGTGGCAAATCAGACTCATGGCGCCACAATACCCGGAAGGTCTCGGCATGGACATCCACGCGCGTACCGTCGTGGGCGCGAAGGAGCACGATCTCGACAACATCAACGAGCTCAATCACTACATCGGAATGAAGACGATCGAGCCGGACGGGATCGCGGAACTTCGAGTGATCCCCTGGCTCATCGCCGGCCTGGGCGTGCTGGGGTTCGGCATCGCCATCGCGCGCAAGCGCGCGTTGCTCGTCGCGTGGCTCGTGTCGTTCGGTGTGCTCGGCGTCGTCGGGCTCTGGGACTTCTGGCATTGGGAGCGCGATTACGGTCATGACCTCGACCTTGAGCATGCCATCATCAAGGTCCCGGGGATGACGTACCAGCCGCCACTGATCGGCAGCAAGCAACTGCTGAACTTCACCGCGTCATCATGGCCGGCGGTTGGAGCCGTCCTGCTCGGCTTGGCGTTTCTCCTCGGGGTAGCGGCGATCGTCGTGCGGGCGCGCGCGACGCCAGGCCGCGTTGCGGCATGAACGTTCGCTCTCGCGCCGGCACCGGGATCGATCGGTGGAACGACGTCCTATGATCGGCCGCGTTGCCATCGTGCTCGGCCTCGTCGTGCGCGGCGACCTCGCGATTGCCCAACACCGGCTCGACGTCTCGCCCGCCGGCGCATTTCAGTCGGTGACGGCCGCCGTGGCTTCGACGACGAACGGCGATACGATCGTCGTGCACAGGGGACTCTACCACGAGTCGCAGATCGTCGTCGACAAGCGGCTGACGATCATTGGTGACGATGCCCCGGTGCTGGACGGAGACGGGAAGCACGGCGTGCTGCTCGTTACCGCCGATGACGTGACGATTCGCGGGCTCGTGCTCCGGAACGTGGGGACGAGCTTCGTCGAAGACCGGGCGGCAATCAAGGTGACCAACGCACGCGGTTGCGTGATCGAACGGAATCACATCGAGCACGCGTTCTTCGGCATCTACCTCGCCAACGTCACCGATTGCCGTATCGCCGGCAACATCCTTCGGGCGACGGGCCGGCGCGAAACCGAATCGGGGAACGGCATCCATCTCTGGACGTCGCGACGCATCACGATCACCGACAATCGGGTCTCGGGCCATCGCGACGGGATCTACTTCGAGTTCGTGCACGACAGCGACATCCGCGACAACATAAGCCACGACAATCTTCGCTACGGCCTTCATTTCATGTACTCCGACGATTGCCGGTACGTGCACAACGTATTCCGCCGCAACGGGTCCGGCGTGGCGGTGATGTTCACCAAGCGCGTGCAGATGATCGGGAATCGATTCGAGGACAACTGGGGCTCGGCCGCGTATGGATTGCTCCTCAAGGAAATTGCCGATAGCCGCCTAGACGCCAACGTGTTCTCGCGGAACACGACCGGCCTGCTCGCCGACGGCGCGAACCGACTCGTCGCCGTGAACAACGACTTCGTCGGCAACGGGTGGGCGGTCAAGCTCGAAGCGAGCACGATCGACGGCCGCTTCGAGCGGAACAATTTCTCCGAGAACAGTTTCGACATCGCGACCAACAGCCGGTCGCCATCGACGACGTTTGCCGGCAACTACTGGGACGGTTATCGCGGCTACGACCTGAACCGCGACGGCGTCGGCGATGTGCCATACCGTCCCGTAGGCCTCTTTTCAGTCATCGTCGAGCATAACGCGCCGGCCCTCATTCTCATGCGCAGCGCATTCGTCGAGCTGCTCGAGGGAGCGGAGCGGATGATCCCGACCCTGACGCCCGAGATCCTGGTCGACGCCACTCCCGCGATGCGCAGAGTGCGATGATCAACATTGACAAGTTGACCAAACGATTCGGCCGGGTCGACGTGTTGCGCGGGGTCGACTTGCATATCGCGCGTGGTCACGTCACCGGTCTCGTCGGTCCGAACGGCGCCGGCAAGACGACGCTGATGAAGACCCTGCTCGGCTTGATCCACCCGGGCAGCGGCACGATCAGCGTCGATGGTGCGCGAATCGGGATCGGTGACGACGTCTCCCATCGCGTGAAGATCGGCTACATGCCGCAGATCGCTCGGTTCCCCGAAAACGTGTCGGCCACGGAGTTGTTCGCGATGCTGCGCGACCTCCGCGGCAACCCGACGGATCTGGACGACGAGCTCGTGACGACGCTCGGGCTCGAGGCACAGCTCGACAAACCGCTGCGCGTGCTGTCCGGGGGGACACGCCAAAAGGTGAATGCGTGCCTGGCGTTCTTGTTCAGGCCACAGCTGCTGATCCTCGACGAGCCGACTGCCGGCCTCGATCCGCTCTCGAGCGCGATCGTCAAGGACAAGATTCTCGCCGCGCGCGCCGGCGGGACGACGGTTGTTGTCACGTCGCACATCATGAGCGAGGTCGAGGAGGTCTGCGACGACGTTGCCTTCCTGCTCGATGGCGTCATCCGGTTCGTCGGCCCCGTGCGCGAGCTGACGTCCGCGACACACCAGGTCAATCTGGAGCGGGCGATTGCCGCACTCATGATCCGGGAGGTCGCGTGACCAGCGTCGTGCGGAAGGTGGTCCGCGGTCAACTGCGCGACGCGATGCGCAGTCGATGGTTGACGGTCTATGCCCTCTTCTTTGCGCTGCTCACCGACGGGGTGTTGCGCTTCTCGGGCAGTGACGCGAAGGCGATCCTCAGCTTGACGACGGTCGTGCTGATCGTCATTCCGCTCGTGACGCTGGTCCTGTCGACGATCTTCGTCTACAACGCGCGCGAGTTCACCGAGCTTCTCTTGGCGCAACCGATCCGGCGGTCGTCGCTGTTCGCCGGGCTCTATCTCGGTCTCACAGTCCCGTTGGCCGGCGGTTTCTTCTCGGGTGTAGCGCTGCCGTTCATGTTGCGCGGGGGTGGCGACCCGGCGCAACGCGGCGTCTTGGCGACGCTGCTGGCCATTGGCGTCGTGTTGACCGCGGTGTTTACGGCGATCGCGTTCTGGATTGCGTTGCGGGCCGAGGATCGGCTCCGCGGACTGGCGACAGCGCTCGGCGTATGGCTCGCGTTCGGGCTCCTCTACGACGGCGCCGTACTCGTCGTCGTCGCGGTCTTCAGCGACTCCCCACTCGAGCGCCCGCTCCTCGCACTCAGCTTTGCGAACCCGATCGATCTCGGCCGCATGCTCATGCTGCTCCGCCTCGACGTCGCGGCGCTCATGGGATATACGGGCGCCGTATTCCAGCGCTTCTTCGCGGGAACGACCGGCGTTGCGCTCGCAAGCGCGGCGCTTGCCGGATGGGTGCTCGTTCCGCTCACCGTCAGTGCTCGACTGTTTCGGCGCAAAGACTTTTGACGACCTCCTCCATCCTTTCTCGACGAGCTGACCAATGTCTTACCGCGTCATTTCCTACGTTCTCCTTGCGGCCGTCGCCGTTGCCTCGTGCGGGGGCGAAAAGAAGGCGACACCGAGTGAAACGCCCACTGCCGCCGCTTCCTCAGCGGCTGCGGTCGGCGGCCCACTGACTCCCGACCCAGGCGGCAAGATCATCACCGTGGAGCTCATTTCGGATGGCGCGGGGAACTACTTCAAGCCGGCGGAGGTCAGGGCCAATCACGGCGACGTCGTTCGGTTCACACTCAAGGTCGGCGTCCACAATGTTCATTTCCTGCCGGACTCGAACGCTGGTCGCACGGGTTACCCCCAGGCGGCGAGCGACTTCCTCCAGCTACCCGGACAGGCGTACGACCTCGCGGTGCACCTTCCGGCCGGCATCTACTACTTCCAGTGTGACCCTCACGCGGCGCTGGGCATGAAGGGCCACCTCATCGTCCAGTGAGCCGCGCCTGCGCAACGTCGTCGAGACGTCTCGAGCCGTCTCCGCCAGGACGAGCGCCGCCACCCGCCGGGTATCGCGCCCTCGGCCATTGTTAGAATCGTCTCAACAAATGCACTCCCTTCCAAGAACGATGGGTACCCTGGGCACCCATCGCCTCTCTTGCCCGTCGCGCGCATCGAGGCGACCTTTGCAGTCATTGACAGGAGTCGTGAGTGACCGGTGATCTGATTCGTGTTCTGTTGGCCGACGATCACGCTGTGGTTCGTGCCGGGCTCAAGGCGGTGCTAGGTGGTGCCCGCGACATCGAAGTGATCGGAGAGGCGAAGACGGGCCGAGAGGCCGTCGCGCTCGCCGAGCGGTTCAAGCCCGACGTGATCGTGATGGACCTGGCGATGCCCCAGCTCGATGGGACGGAGGCGACGAAGGAAATCGTGGCCAAGGGTCTGCCGGTGAAGGTGCTCATTTTGACGATGCATGTGGAAGAGGATTATCTCATTCCGCTCATCGAGGCTGGTGCCGCCGGCTACCTCGTCAAGAGCGCGGCAGATCGTGAGCTCATCGACGCCGTGCGCGCCGTGGCACACGGCGATGTCTACGTCGGTGCCTCCGCCGCCCGCGTGCTGGCCAAGAACCTGAGCAGGAAGGATCCGGCGAAGGAGGAGCGCGAGCGCTTCGACAAGCTCACCCAGCGCGAGCGCGACGTGCTCAAATTCGTCGCGCAAGGGTTCTCGGCCCCCGAGATCGGCGAGCGACTGTTCATCAGCCCCAAGACGGTCGACACCTACAAGCAGCGAATCCACGAGAAACTCGGTCTCACGCACCGCTCGGATTACGTGCAGCTCGCATTGAAGCTGGGGTTGCTCTCGGAGGCCTGAGTGGTCGGTTGGCTCCCGGCGATGAGAATCGTCGAGTCCCGGAAGAGCGGACGCTGACGACCGACAAGGCCGGCGGCGAACAGCCCCGATGCTGACGTGACGTACACGTCCTTTGTCCACTTCGGCCCCGCCTTCCCGCTGGGCGTTGCCGTCCTGGGACTGTTGCGATCATGGATTGCGCGATCATCTCGATGACGTATTACATGCGCGCACGGCGCATCAGCATCGCTTAGTCTACGGCGGACTCATTGCGTTGCTTCCCGATTGCCCGCGATGGCGACGCCGGCAGCCGCGACGAGGGTCGCCACGGGTCCGGTTCCCAGGCGCGATCCGACGCCTCCCTTACGATGAGGCGGCGCCTCGATAGCTGAAGGGAAACCCCTAGTGGAATGCGGACATTCGCCGACGGTCGACGCTCGCGGTCGGCCGTAACGTCCACGTCGGCGGCACCGCGGTTCTCGGGCTGCCGTCAATGCATGGGGGTACTGTGACCAGAGCGAGAAGGTGCAACACCTGTCGGAGGCCGCCGAGACGATCGTCTTCGAGTTCCCGCAGGCGACCAGCCGCGTGTTGGCCGTCACGCCATGAATGGATTCCAAGGACTCCAGTTTCCGTCGACCGGAGGAGACCGTGCTAGTCAATGTGGGGATCATCGACCGCTGGATTCGCGCCATCCTTGGAGCACTCTTGCTGGCGTTGATGTTTGCGGGAGCCATCGGCGCGGTGTGGGGGTGGATCGCCCTGGGGCCGCTCTACACCGGCGTCCTGGGTTACTGCCCGCTGTATCACGTACTTGGCTGGTCAATTCACCAATCGTAGATACGTGTTCAATCACGACGACGACTATGCAAGACCGGAGTGAGCTAGCGGATCGCGTACGTTCCGAATCGTCGTACCGGGCCAGCTCGGTGCCGTCTGACACCGACAACGCGGAAATGGATATGCGGAGGGAGGCAAAACACAGCGCTGCGTCGAGCGTCGAGTCGGTCGTCCACGTCAGGCTTCCCCATGCGCGACGGTCAAGTTCACCCTCGCCCATAATCTCCAGTCCTTCCGCGGCCAGGGGCGCTCCCCTGTCGGGGCTTCTCCCACAAAAGAACAAGCAATTCCGCACTCTTGCGGGTCACTTGCCGGACAGAATCGACCGATTTCGAACCGTAGCTTCACCGTCGAGAGAAATCGATAGAAGTCGAATGCCCGACTGGGCGTTGACTGCATTCGAGAACCCGCATCACCCGACCCGAGGAAGCTCTCCATGACAACCACCACGAAGTTCGGCTTCGCCGCCCTCCTCGCAACCGTTGTAGCCGGAGCGGCAATGGCGCAGCACCCGAGCAATAGCCCCGGCAAGTCAGGAGGTAGCTCGAGCACGCCGTCGGCCGACTCGGCCACCAAGGCGGCGCCGCAGAAGGTGAGCTTGTATCGCCCCATGGACATCTCGCACATCCGTCCAGCGGACAAGCGAGGCGTCAACGTGTTCGAGGCCCCGAAGGACGACTCGGTCCCCTTTACCGGCTTCGCGCTCTCGTTTGGGGGCGCGTTCAATCAGGAGTTCCAAGGCCTCTCGCACCAGAACGCGGCGGCCCCGGTCCTCGTGAGCGGGATCAACCAGAACCAGCTCATCACCGTCGGCCACGGCTTCAACAACGCGGTCGCCAACCTGAACGTCAACGCCCAGCTTGCCCCCGGCATCCGCGTCGCAATGACGTCCTATCTCTCGGCGCGACACCACCAGGAGTCTTGGGTCAAGGACGGCTACCTCTTGATCGACGACTCGCCGATCGACAACCCGCTGCTCAAGAGCATCATGAAGGTCACGACCCTCCGCGTGGGTCATTTCGAGATCGATTACGGCGATAGCCATTTCCGTCGCACCGACAACGGGAACGGGATGTACAACCCGTTCGTCGGCAACTACATCCTCGACGACTTCACGACCGAGATCGGCGCCGAAGCGTATCTCCACTCGAACGGCTTGATCGCGATGCTCGGCGCCACCGGGGGCGAAGTGCACGGGCAGGTGACCGCGCCCCGTGCGCGCTCGATGAGCGTGCTGGGCAAGCTCGGCTTCGATGAGAAGCTGGACGACAACGTCCGCGTGCGGTTGACGGGCTCCTTCTACGCCAACAACAAGGCGGCGAGCAATACGCTCTTCACCGGCGATCGTGGCGGCTCGATGTACTACGACGTCCTCGAGAACACCGCGTCGACGGAGACGGCGAACGCGTGGTCGGGTCAGATCCGCCCCGGTTTCTCGAACAAGGTCAACGCCGAGGTGATCAACCCGTTCATCAAGCTCGGCGGCGCGGAGTTCTTTGGCAACTTCGAGACGGCGACCGGCGGCTCCTTCAGCGAACCGAAACTTCGCACGATTCATCAGAACGTGTACGAAGCGCTGTATCGGTTCGGCGACAACGATTTCTATCTGGGCGGGCGATACAACACGCTCAAGGGCCAACTGATCGCGAAGAGCTCGGCGAACGAGAGCGTGGACCGATATCAGCTGGGCGGCGGGTGGTTCGTGACGCCGAACGTGCTGGCGAAGCTGGAGTGGGTGAATCAGAAGTACACCGACTTTCCGCTCACCGACATCCGGAGCGGCGGCCGGTTCAAGGGCTTCATGGTCTCCGGCGTTGTTGGATTCTAATGCTCGGCTTCTGCCCGATGGTGTAGCTCAATGCGATTTGCCCGCGAAATTGGGGTCAGACTCCATTTAGCTCAGGAGCTAAATGGAGTCTGACCCCAATTCTTCGACGGGACCTGGAACTGACTACCGCCCTTGCGTCGTCGTCACCGCCCCGCTCTTGGTCGAGTACTTGTCGAACCAGCTCCGCAGATACAACTGCGTCCGCAAGAAGTTCGACGGCGTGCTCGACGTCCCATGATACTCGTTGTTCATCCGGATCATCGCCGTCGGCACGCCGTGCACCTTGAGCGCCCGATAAAATTCCTCGATCTGGGGAATCGGCGTGCGGAGATCGAGCACCCCCGTCATGAGCAGCGTCGGCGTCTTCACGTTGCCCACGTACATGATCGGCGAGCGCTTCAAGTACTCGCTCGGATCCTCCCAGAACGGCTTCTCGAAGTTCTTGTACCAGCTCGCGCCGTCCGTCTCGCCGACGAAGCTGATCCAGTCGATCACCGGACAGAGCGCCGCCGCCGCCGCGAATCGGTCGGTGTGGCCCACCGTCCACGCCGTGAGCACGCCGCCGCCCGAGCAGCCGTAGACGAACATGTTCTTCGTATCGATGTAGCCGCGGCCCACCACCGTGTCCACGCCAGCCATCAGATCGTCGAAGTCCTTCCCCGGATACGCGTTCTTGATCTCGTTCGTGAACTTCTCGCCATAGCCCGTGCTGCCCCGCGGGTTGGTGTAGAGCTGCACGTAGCCGTTCGCCGCGTGGTCCTGGCGAGCGAAGTTGAATGCCACGTTGTACATCGACTGCGGACCGCCGTGGATCTCGAGGATGAGCGGATACTTCTTCGACGGATCGAAGCCGGCGGGCTTCACGATCCACCCCTGAATCTTGAGGCCGTCTTTCGACGTGTACCAGATCTCCTCGGTCTGGGCGAGCTGTTTGCCGGCCAGCACGTCGGCGTTCACCGCCGTGAGCTGCGCGAACGTCGATGCCGTCCCCGTCTTCGGCACCGCGAAGCTCACGACGTCGTTCGGCTTGGTCGGGGTCGAGCGGATGCCGACCGCGAGCCCATTCTTGCCGACGCTCGATACGGTCAGCACCTGCTTGCCCGACGTCACCGGGCGGACCTGCCCGGCCGGCGTCGCGAAATACAAGTTCTTTGATCCCTCGCTCTCGACGTTGAAGTATACGCCGCTGCCGTCCGGCGCCCAGACGACTCCAGAGATCGGCCGGTCGAGAGTGCCGGAGACGAGGTGCGCGCCCGAGCCGTCGCCGTTCATCATCCACAGCTTGCTCTCGGCCCACGCCGAGTGATCGGTCGAGTCGGCGGAGATGTAGGCGATGAGCTTGCCGTCTGGGGAGAACGACGGATTGCCGTTCGTCCCGTTGGCGTGCGTCAACTGGCGAACCTCGCCGGTCTCCACGTTTGCGGCATAGATCTGCGACTTGCGAAACGCGTTCTCGGCGTCCGGCTGGCGCAGCGAGGAGAAGGCGATCCATTTGCTGTCGGCCGAGAACGACGGCGCGGAAGCGCTCCAGTCGCCGTCGGTGACCTCATGCGCCGTGCCGCCGTCGGCGGGGATGACGAAGATGTGCCGGTACGAGTCGTCGGTGAAACCGATGCGGTCGGAGCGATAATTCAAGCGCGTGACGACCTTGGGCGCCTCGACCCACTTGGCGCCCTTCGGTGGCGTCGGCATCGCGATGTGCCAGGTGTCGCGCACCGACACGTTCATCATGAACGCAAGCGACTTGCCGTCGGGCGCCCACTCGAGATTCGACGGCGACGCCGTGAGGTGCGAGATCTGTGTCGTCGCGCCCTCGGCGTCCATCCATCGCACGAACACCTGTTGGCCGGATGGCTCGCCCTTCGCCACGTAGGCGATCCGCTTCCCGTCGGGTGACCACTGCACGTCCGATCCCTGCGTGAGCGAACGTGCATGACTGCCGTCGGCGTTCATCAACCAGATCGACGACTCCCACTTGTCGTTCATCTTGTCGACCCAGCGCCGGCTGAACAGGATCTGCGTTCCGTCGGGTGAGAGCTGCGGATTCTGCACCTCCTCCCAATCGAGATACTGCTCGAGCGCGATCCGATTCTGCGGAACGGCTGCGGCAGCGGCACGCTGCTGCGCCGGGACCGTAGTCGCGAACGTGATGGTAGCGACCGCGACGAACGTGCGGCCAATGGTGGTGGTGCGCATGAAATCCTCCGAGGTACGAGCGGGTCGTGAACCCTCTATCTTGTCACCCGTGCCCGGCCCGCGGTAGTACCCGGAGGCGCGTCCCGATTCCTAGGGAGTCGTCACCGAGAGATGGACGGTCGTGCGGATGTTACGGTCGCTCTCGCGGCGCATTCTAGGCCGCGGGATTGAGATCGATCAGATCCCCGACGGCGACCGTGACGCGACCGGCCCAGCGGTCCGCCCACTCGCGCAGTCGATCGCGATCGTCGTCCGTGGTCTGAGAGCCCTCGCGCCGGACGACGTAGTCCAGCGCGCCGTGGCCGCCGGTTGCCGTGAGCCCATTGCGATCGAGCGTGGCCATGAGGTCGTGCACGACCGCGCCAGCGTCGCCCGGTGAAGCCAAGCGCACGGTGACGAGGAAACCGAATACGGGACAGGGAGCGCTCATCGCGTCGGGATCCTCGGCGCTATTCGGGATTTCGAATGACCACGCCGGTGCTGCCCGGTCTCACCGGTCGTACGAATGTCGAGCCTGGCCGCGCCGGATTCAACGGGGTGGTCACCCGGTCGGTCGCCGGTCTTCCGAACAATATCGAGTCGGGCTGCGCCTGATTCATCGGACTCATTTCCGGCGGCGTCGGCAGAAACGGCGACGTCGGCAACGACCCGGTTGGTGAACGGGTGCTCCGCGAGGTGGACGGCACCAGAACGGATGTCCCGAGCGTTGGCAAAAAGATCGACGTCGCACCGGGAGCCGGCGCGGCGACGCTGGTCGAGCCGCTGGGGCTGGTTTGCGGAATCGAGCCGTTCGGATTGAGCGTCAGGCCTCCCGCCGCCGAATCCACCCGCCCAGCCGAGTCCGATGTCATCGGTTGCGAGCCCGCCGCTCCGCCTGGGCGTGCCGAGACCGGCGCGGCACTGGTGGGATTGCCGCCCTCGCCGGCGGTTCCGGCCGTCGTTCGCTTACACCCCGCTGTGAGACACACGGCCAGCGCCGCACACATTGCCGAGCCCGTTCGTCCGACCCCCACTACCCTCATCGTGCGCCTCGTTGTTCCCCGGCCGCGGCGGCGTTCCGTCACACGCATCGACAAATCGCAAGCGGCGCGCCCCGCCCGCGTTGCATGGGATGACACTCTCGCCGAGGCCTGTCCCTTGCGAGGCTCCTTCCAGCGAAACCGTTGCACTGGAGTCTGTCACATGACCGATCGGGAGAAGACGCACAATGGTCGTGACGTCGACGGACGCTTCCGCGTTCGGCAGGCCGACGTCGAGGATGTGCTCGAGGATCCGGAAGGAGTCGATCTCATGCGCGACGACGTTCGACTCGGTGGGGCCGTGGCCGACATCGGGCCCCAAGCAGGACTGCACGCGCGGGAAATTGGCGAACTGATCGATGAGAATCGCGAAGACGTGATGCGCGCGACCGGCAAACTGGAGAATCACCGTGGAAAGCGACGACGCAAGCGGTAATCTCGACGTGAGGAGCGAAGTGTCATCATCTGCGCTGCGGCACAGCAGGCGAGTGCTCGCGGCGCTGTTCGGCCCACCGGCGCACCGTCACTTCGACGTGCGCTACTGGGACGGGAGTGTCGAGCGGGGAGGAGCGGCCCCTGATTGGCCGTTCACCCTCGTCTTCACGCGGCCCGGGGCGCTGCGGCGCATGCTCGTGCCGCCGAGCGAGCTGGCGATCGCAGAGGCCTATCTCGCGGGCGACGTCGACGTCGAGGGCGATCTCTCGGCGGCCGTCACGATCGCCGATGCGATTTACGGTCAGCTTCGATCGCCGCGCGTCATCGCGTCGATCACGCGCGATCTGCTCGCGCTGCCGAAGGACGACACCCGTATCGACAAGGTCCGTCAGCTTCGCGCCGATCACCGGATCGCGACGCGGGCGCGCCCGCACGAACCGCAGCGCGATCGTGCCGCGATCCAGTACCATTACGACGTCGGCAACGACTTCTACCAGCTTTGGCTCGACGAGCGAATGGTGTACTCGTGCGCCTATTTCGCGTCGCCGTCAATGACGCTCGACGCGGCGCAGGAGGCGAAGCTCGACCTCGTCTGCCGCAAGCTCCGCCTCCATCCGGGTGAGCGGCTCCTCGACGTCGGCTGCGGCTGGGGCGCGCTCGTCATGCACGCCGCGCAGCACTACGACGTCCAGGCCGTCGGCATCACGCTGAGCCAGCAGCAGCTCGCGCTGGCGCGCGATCGGATCGACGCGGCCGGCCTCGCGTCGCGGTGTCACGTCGAGCTCTGCGACTATCGCGACGTCTCGCGGCTCGGCGTATTCGACAAGGCGGCAAGCGTCGGCATGGTCGAACACGTCGGGGTCGAGCACCTGCCGGAGTATTTCGCTTCGATCCATCAGGCGCTCCATCCGGGCGGACTGTTTCTCAACCACGGCATCGTGAGCCTGGAGGCGGCCCATCCGCTGTCCCTGGGGGAGCGGATCGAGCGCAAGCTCTGGCGCCGCGACGCGTTCATCGACCAGTACGTATTTCCCGACGGCAAGCTTGGTCCACTCCAGGCCGTGGTCGGGTCGGCCGAAAGCTCGGGGTTCGAGACGCGCGACGTCGAGAGCCTGCGCGAGCACTACGTGCTGACCCTCCGCGAGTGGGTCAAGCGATTGGAGACACATGAACGGCAGGCGATCGACCTCGTCGGCCAACACACGTATCGCGTCTGGCGGTTGTACATGGCGGCCGCTGGACATGCGTTCGCGCAAGGCCAGCTCAACGTGTTGCAGACCTTATTGGCCAAGCCGCGCGACGGCGACGCGATGCTGCCGCTTACCCGAGCCGATCTGTACGCGAAGCCGGTCGTGACCCCTGCGCCGGGAACATTTGCCCAATCGAGACGCTAGAATGGGACGGCGACGCGAGGGCTCGCGTTCGCCACGGCTTCCACTCGAGGGTCAGATGCCAATCGTTCGATTGTTGCGGGTCGCCTGCGTCGTCGCGCTCGTGCCCTCGGCCGCCGTCGCGCAGCGCGGTGTGGGTGGTATGGGCGGCGGAATGGGAGGCATCGGTCGCAGGCGACCGGGCAACATCGAGCATGAGCCGGGACTGGCCATTCCGAAGCAGGTGAACGCGATCAACTTGCTGATCGAGCATCGCCAGGACTTGGCCCTCAGCGATTCACAGTTCGCTCACGTGGCCGCCATCAAGCGCTCGCTCGATTCCACCAACTCCCCCCTCGCCCGAAGGCTCGATTCGTTGCAGCGGGTGTTCCGCGGCGGTCCCATCTTCAGCGAGCCGAGCGCCGCGCGTCGCGATTCGCTGGCCGGGGCGCGCGCGACCGTGCTCGACGCGACGGGGACCATCCGCGACAACATTTCCGCCGCCCGGGACCGTGCGTTCGCCCTCCTCTCGCCGGTGCAGGTGAACAAGGCACGGGAGCTCGAGGCGGCGGCTGAAAAAGCCATCGAGGACGAAAATGGCCGTGAGCCCGGCGGGCGACGCGGAGGGGGACGACCCCCAGGCTGATCTGGCCGGCCAGTCTGGCGAATGCGCGGTCGCAACGCGATTATTGCGTTGCCTCTCTTCCCGGATGATCGCCAATGGCGACTGGCAGCAACGGATCGAGCGCCGCCCCGGCCACGAAGGTCCTCGTCAGATGTGTCCTCTACTACGCAGCGCTGGCAGTCGTCGGCGCCGTGGCATTGCGGTATCTGCCGCGCACCCGGATGATCACGGCCACGTCGCTCGACGCTTTGTTCGGGTCGGCGACGGAGACGGTGCGGGCGGGTAAAAGTACGGTGCTCGCGCCCGTCGACCAGGGGACGCTCGCGGCGACGGAATTGCTGGCCATGCTTGCCGCGGCGCTCCTCGCCCTGCCGGTGGCGTGGATCTACACGCTCACCCGCGCTCGCCGCGGCTATCAGCAGTCGTTCCTGCAGCTCCTCATCGTGCTGCCCGTTGGGGTCGCCGGCATCGTCGTGCTGGTGAAATACAGCATCGCGCTGGCATTTGGTTTGGGCGGCATCGCGGCGGCCGTGCGATTCCGCAATTCGCTCGAGGACAGCAAGGATGCGGTGTACGTCTTTCTCGTCACCGGCATCGGCATTGCGGCCGCGGTGGACCTTCCCGTCGCGATGGTGCTGTCCGTGATGATCAACGGCGTCGTTGTCGCGTTGTGGATGACCGACTTCGGTCGCACGCCGGTGGCGCTCGAGGGCAAGCTCGCCGAGCGGCGGCTGCAGCGTGCGCGCCAACTCGCCCGCACCGGCACGTTCGTGGCCCGCATCGACGACGAGGTGCTCCGCGACATGACGGCCGAGCAGCTCGAGGGTGTGGCGCAACGCGCCTGGCGCCGGGCGCGCGAGCACCACCCCGAGGGCGACGACGGTCCGCGAAGCGACGCGGTCGTCCGCCTCAGGACGCGCAACGTCCCCGGCGTCCGCGCGCTGGTCGAGGAACGCCTCGAGCAGTCGGTCAAGAAATGGCGCCTGACGAGCGTCATTCCCGCAGAGGACGGCATCACCGTGGTCGAGTACACCGTGACTCCCAAGAAGAGCAAGAACGTCGACGACATTCTCTCCGCCGTGCGCGCCGCCGGCGGCGCCGATCTCCTTTCGGCGGAACTCCAGTGACCAACCGGACGTCCAACTCGGAGGCTGCGATGCATCGCCGTGTTCTGTGGACCCTGACTCGCGTTGCCCTGCTCGGCCTCATCGCGTTCTCAGGCGCAAGCGCGCAAGCGAAGAAGGGCGCCAAGAAACGAACGGAGCCAAAGTTCAAGCCCGACTCGACCGGCAAGATCGCGAAATTCTTTACCAGCGAAGAGCCGATCCCCGTCACGCTGACGATGAACATCAAGCGGGTTCGTGGCGACAAGAGCGAGGATTCGCCCTGGCGCGCCGCAACCCTCGCCTACACCGACAGCGCCGGCAAGCCGGTCGTCATCCCGATCCGGCTCAAGACGCACGGAATTTGGCGCCTCAAGAATTGCGAGTTCCCGCCGATCCGCCTGAACTTCAACAACGATTCGACCAAGCACACGATCTTTCACGGGCTCGATCAGCCGAAGCTGACGAACTACTGCCGCGACAACGACGACTACGAGCAGTACGTCCTCCAGGAGTTCCAGCTCTATCGCATCTACCGGCTGTTGACGCCGGCGAGCCACGCCGTGCGGCTGCTCCGCGTCACGTACGTCGACAGCGCGTCCGGCAAGCCGCAGACGACGCGCTACGCCTTCATCGGTGAGGAGGCCGCTCCGATGGCGGCGCGTCTGAATGGGAGAATTCTCAAGACCAAAGGCGCGACGCCCGACGACCTCGAGCCGTACGCCGACGTCGTGCTCGGCTTCTTCCAATATCTGATCGGCAACACCGACTTCGCGCTCAGCGCCCTGCACAACGCCGAGATCGTCGGCCAGGAGACGGGAAACTTCGTGCCGGTCGCGTACGACTTCGACTTCTCCGGCGCTGTCAACGCGCGCTATGCGACGCCCGATCCGAAGCTCAGCATCCGCAAGGTGCGCGAGCGCGTCTATCGGGGATTCTGCGTGCCGGCGGACGAATATCCCAAGGCCGTCGCGCTCTTCAATGCCAAGAAAGACTCGATCTACGCGCTCTATCACGATCCGATCGGCAAGCTGCTCAAACCCGACATCTCCAAGGAGACGCTCGAGTACTTCGACGACTTCTACAAGACCATCAACGATCAGCGGCTGTTGAAGCGGGACATCATCGAAGCCTGTTTGGGGCGAAAGTGATGCGACGCCGGAACGGGCCCACGCATTGCCGGTGACGAAAACGGAGTTCCGCTGCGAGCTGCTGTCCGCCGATCAGCTCGCGGCGCTCGCCTCGGGACCGCTGCCGTCCGGTGTGGCCGCCGACGAATCGCGCCGCTCGCTGCATCGCGATCTCTACCTCGATACGCCAGAAGGATCGCTGCGCCGGCGCGGCATCGTCTGCCGCATGCGCGTCGGCGCCGACGGCCGCAGCAGCATGACGTTGCACATCGCCGGCTCGAATGGCGAGCCGCCGACGCGCGTGAGCGCGCCGACGCGCTCGAGCGAGGTCACCGCCGCGATTGCCTCGGGGAACGCCGTCGTCCACCGCCTGCGCGGTATCGTCGATCCGACGCTCCTCCAGGTGCAGCTCGACTTGCAGGTCGATCGCCTCACGCGGCCGGTGGCGCGCGACTGGCTGCGCCGGCCGCGCCTCGCCGTGCACTTCGATCGCGTGAACGTCAGTCGCGGCAGGAACGGCGGTTCGCCGACTGCCGCGAGCTTTTTCCAGATGTGCGCGCATCGCTTGCGCGGCGACGGATCGGAGCTCGAAGCGCTCGAGCGCGCCCTCGAGCAGGAGCACGGGCTGCGTCCCTCGACCGTCGCCACCCACGAGCGCGCGGAGCTCGCGGTCAAATGGGCGCGTCTCGAGGACCTCCCGCGCGGCGCCGGCTACTCGGACGCGGGCCTGCGCGCGACGATCGACCGCGACGGCGACCCCGCGCCGGAGTTCATCAATCCCGAGCTCAGCCTGCTCGCCTTCCAGCATCGCGTGCTCACGCTGGCCGAAGACCGCGCCACGCCGGTTCGCGAGCGGCTGCGCTTTCTCTCCATCGTCAGCGCCAACGTCGATGAATTCTTCATGGTGCGCCTTGCGCGGCTGGCCGCCTTCGGCGGCGCGCCGGACGAACCGAGCGACGACGGACTGACGCCGGCCGAGCAGCTCGCCGCGCTCACGGACAGCGTGGCGGCCATTGCGCTGCGACAGTCGCGCTGCCTGCGCGAGTGTTCCGAGGTGCTCGCCGCGCGCGGCATTCGCATTTGCTCATGGCCCGAGCTCACCGACAGCCAGCGCGAGGCGCTGCGCGGCCGATTCCGCACCGAGATCCACCCGCTCCTCACGCCCTTCGCCATGACGTTGAGTCCCGGCCACCCGCTGCCGCGCCTCAGCCATCTGTCGTTGTCGCTGGCCATCGTGCTCCGCAATCGCGCCGGCGGTCCACCGCGGTTCGCCGAGCTGGAGCTGCCGGCGAGCGTACCGCGCTTCTTCGACGTGACGGAGGGAAATGGCCACGCCTTCGTCGCGCTGGAAGACGTGGTTCGCGGCAACCTCGACGCGATCTATCCACCGGACGTCGGCGTGGAGCAGAGCTACGTCTTTCGCGTGACGCGCACGGCGGAGCTCGCGCTGGATGAAGTGAACGCCGACGACCTGCTCGTGGAAATCGAGCGCGCGACCGCGGCGCGCGGGCAGGGCATCGTCGTGCGTCTGGAGGTGGAGCGCGGGATGCCGCCAGTCCTCCGCGCGCTCCTGCTGGAGGACGTACGGCGCGAGCACATCGGTACGGGCTCGCCCGCGCTCGTCACGGACGTCGAGGAGATCGAGGGGCTCGTCGACCTGCGCGGCTTGACGGAGCTCGACCTGCCGCCCGATCCGGCCATGAGCTATCCGCGTCTCGAATCGCGGCGCCCGTTCGCCGACGCGCGCTCGGCGTTCGACCAGATCGGATCCGGCGACGTCCTCGTGCACCACCCGTTCGATTCGTTCGCCGACACCGTTGTCCGTTTCCTGCACGACGCGGCGCGCGACGCCGCGGTCGTCGCCATCAAGATCACGTTGTATCGCGTCGGAAATCCGTCGCCGGTGGCCGACGCGCTGCTCGAGGCCGCGCGCCAGGGCAAGGCGGTCACCGTGTTCGTCGAGCTGAAGGCGCGGTTCGACGAGGAGATCAACGTCGGTTGGGCGCGCGCGCTCGAGGCGGCGGGTGGCCACGTCGTGCGCGGTCTGGTCGGATTCAAGAATCACGCGAAGGTGGCTCTGGTCGTTCGCCGCGAGGCCGCGGGCCTGCGCCGCTACGTGCACCTCGGCACCGGCAACTACAACGCGCGATCCGGAGAGCAGTACACGGACCTGAGCTTCTTCACCACCGACGACGCGATCACGAGCGACGTCGCCGACCTGTTCAACGAGCTCACGGGCATGTCCGAGCCGCCGCGGCGCAAATCGCGCGCGCTCCTCGTCGCGCCCCATCACTTGCTGCCGGCCATCCTCGAGCGCATCGATCGCGAGGCCGCCCACGCTCGCGCCGGCCGCGAGGCACGCATCACGGCCAAGCTGAACGGTCTCTCCGACCCCGACGTCGTGCGTGCCCTCTACCGCGCGTCGCGCGACGGAGTGGAGATCGACCTCGTGGTACGCGGCATCTGTACGCTGCGCCCGGGCGTCCCCGCACGCTCCGAACGCATCCACGTCGAGTCGGTGGTCGGCCGCTTCCTCGAGCATTCACGCATTTACCGCTTCGCCAACGGCGGCGACCCGAGCTACTTCATCGGCTCCGCCGATCTGCGCCCGCGCAACCTGCGCCGGCGCGTCGAGTTGCTCGTGCCGGTCGCCAACGCGAATCATCGCCGATTGCTCGACCACATTCTTCATCTGTACACGACCGACCCGACGGCATTCGAGCTCCACGCCGACGGCAGCTACACCAAGCGCGCCCCCGCCGGCCCCTCCGCCCAGACTACGCTGGCGCTGCGCTGAAATTCGAAATTAAGAACTCACTCCGCCCTCATCACCTCGGTCGGATCGACATTCATCGCCTTCCGCGCCGGCACCATCGTGGCCACCGCCGCCGGGATGATGAGCACCAACGGTACGATGACGAACGTCGCCACGTCGTGCACCTCCACGCCGTACAGCAGCGACGCCATGACGCGCGACAACGCCCACGCGCCGCCGAGCCCGAGCGCAAGCCCGAGCCCTACGATCCACGCCATCTCGCGCCCCACGAGATCGGCGATGTGCCGTCCCGTTGCCCCGAGCGCCGTGCGAATGCCGAACTCGCGCGTTCGCCGCGTCACGCTGAACGACACGACGGCGTACACACCGAACGCCGACAACACGAGAGCGAGCGCGCCGAAGATCGCGATCAACGCCGTGTTGGTTCGCCGCGGCGCAAGCGACGTGGCGATGACGTCCTCCATCATTCGAACGTTGTAAACCGCTTGCGATGGATCCACCGCATGGACCGCCTCGGTAAGCCGCTCCAGCAACACGCCCGGCGGTAGCGTGCCGCGCGCCACGATCGCCACGTTGTCCGGGGCGTTGCGATCGATCGAGAAATACATCTGCGGCGCGACGTCACGCTCGAGCGTGCGTTCGCGAACGTCGCCGACGATTCCGACCACCGTGATCGGAGCGCCGCCCACGAAGCGGAACGTGCGTCCGAGCGCCTCGGACCCGGGCCAGAATTGCTTCGCCATCGCCATGTTGATCGCAGACACTTGACGCGCCAACCCCCAGTCGCTCGCGGTGAACGTCCGGCCCCGTAGCAACGGGATGCCCATGGTGGCGAAGTAGCCGCCGGTCGTCGCGAGGTTGCGGACGAAGCGCATCTCGTCGACCGACGTCGGCTTCGGCGCGCCGTCGACCTCGATCGACAGCGAGATACCTCCTCCGCCGCGAAGCGGGACGTCGTTCACCACGGCCGCGCCGTGAATCCCGGGACCGGCGTCCAGCCTGGCCAGGATCGCGTGCAGCTTCGGAAGCTTGTCGGCTCTCGACGCACCGGGTCGGAACGAGATCTCGAGCGTCCCGACCCGCTCCGGATCCATGCCGAGCGGCTGCGACAGCACGCGCTGTAGGCTGCGCAGCATCAGGCCCGACCCCACGAGCAGCATCACCGTCAGCGCGAGCTCCGCAGTGACGAGCGCGCGGCGTGTCGCGCCGAGCCCCGCTGCGGTTGCCCCGCCGCTCGCCCCGCTCTTGATGGTTTCTGCCGCGTTCGTACGCGCCGTGCCGAGCGCGGGCCAGAGACCGAACACCAACCCGGTCGCGAGCGCCAACCCTGTGGCGAAGCCGAGCACACGCAGATCGAGCTCGGCGGGCGCGACGCCCGCGAGATCGGCCGGCATCATCGATCGCAGCACGTGGAGCACCGCCGGCGCGAACGCGACGCCGAGCGCCGCGCCGGCGAAGGAGAGAAGCACGCTCTCCGCCAGAAGCTGGCGAACGATGCGGCCGCGGCTCGCCCCGAGCACCTCGCGCAGCGCAACCTCGCGCCGGCGTGACGCGGCGTCGGAGAGCAGCAGATTGGCGACGTTCGCGCAGGCGATGAGGAGCAGCAGCGCCGTGGCGCCCATCAGAATGACCAGCGCCCGCTCGGTTTTTCCGACGAGATTCTGCTGGAGCGGAACGACCGCCCCAGTGGTGCGGACCTCGTCGATCATGCTCTCGAGATTCGAGTGCCCGCTGTGATCGGGCGGGCCGGCGAGCCGCCGCCAGGTGTCGAGCAGCCGCGCCCCGGCTGCGGCGACCGTCATGCCGGCCGCCAGTCTCGCGAAAGTGCGCGACGGCAGGAACCCGCGAAACGGCGCGAAGGTCGCGAACGTCACCGGCACGGTGAGCGGAATCCAGAGCTCACTCTCATTCGGGAAGTTGAATCCCGGTTCCATGACGCCGACGATGGTGTATCGCGTGCCGCTCAGGTCGATCGATGTGCCGACCACGTCCCGTCCGCCGAACGTCCCGCGCCAGGTCGCGTCGGAGAGCACGACCGAGTTGGCCCCGCCCGGGTGAGCCTCCGCGTCGTTGAACACGCGGCCGATCTGCGGGCCGACGCCGAGCGTCGAGAAGAAGCTTGCCGTGACGACGCCGACGCGCACGCGTCGCGGCCGTGCCGGATCGGTCAGGTTGAGCCCGCCCGCCGCAAACCCGCCGACGCCGCTGAATACGTCCCGCATCGCGGCCGCGTCGTTCAAGTTCGCGAAGTGACGTCCCTCTGGAAGTCGCTGGCCGCCGGGGTCGAAGGGAATGCTGACGTTGGTGAGGGTGACGAGCTCGGCGGGCCGAGCAAATGGCAGCGGCCGCAACAGCGCCGCGTCGATGGCGCTGAACACCGCCGTCGTCGCCCCGATCCCCAACGCCGCGACGACAATCGTGGCGAGGGCGAAGCCCAAGCGATGCCGCAGTCGGCGCAGGGCAAATCGAACATCCGTCGCCGCGTCGTCGAGCCAGTTCAATCCCCACATGTCACGACTCCGTTGCTGAAGGTGCGCCCTGTTACCGAAGCGGCGGCGGGCGGCATATCGGGCGGCGTCGGGAGCGTGCCCCTGTTCCCTGAGCCGTTCCTCGCGCAGCTCGAGGTGGAGGCGCATCTCCTCGTCGAGGTCGGAGGCGTAGCGATCCCGCCGGATCAGATACGCGATTCTCCGAGCGAGCTCGCGCAGCCAATCCATCGGTCAGGCGGGCCTGAGGACGCGGTCGATCGCGACCGACACGCGGCGATAGGCCTCGACCTCGGCGTCCATCTGCTTGCGTCCGCCTGGAGTGAGCCTGTAGTAGCGAGCACGCCGGTTCCCGGCCGTCCGCCCCCATTCACCGATCAGCCAGCCCTTGATGAGCATTCGCTGAAGGGCAGGGTAGAGCGACCCTTCCTCCACGCGCAACACGTCCCCCGACCGCCGCTCGATGGCCTCGGCGATCTCGAACCCGTGCAACTCCCGTTGCGCCGCGAGGGTCTTGAGAATGAGCATCTCCAGTGTGCCCGGCGGAATCTCGTCGCGAGGAGTCGACGGCATGACATAGATTATCTATGTTACTCGGCGCCGTCAAGCCGCTTCCGCGCCGTTTCCGCTACTCTGCCCTCAATGCCACGATCGGCGACACGTTCGCGGCTCTGAGCGCCGGCAGCATGACCGCCCCGACCGCGCTTCCCGCCAGCACCGCCACGGCCACCCCGATCGACACCGGGTCCACCGCCCCAATCCCGTGGAGTTGCGTCGTCAGCAGCCGCGCCGACGCCAGCGCCACCGGCAGCCCAACCACCAACCCGATCGCGACCAACCGAAGGGCATCGACCAATACCATCCGCACGACGTCGGCGCGCTGGGCGCCGAGTGCCACGCGCAAGCCGATCTCGCCCGTTCGTCGCGTGATCGCGTATGTCATCACCCCGTACAATCCGATCGCGGCGAGTAGCAGGGCGAACGCGCCGAATCCGCTGGCCAGCCGCGCCACGAGGCGCTCCTCGCGTATCGACTGCCGCACGAGTGCCGTCAACGGATTGACGCCATCGATTGGCAGCGTCGGATCGACTGACAGCAGCGCCCGGCGAATCGGCTGGACGACGGCCGACGGATCGGCGGCTGTCCGCACCTCGAAGCGCAGCGAGCCCGGCGCCCCGAGATTCGCCGGGTCGTCCGCGTGTAGATACGAGAAGTAGGCGCGGCGCAGCGGCTTGCCCTCGAGGTCGTGATCGCGTGTGTCGGCCACGACGCCGACGATTTCGACCGCGACCGAATCATTGAAGTGCAGGTACTTGCCGACAGCATTGTCGCCGGGGAAGAAAAATGTGGCGAGCGACTGGTTGACGAGCGCGACGCGCGGCAGCCCCGCTTCGTCGCTCGACGCCATGTCTCGCCCGGCGATGAGCTTGCCGCCGATCGCGTACACGTAGCCCGGACCGACGACGTCGTACGCGATCGTCGTGTCGCCCGGCGTGCGCGCCGTGAATCCCGGCACCTCGATCGTCGTCGACGATTCGGTGCCGGAGAAGATGCCGTTCTCGGAGAACGTGACGGCCGCGACGCCTGGCACCGACGCGAGCCGGTCCCGCAACGCGTGCACGAGATTGGCCAGCCGATCGCCGGAGTAGCCGCGCGATCCGATGTCGACGTCGACCAGCACCAAATGGTCGCGATCGAGTCCGACGTCGACCGCCTGCACGTTGCGCAGGCTGCGCACGAGCATCGCTGCGCCGATCACCAGCACCATCGAGAGCGCGACCTGGCCGGCGATGAGCATTTTCGCAATGGGCAGCCGCTCGCCGCGCTGACCGCCGGCGCTTCCCGCCACCGACGGCGACTGCGCGCGCATCGCCGACGCCAGGTCGACGCGCGACGCACGCAGCGCCGGCACGACGCCGAACAGTCCCACGGCGAGCATCGACACGGCGAGCGTGAAGGCCAGCACGGCGATGTCCGTGCCCAGATTGAGCGCGACCGGCGCGCCGTCAGAAGCGATCGCCAGCAGCGCGCGGCTGGCCCACCAGGCGATGAGCAGGCCTACGCCGGCGCTGACGAGCGCGAGGATCGCGCTCTCGGTGAGCAGTTGCCGGACGAGTCGCGCGCGGCCGGCGCCGAGCGCCATGCGCACCGCCATCTCGCGCCCGCGCGCGATCGCACGTGCCAGCAAGAGATTGGCGACGTTCGCGCAGATGATGCAGAGCAGCAAGCCGACGCCGATGAGCAACGTGAAGAGGGGTGTCTGGAACGTCGTGCGCACGCGCGAGAAGCCCTTGGCGCCCGAGGACACGTAGTATGCCGGCTTGCGGGAGGTTTGCTCGCGATCGAGGAACGCTTTGGCGATCTGCGGCGTTGCGTTGGTCACGATGCTTCGCGTCATGATCGCCGAAACCTGCTGCCTCGCCTGCGCCAGCGTCACGCCCGGCTCGAGTCGGCCGAGGACAAGCAGCCAGCTCGTCAACCGGTCGTCGAGCGCCTTCGTGTGCGGACGCAAGACGTCGTACATGCCGAGTGGAAGCCAGATGTCGGGCACCTGTCCGACGATCTCTCCGGCGAACGAGGGAGGCGTGACGCCGATGATCGCGAGCTTGATCCCATTCACCAGAATGGACCGGCCGACGATCGATCGGTCGTTGTGAAAGCGCCGCGTCCAGTACCCGTAGCTGATCGTCGCGACAGGCGAGGCGCCGGCGAGGGCATCGGCGCTCGCGTCGAACGTCCGACCGGCGAACGCGGGAACGCCGAGCAGCGAGAAATAATTGCCCGAGACGAATCGCCCGTGCGGATGCTCGAGCTCGTCGGAGCCGCGGTCGATGCGCACGTCGAGGCGGTCCGCACGGCCCGAGGCGAGGATGCCGGTGAAGACGTGATTCTGGTCGCGCAGGTCGCGATAGAGCGGGTACGACAGCAGATCTGTTCGAGGTGTGCCAATCGACATCGAGTTGACGCGCGTGGGGTCGCCGACCGCCACCAGCTCCTCCGCGTGCGGCACTGGCAGCGAGCGCACGACGACCGCGTCGATGAGCGTGAAGATCGCCGTGTTCGCGCCGATCCCCAGCGCGAGCGCGCCGACGATGACCGCGGTGAAGGCGGCGTTCCGCCGCAGTGTGCGCAGCGCGTAGAAGATGTCTTGTTGCAGCTCGCTGACGACGTTCGCCCGGTGCATCGCTCGCTCCCGTTGTTCGTCCATGACGACGCAGTCCTCGCGGACCGATGCGATGTCGCCGAATTGGCGCAGCGCCTCGCGTCGTGCCGCGTCGGGCGTCCACCCGGCGGCGACGAGGCGCTGCGCGCGCATCTCCAGGTGGAACGACAGCTCGTCATCCACCTCGCGTCCGAAGTGCGCACGCCCGAAGGGGATTCGGAAAACGCGGCGCATGGGCTCAGGCCGTCAGGGGCGTTGCGGCGGCAAGCGCCTTTCCCACCGCACGCGCGTAGCGTTCCCAGGCCGACACCTCGGCGCGGAGCTGCGCGCGTCCGCCGCGGCTCAACTGATAGTACTTGGCCCGGCGATTGTTGTCCGAGTAGCCCCACTCGGCGGTGAGCCACCCGTTGCGCTCGAGCCGGTGCAGGGCGGTGTAGAGCGGCCCTTCTTCGACCAGCACGTCGCCCTCTGTGATCACCTTCACCCATTCGGCGACCGCGTATCCGTGACGCGGCCCCCAGCTCAGCGATTTGAGGATGAGCACGTCGAGCGTGCCGCGCAACAAGCCGCCATCGTGATCGAGCATGTATCTTCGACCCCTTTGTGTTAGAGGGGAAGGTACGATCAAGGCGAAGATCACGCAAGAGCGGGGGCAGGGTCAGTGAGTGGCGGTGACGAGTAATGTTGCACGCAGCTACCCGGATCGCACCAAATTCTCCGCCGAGTATATTCGCTCAACCGCGGCGACATGCACGCGGTCATCTGGAGACCACCCCGCCGATATGCGATCATTCATCCTGACGATGGCGGCGCTCGCCGCCGGGGCGCTGCTGTCGCGTTCGGCTGCAGGGCAGGACACGCTCGTCCGACCCGCAGCCTGGTCGGCCCTCTCCGAGCGGCCGCGGTTTCGTGACACGACGTCGCCCGCCGCCGGCATTCGTTATCCTGACATATTGCGAAGCGCCGGCGTCGCCGGGGAGGTCCGCGCCGAGGTTGTCGTCGGGGCCGACGGGCGTCCGGAGCCGTCGAGCCTCCATATCGTCTCGAGCACCCACGATCTGTTCACGGGCGCCGTACGACGAGCGATCTCCAATTGGAGTCTCAGTCCTCCTCTGGCCGGCGGGCAGGCGGTGCGCGCGGCGGTTCCGGTCATCGTGTCATTCGAATTGTCGGCGAATCGGGGTGACCCATCTCGAGCGGTCGCCGACGTCACCATCGACGCGGCGGGCATCCGCGTGTCGCTCGGATGGAGACCGATCGCGCGGGTGGCGGGCCTCGTCGCCGGTCGCGCCGACGCGCGAGCGGCAACAATCGGTGTCCTCTCGGCCCTGATTCCAATCGCGCGGGCGATGAAGGGCGGCGCGGTCTGCGTGTCGTGGAGCGATTTGGCGCGCAATGCTCCCCCGGACGTGCTCGAGCAGCTTCGCGCGACGGACGTGGGCGTGCTGAACGCGGATCGTTGCCCGCGCACGTACGGGTCGATGATCCTGCGAGTCGACTCGCTCGGCAAGCCGATCCGATCGCCCAACGGAGCGCCTGATCCGACATGGATCAGCACTCGCGACGTCCAGCCCTGGACCGAGAATCTGTACGTGTTGAATGGATTCGTCAGCCAGAGCACGATGACGAGCCATTACCGCTGTACGGCGCGGCGCGAGGGTCCAGGTGCCACTTGGACGGCGACCTGCGAGCTCGCCGCGACGTCGGTGAGCTAGAATACGACATGCCACGCTTCCTCGTCTTCGTCGCCACGTTCGCGCTTGCGACGCCCGCCGTCGCTCTCGCCCAACTCACGTCGCACCAGGCGCTCGACCGGCGCTCGCTCGCCGACCCTCGCTGGCAGCCGCACGGCGAGCACGTCGCCGTCACGGTGTCCGAGCCGCCCAAAGGCACCGGGCGCGAACGGCACATCTGGCTCGCCGATGCCGCCACGTCGACCGCGCGCCAGATCACCGCGTCGGCGAAATCCGAATGGAGTCCGCGCTGGTCGCCCGACGGGCGTACGCTCGCCTTTCTCTCCGACCGCGGCGAGCGCACGCAGATCCACCTGCTCTCCATGGACGGGGGTGAAGCCACGCCGCTCACCGAGCTCAAGTCGCGCATCGGCGCGTTCGAGTGGTCGCCGGACGGGCGCCGCATCGCCCTGCTCGCGCCCGAGCCGCGCAGCGCGGCCGCCGACCAGAAGGTCAAGGACAAGGACGATGCGCTGGTCGCGGACGACAGCAGCCAGTACGATCGCGTTTGGATCGTCGACGTGGCGACCAGGCAGGTGCGCCAGGTCACGCATGCGCCGTGGCGCGTATCGGACGTCGCGTGGACGCCGGATGGAGCGCGCCTCGTCGTGGTTGCGACGGATCATCCCGAGCGCGACGAGTATACGAATCGTATCATGAGCCTTTCATTGCGGGCCAAGGACAGCGCCGCCGCGCTGACGCCGATCGCGGCGCCGCGCGGTCCCTTCGGTGCGCCCCAGATCTCACCCGACGGCAGTCAGCTCGCCTGGGTCGGGGCACGCGTCGACGGCCCGACGCCGCACGACCTCTATGTCGCGCCGCTCGGCGGCGGCGCGCCGGGTCGCAACCTCACGGCCGCGCTCGATCGTCCCGTGCGCTCGTTCGGCTGGCGTCACGACGGGTCGCTCGTCGCGCTCGTGCAGGATGGCTTCACGACGCGGCTCGTGACCATCGACGCAAACGCGCGAGTCGCGCCGCTGGCCTCCACGCCGGTGCATCCGACGAGCGTCGACGTGAGCGACGGTGGCGACGTCGCCTTCGTGGGTGAGCGCACGACACAGCCGCAGGAGCTCTGGATCATGCGGCGAGGCGGTGCCGCGATGCAGGTGACCCATGTGAACGACGCAGCGCGTGCCGTCGCGACCGTCGCGCCGCAGCTCATTCATTGGAAGGCGCCCGACGGATTGGCAGTCGAAGGCGCGCTGCTCCTGCCCGCGCGCGCCGAGCGACCGCTGCCACTCGTCGTCGTCGTGCACGGCGGGCCGGCGGGCGCATGGCAGGACGCATTCGAGGCGTGGGGACAACTCCTGGTGGCGCGCGGATACGCCGTGCTCTATCCCAACCCGCGCGGGTCCACGGGCTACGGCGAGAAGTTCCTCGAGGCCAACCGAGCCGACTGGGGCGGCGCCGACTACAAAGACATCCTGGCAGGCGTGGACGATCTGATCGTGCGCAAGATCGCCGACCCCGACAAGCTCGGCATCGGCGGCTGGAGCTACGGGGGCTACATGTCGGAGTGGGCGATCACCCAGACGACGCGCTTCAAGGCGGCGATCGCCGGCGCCGGCTTGAGCGATCTGGCAAGCGAGTTTGGAACCGAGGGCAACCCGGCGTACGACGAGTGGTACTTCGGTACGCCGTACGAGCGCCCGGCGGGATTTGCCAAGAGCTCTCCGATCACCTACATCGCGAAGGCGAGGACGCCGACGCTCATTCTCCAGGGCGAGAACGACGTGACCGATCCGATCGGCCAGAGCCAGCAGTTGTATCGCGCGCTCAAACGGTATCATGTGCCGGCGGAGCTGGTGCTGTATCCGCGCGAAGGTCACGGGCTCGTCGAGGAGAAGCATCTCGTCGACCGCCTGGACCGGGTGGTGGCGTGGTACGAGCGATGGGTGCGGTAGCGCCACGTTGAATTGGAAAGAGCGTTCGCGCTCTCCATTTCTTATATAAACCGACGCCGATCATACAATCGGTGAGTTCTGGCGCCTCGCGCGGTGTGTTCTCCCGTGCGAGTCCGAATCGACACCCCTGTTGTGGCACCAACACCACAGTTCGGTAGCAATAATCCGACGATTAACCCCTTCGAATTGGAGTCAATTGAAGTTAACAGAGGAGGGCGTCGGTTAACGGCTCACTTGGGGGAGTCTCATCAGGTACTGCGTTTGCGAGCCCGAGCGGTGCTTCCTCCCGCGGTTCGCTTCGATCTCCCCCCATCGGAGTCTGTATGCGTTACCCACTCGTCGCCGCCATCGGCTTCTTGTCGTTGGCGGCCGCCTGCAAGGATGAACGGCCGATGAAGTCCGCTCTCATTACCGCCCCGAGCAAGCCGGCGCTGACGATGAGCACCCTCCCGAGCGATGCCTCGACGGTCTGTGTGGCCAGCGTGCGTAAGCGCGACCAACTCCTGGCAAAACCGCACAGCACTCCGGGTGCGGCGAACCTCGCTGCTCTCGACGCGGTCATCGACGACGTCTGCCAGTAACGCACACACTCTCCCCCTTTCCCACAACGACAATGCGCAAGAACTTCGCGATCGCCGCATTCGCGGCGGTGCTAGCGCTAGCGCTGTCCGCCACGGCGGCCCATGCCCAGAAGGCGTTGGTCTATTGCCCGGTCGGCGTCGACGCGAGCGGGTGCGACCGCATCGTGTCGGCGCTGCAACCCAAGTTCACCGGCGGCGTCGATCGCGGCTTCGACGGCTCGAGCGGCACGCTCGATCTCGAGAAGATCGACCTCCAGCACTACGCGGTGTTCGTGGTGCCGTCGTTGGCCGACGACGACACCAAGCAGCCGTATGCGGTGCTCCGCGCGGCGGCGGCGCGTCTCCACATGGCGATCAACGGCCGCGTGGCGGTGTTCTCCGGCGCGCCCGACCAGGGCGCGGCCAATCGCGCCGACAAGGACGCGCTCATTCAGAATCTCGCACGATGGGCGGCCGACGGACACACGCGGGCGACGAGCCTGGTGGGTCTCGTGGCGTTCCTCGATCTCACGGAGAAGACCGCCGACCGCTACTCGTGGGTCCGCGCGATCTCGACGGTCGACGTCTCGGCGGACGACGAGCTGCAGACCTTCGGCGACATCACGCCGGTGACGACGCGCGGCGGCGACATGTTCTCGTCGAGCGGCCGCGCGGTGCGCTTCGCGAACATGGCGTCATACGGGCTGCACATCGGCGGCCACGCCGCGGCGCGGACGGAAGTGAGCGCCATGGGCGGTGCGGCGGGTCATCAGAGTGTGCTCATTCAATACGCGAACGCCGACGGGGGCGCGAGGGCGTCGTCGGGCGGGACCACGGGCAAGGTTGGGGCGACCGGCGCGAGCTTTGACGTGTCGGGCGGCTCGGCTGCCATGTCGACCACGTCGACGTCGGGGCCGACGCTGGCAACGGACAAGCCCGACTATTCTCCGGGCGACACGGTGACGTTCACGGGCTCGGGCTGGACGGCGGGCGACACGGTGACGATCACGATCCACGAGGACCCGCACTGGACGCAGGAGGATCGGACTGTTGTCGCGGTGGCGGACGGGAGCGGGAATGTCACCAACCACACGTTCGTGGTGGATCAGCGGGATTTTGGGGTGACGTTCACGGCGACGGCGGTGGGGAATCCGTCCGGGCTCGTGGCGCAGATGACGTTTACGGATGGAAGTTCGACTGTCGCCGGCGTCGTGACGGATGCAGTCACACACGCGCCGATTCAAAACGCCACGGTGATCTGTGCGACAACCGGAACGAATCCGTGCAACAACCCCATGAGTGCAGTCACGGACGCTACCGGCCACTACACAACGGGGAACACACTTCAGTTCGGCGGCAGTTCTGCGACAGTCCGCCTCACCGCTTCGGCCAATGGATATTCCAGTGTATCAACGGACGTCGCGGTCTCCAACGCAACAAACCCGACATCGAACTTCGCGTTGACTCCCCTTGGACCAACCAAGGTCGCCTTCCCCAACCCCGCCGTTACCGGCACCGTTGGCCAGTGCATCGGCCCGATCGGTTTCCAAACCCAAAACGCTGACGGGGCCGCGACGAGTGTCACGAACAACACTACCATCAATTTGAGCAGCGACAACGGATCCACGGGCACAGCTGCGTTCTATGATAGCAACACGTGCGCGTCGGTGATTACCAACGTTCTCCTGAACGCGGGTGCGAGCTCAGGAAGCGTCTTCTATGAGGCCACTGCCCGAGGTACAGGCGCACATGCGCTCACCGTCTCGGCGACGGGAATGACTTCCGCGGGTCAAACGGAAACAATCACCAAGGCGGATCAGTCCGCGCTCACCGTCACGGCGCCCACCGCCGGCACGTTCGGTGACAGGCTCGTAATGACGGCAACAGGCGGCTTGGGAACCGGTTCGCTCACATTCGCAACGATTGCGACGCCACCTTCAACCGCTTGCTCCGTCATCAATTCGGGCCCCGACGCCGGAAAGCTCCAGATCACGAGCGGAACGGGGGCGTGCGCGATCACCGCGATCAAGGCCGCCGACAACGATTTCAACAGCGTGACGTCTGCCGCCCAGACAGTAACTGTGAGTAAGGCGACGCCCGTCTTCTCCGCGCTCACCTCGCAAACAATCACGTACGGGACTGCCACACAGGCTTTCACCGGCAAGCTGGCGACTGCGAGCGGAACGCTCATCCCGACCGGAATGGTCATCGTCACGCTCGGCACCGGTGGTGCCGCCACGTCACAAACGCCGACGTTGGCCGCGGACGGCACGTTCTCCGCGACATTTAACACCGCCGCACTGAACGCGAGCACGACGGCATACCCGCTTGCCTACACCTTCACGGCCGACAATAACTTCTCGGCCGCGAGCGAGAATTCAACGACGCTCACGGTGAATAAGGCGAATCAAACCATCACATTCGCCGCGCTCACCGACAAGATCTACGGCGATGCGGATTTCGCGGTGAGCGCAACCGCCACCTCCGGCCTCGCCGTCATGTTCACGGCAGGCGCGACCGACAAATGCACCGTCACTGGAACCACGGTGCACATCACTGGCGCCGGGAGCTGCACGATAACTGCGGCGCAGGTCGGTGACGGCAACTACAACGCCGCTACTGCGGCAGTAGGCAGCGCCCTCGCGCGTACATTCAACATCGCCCCAAAGGCGCTCACGATCACCGCGAAGGACGCCAGTAAGATCTACGGCCAGGTTGCGACGTTCGCCGGGACCGACTTCACGTCCAGCGGTTTGGTCGGAATCGAGACGATCGGGTCGGTGACGTTGACGAGCACCGGTGCGGGGGCAACCGCCATAGTCGCCGGCAGCCCGTATCCGATCGTTGCATCCGCCGCGACGGGAGGAACATTCAGCGCGACAAACTACGCGATCACTTATGCGAGCGGCTCACTCACCGTAACGCCCAAGGCGCTATCGGTCACCGCGAGCAACCGTAACAAGATGTACGGCGACGCCGTGACGTTCGCCGGAACGGAATTCACGACGCCCCCCGGTGCGCTCGTCAACGGCGACGTCATCAACTCCGTGACCCTGGCGAGTCCCGGTGCCGACGCGACGGCGACCGTCGCGGGAAGTCCGTACTCAATCACCGCGTCGGCCGCCGTCGGAGCTGGGCTTGGCAACTACACGATCAGTTACACGGCCGGCACGCTGACTGTGACCCAGAAGGCACTTACGATCACCGCCAAGGATGCAAGCAAGACCTACGGCGACGTCGCCGTGCTGGCCGGCACGACCGACTTCACCACGAGTGGATTGGTCACGGGCGAGTCCGTGACTTCGGTGACGCTCAGCAGCACGGGCACTGTCGCCAATGCCGCCGTCGCCGGCAGTCCGTATGACATCGTCGCTTCGGCCGCGGTCGGCGCGACGCTGGCTAACTACACCATCAGCTACGTGAATGGGAAGCTGACGGTCAACAGAAAGGCGCTCACCGTCACCGCAAACTCGACGAGTAAGACGTACGGCCAAACGCTGGCCTTTGCCGGCACCGAGTTCTCCTCGAGTGGGCTGGCCAACAGTGAAACGATCGGCAGCGTCACGCTGTCGAGCGCCGGGGCAGCATCGACGGCGACCGTCGGCGGGAGCCCGTACTCGATTACAGCGTCGGCCGCGACGGGTGGGACGTTCGCGGCAAACAACTATACGATCAGCTACGTCGCAGGATCGTTGACCGTGAACACGAAGGCGTTGACGATCACCGCGAGCGATCGCGCGAAGACGTACGGCGATGTCGTCCCGTTTGCCGGCACCGAGTTCAGTACGCCGACGGGAGCGCTCATCAACGGCGACGCCGTCGCCTCGTTGACGCTGAATAGCGCCGGTGCCGCAGCAACGGCGACAGTAGTGCCGGGCAGCCCGTATGCGATCGTTGCATCGGCTGCGGCGGGTACCGGGCTCGGCAACTACGCGATCTCGTACGCGGACGGAAAGCTCACCGTGAATCCGAAAGCGTTGACGATCACGGCCAAGAACGCAAGCAAGACCTATGGCCAGGCGGCAGTGTTGCCTGGAACGGACTTCACGTCGAGTGGACTGGTAAATACCGATGCAGTGAGTTCGGTGACGCTCATGAGCACTGGTGCCGCGCCGACCGCGAGTGTTGCGGGAAGCCCGTACTCGATCGCGCCAAGTGCGGCGATAGGTACTGGTCTCGCGAACTACGCGATCAGTTATGTGAACGGTTCTCTAACCGTCGAACCGAAAGCGCTGACCATCACGGCGAACAACAGGAGCAAGACGTACGGCGACGCGCTGACTTTAGGCACAACGGAGTTCACACCGACCGGTCTGGTCAATGGTGAGACCGTAGGCTCCGTCATTCTGACGAGCGCTGGCGCAGCGGCGACCGCGACGGTCGTCCCTGGTAGCCCGTACACGATTGTCGCCTCAAGCGCGACTGGTGGAACGTTTAATCAGAACAACTACACACTCACTTATGCGGACGGCTCGCTGACAGTTTATAAGAAGGCTCTCACAATCAAGGCGAATGACCTTTCCAAGGACTATGGCGACCTGCTTACTCTTGCCGGAACAGAATTCACTCCGATGGGGCTCGTGAACGGCGACGCGGTGTCATCGGTTGTGCTGACAAGCCCCGGAGCGGCCGCCAATGCGCTGGCGTCGCCGCCGCCGTACGACATCACGCCCGCTGCAGCAACGGGTCCGGCACTCGCGAACTACACCATCACCTACAGCACCGGAACTCTCACCGTCAACAACCACGCGCCGGTGCTCCTCAGCGTCGCCGGTCCGGGCGGCCCGGTTGCCTTGGGCTCGCTGGTCACGGTAACAGGTAACTTCACGGATCACGGCGTCGTGGGCGACCACTACACCATCAGCTCGACCTGGACCAACGGTGCAAGCTCACTCTCCGTTCCAAGCGTGGACGCGGCGACATACAACGGAAACGCTGGCACATTGAGTATCACCGCACCAACGTCCATTGCCACTGGTGTCTACACGGTGTCGATCCAAGTCACCGACCGTTTCGGTGCACCGAGCAACACGCTCACCATAGATCAATACGTCGTCGTCTATGACCCGAACGGCGGCTTCGTGACTGGCGGTGGCTGGATCACGTCTCCGGTTGGTGCTTGCCAAACCTTATCGCTCTGCAGTACGACGAACGCTGGAAAAGCAACATTTGGGTTCGTATCCAAGTACAAGAAGGGGCAGAGCACGCCGGACGGCGATACCGAGTTCCAGTTCCAGGCAGCGGGATTCAACTTCAAGTCCACGTCGTACGAGTGGCTGGTGATCGCCGGAGGGAAGGCGCAGTACAAGGGATCAGGCACGATCAACGGTAGTGGGGACTACTTCTTCATGCTCACCGCCATCGACGGAGATCTGAAGGGCGGGTCCGATACTTTCCGGATGAAGGTCTGGAACAAGACTACGTTGGCGGTGATCTACGACAACTTGGTCGGCGCACCCGATACGGCCGATCCGACGACCGGGCTTGGCGGTGGCAGTATTCAGATCCACGAGAACGGCAAATAGTCAATCACGAGATTCTCGCAGTCGCAGCACGCTGCTCGGCGGCGGCAGCATCGAGTCGAACGCACACCGCCACCAATGCAAAGCTGGAACAACGACGGGGCGGCGGCCGAAAAGGCCGCCGCCCCGTCGTTGCATGTGTACTTACCCTACTTGTCGTATTGCTGCGCCAGACGCAATTGCTTGATCGCCGCATCGACCGCCCGCACCGCCGCAACCCGATGGCCGCCGAAATCGTGCGCCGCCGTTTGAAGCTCCTTCCGCGCCTCCACCAATTCGCTGACCGCGCTTCGGATATGTGGATGCGGCTCAATCGCCGCTGGCGTGAACGCAAGTGAGCCGGCAATGCCGGCGATCAACAAGAGTGCTTTCATACCATCCTCTTCGAATGAGTTGTCGACGCACACCGCAGCTCCAGCTCCTGCTCATTCGACGACGCAACGGTGTCCCGCGTTAAGTACGGGCCGACAGGCCGCCCTGAGCTCAATACGTCAGATCGAACGCTCCGTTCGTCACGTGCAACGTCCCCGTCGCGCTGCTCGCCGGCCCGGGCACGGCATCGAACGTGAACGTTCCGACAACGTGGGTCGACGTGAACGTCGTGATCGTAACCGATCCGGTCGCGCCCGCCGCGCCGGTCACCCAGGCCATACCGTTGGCGTTGCCCACGATCACCTGCGACGCGTTGCTGACTGAGTTGGCGAGAGAGTACGTCCCCGTTTTCGTGGCGCCGACCAGGGTGATTTCGATGACGTACGTCGTCGACGCGGCGGCGATCGCGAGCGAGCCCGCGGGACGCGTGACGACCACGCGCCCAAGCGCGCTCCACGCGGCGCCGCCCACCGTCGCCGAGAAGGTGCCGTTCGTTACGAAGTTGCCCGTGTCATTTGATCCGGTGATGGTCGTGTCGCTCCCGCCGCACCCGGCGGCGAAAGACAGCACGACGAGCAGCGGGAGCGATGCGCGACCCATAAGCCCTCCTCGGCGAGGCCGTGTGATGAGGGTCTTATGATGCATCGCCGGCCGCCGCCCGCGCAACACGCTTGCTCTCTCGCCTGATCCCGCGAGATTGAGCCGCATGGATCTCCTCAATGACGCCGATGTTCGCGTCCTCGGCTCGCTCATCGAGAAGGAGCTGACGACCCCGGAGCACTATCCGCTTTCGCTCAACGCGCTCGTGAACGCGTGCAATCAGTCGTCGAATCGCGACCCCGTCGTGCACTACGACGACGCCACAGTCAAGGCGGCAGTCGACCGCCTGCGCAAGTACTCGCTCGTCCGCAGCATCCAGCGGAGCGACGCGCGCGTGATGAAGTACATGCACTTGATGGGCGAGGCGACGGGCCTCGAGCGGCCGGAGCTCGCCGCACTGTGCGTGCTCATGCTGCGCGGACCGCAGACGGTCGGCGAAATCCGGACACGCGGCGGACGCCTGTTCGATTTTCGGAGTCTCGAGGAGGTGGAGACCACGCTGAACGTGCTGGCTACGCGCGCGCCGTCGCCGCTGGTGATCCGTCTGGCTCGACAGCCCGGACAGAAGGAGGCGCGCTACGTGCATCTCTTGTCGGGCGAGGTCGAGACCGAGCCGTCGCGCGCTCGGCCGACGGTCGCCGACGCCGACGCGCCGGCCGAGTCGGACCGGTTGGGCGCGCTCGAGCGCATCGTCGAGGAGCTCCGGAGCGAGGTGGCCGACCTTCGAGCCGAGGTCGGAGAATTCAGACGTTTGATCGAATGATGCCAGCTCGTATGCACTCCCTGGCTGCGCACTGAGCTACCGGGTCCCGAGCGATCGGAGCGCGATTATGGCTGACCAACCGTTCATCGCCCGCGGCTTTCACGGACGTCGCCCGACCGGGCCGGCGGGTCGGTTGCCACCCGGGCAGTACGAGACGCGCGATTTCCCGGTGCTGTCCGCGGGACCGACGCCCCGCATGTCCCTCGCCGCGTGGGACTTCACGATTCGGGACGAGGGGGGCCACTCCGTGCGTTGGTCGTGGGACGAGTTTCTGGCGCTCCCGCGCGACATGCCGACCGTCGACATCCATTGTGTCACCAAGTGGTCCAAGTTCGACACGCGATGGGAAGGCGTGTCGATCGACACGCTGCTCGATGTGGCCCGCGCCGCCGGGGTGAGCGATGGAGGCTTCGTCCTTGCGTTCTGCGACGGCGGCTACACCACGAACCTTCCGCTCGCCGACGTGACCGGCGGCAAGGCGTGGGTCGCGTTCGGTTACGACGGCGCGCCCTTGCCGCCGGAGCATGGCGGACCGGTGCGTCTGCTCGTACCGCATCTGTATTTCTGGAAGAGCGCGAAGTGGGTGCGCGGGCTGCAGGTGCTCGAGCGCGACCGTCCGGGATTCTGGGAGCAGCTCGGCTATCACGACCGCGGAGATCCATGGCGGGAACAGCGATACCAGGGCGATTGACCTGGCAGGTGGCGACCGTGGTCGAGGCGCGCGACGAAACTCCGCGCGCGAGGACGCTCGTTCTCGATGTTCCTGAGTGGCCAGGTCACCGCGCCGGTCAGCACGTCGACGTGCGGCTCGTCGCCGATGATGGGTACCAGGCGCAACGCTCGTACTCGATCGCGTCGGCGCCGCAGGACGCGCACGTCGCCCTAACCATCGAGCGCATAGCGAACGCCGAGGTGTCGCCGTACTTGTGCGACGTGCTGCGCGTAGGCGACGGGCTCGAGGTTCGGGGCCCGATCGGCGGGTATTTCGTGTGGGACGTCGCCATAGGCGGGCCGCTGATGCTCATCGCTGGCGGTTCGGGGATCGTGCCGCTCATGGCGATGCTGCGCCACCACGCTCGCGCGACCGACGCGGTACGCGAGCGCATCCCCGTCCGTCTGCTGTACTCGGCGCGAACGTGGGAGAATCTCATTTACCGCGACGAGCTCGAGCGACTCGGCGAGTCGACGCAGGTGACCGTGACGTTCGCGCTGACGCGCCAAGCGCCACCCGGTTGGATTGGGTATCGGCGCCGGATCGATCGTGCGATGCTCGAGGAGCTAGGCTGGCCCACATCCGACCTGCCACGCGCGTACGTCTGCGGCCCGACGCCGCTCGTCGAGTCCGTGTCGGCGCTGCTCGTCGAGCTTGGCCACGATCCGTCACGTGTCCGCACCGAGCGTTTCGGAGCGACGGGATGAGGAGCTTCATGACATTTGGCGGAGGGGCGACATGCAACCCGAGGAATTGCGACTGGACGGAAACGCCGCCGCCGGCACCCTGCGCGAGGTGTTCGCCGCCGAGGTGACGGTGATGCTCGCGACCTGCGCAGGATGCGGCGCTGAACGTCCGATGGGCGCCCTGCTGGAGTACGGGGACGGAATGGGCGTCATCCTCCGCTGCCCGGGCTGCGACCGGGCAATGCTGCGCGTCGCGCGAACGCCCGAATTCGTTCGCGTCGACGCCTCGGGGATGTCGCTGCTCGCCATTCCGCGCGCCGCCGAATAGCGTGTGGTGTGGGACCGCCCAGCCCGCGCGGCGCAGCCCCAGCAATTCATCGCCGAACCCGCTGACCGCGGGCATACTGCCGCACCCAGTCGCGTCCCGCATCGCCGAGTGTGACGGTCACGGTCACCGTTCCCCCGAGCCGATGGATGCGTCGGATCAGCCATTCAACGGTGCAGCGATCGACGACCCCGCGTCCGAGCTCCGACATCCGT